>Ga0065711_1001508_pt1 | contig 42708 bp, 26 predicted proteins | sample Hoacrofraction12_FD_59098 | JGI IMG/M metagenome (GOLD analysis project Ga0065711, IMG submission 59098) | Hoatzin crop microbial communities from Cojedes, Venezuela - Epithelial fraction 12 v2 (version 2) | ecosystem: Host-associated > Birds > Digestive system > Esophagus > Crop | place...
TCTTGGGAACCTGACAGCTGTCATTGAGAGAGGTACCAAAAATCTAGTACAGAATACTTCATTAAAAAAAAAAAAAAAAAAAACATTAAAAATAGTTGGTTTATCTGGCAAAAGCACCCAAAAATAGGACATCACAACAGTTCAGACTTTAGCTATTAAGACCGACCCCTCTGCTCATAACACTTGGAGCAGCCTTTAAAACCACATTCCATTTTGTACAGAGTGCATTATTATAGGAAACATTTCTCTCCACAGTTGTCCCACAGAAAGGAAGTGTGATCAGATCACTACTAATTTTATCGGATTTATACAAGGTAGGTCAAGACAGCAACTTATCTGACCCTACAGAATTAAATCAGGGGAAGCTGTAAGGCGCAAGAAGCAGGAAACAAAGCAGAGGTGAGGTGCTATCAGAAAGAACATCAGGTTCTTTAGTAAAACAAGAGAAAAGAGGAGCTACCTACTGAAGGAATGCCAGCCTCCTCAGACGCAGGTTCTTTTCCTCGGCAAACCCAGAAAGCAGGATGCAGGAGAGGCCAATGCAGAAAAGCCCTTGAGCTAGAAATAGTGAGCTAGAGACACATGGCAGCAGCTGCCCGAGCAAGATCCTAACATCACCACGTGAACAGTGTAGCAGCTTAGACTATGTCTTAGGAGTAGGAGGATAAGCTGCTAACTTCAAAAGATTTGCAAGGAAAGGAGGAGATCTCACTCAGAACACAGTTGGAGACCTTTTGCTGCTGCTTCTCCTTTCTTGCCATTTATCTTTGAGCAAATGAACAATATAAACGTTCTTAATGGATACTTTGGAGTCAAAGTCAACCTATGCTCTCCAAGGGAAGATGCTTCTCTGGTGCCTAATACAACCAAGGTGTCCCTCTACCACAGGCAGCAGCACTAGGCCTCAATCCAAGGAGCACCCCTAGGTGGGGTTGAATCATAGGATCCCATCTGGACACAGGTTAACGATGCCACATTTGTCACCATGCTTATGAGTCACCTGACACTGGGCATTTCATGACAGACCACTGCCCACAGCACCTCTCACTGCAGATTTTATTTTCTTCCTTCCCCTACTTCAGCTTGCTTCAGCAGTCCCTCCTCTTCTCTAGCACTGACTTTGGTGCTTGTTCAACTCGCGCTCACCAGCAGACCTAACTAAACCCAGTCTGCTAACACAGCCCAGTGCTGAGACAGCAGCCATTATGAAGAGAAATGAACACAGTACTTTGTACTTCCAACCAGCTGTTCTGTGATTTCTTTCTGTCTTTAAGAGACTCATTGCCCTGAAACAAATACAGTTTTTATTATTTATGCTTTGGCCCTTCATACATTTGTGGGTTTTCTGTAGGCACCTAAAACTAATCTTTGGACACCCTCTGGACATAGAGAAGATTCTTTCCAAACCATCACTTGACACTGAATCAAATGTTTATTTTTATTACTTCAATGTTGGTTGAAATGGGGTGATACAAACTTCTGTGCCAACACGGGCACATGGTGGAAGTATTCCATCACCATCTATGGATGGCAAACAGCACAAAGTAGCAGTATGATGGATTTTTTTTTTTTCCATTTTATGCCTGTTCTTTAAAAACTCCGAGCAATACTCCAGACATTCCATTCCAGACACTGCTCATCCTCGCAAATATGACATGTTTTTCACAGTCTTTTTTTTTGAGCAGACTACAGATATACACTGAAACATGTTGCTTTCTTTGTAAAGAGAATTAGCCACTTTTCTGCAATGCAACTTCACAAACGGGTCAGGTTTCACTGTCTTGTACTTAATCTTTCTAGTTTTCAAGATCAAAGGTCACTGACTAAAAAGTATGATGACTGCACATGGCATACACACCACCACGGGACATGCAAAGAAGCATGAATCAGTTTCTGCTCTGAATTAAAGTGAATATTTTGACTTTTTAAGGTATAATTGCAGCTTTCTCTTCAGATGCAAAAAAACCCAGGTCTAAGCATTACCCTTTGTCTGTCTTTCTCTTCTTTGCTCCAGAAACCACATTTCTATTTGTCACCAAGTAGTGACAACCCAGCCTGCTTACTCCATGTTGCTGCAGGTTTGTCATGATGTTTAGGGATAAGAAATATTTAACCTGTAATCAGCTTTCCAGTGCTGTTTTCTCCAGCTGAAATGTCATTTGCAACAGAATTATCAATTATTTTCAAGACCCAGCCAGAACCATAGGATTCAGTAAGTTTCACCAACCATTTGCAACACTGTTTAGGAATTTAATTTCCAAAAGTGATTTCTTCTTCCCTTTAAGAAATAGTTACGTAAGTAATTTTTGATTTGAGACTGAAATGGCTGGAGAGGGAAGCCCAGTAAATAACTTCCGAACAAATATCCTGTACAGTAAAAAGACAAGCTAACCAGGGTGTTTCAAACACCATTTCATTTTCTTTACATATTATTCAGACTGGTAAGGCCTGAAACCTCCAGCTGTTTCCACTGAAATGTTGCTAAAAGAGGCAGCGTGAGGTTCCTTTTTCACTGTCTTTCAATTATCCTGAGCAAATTAACTCTGCTTTCAAATTCACAAGATTTTTCTTCTCCTATTGCCAACCCAAAAATGCTCAAGCTGAAACAAAATTCTGTCCTTTCTGGCTCCCTTGTTCAGCGCCAAGGGGAGCTGTGGTGCAGACGAACTGCCTTGAGCCTCCTGCCCTCCTGTGAAAGACGCACACTTGGCTCTACGCTGCCTGGACAAAAATAGGAATGTGTGGGCCAAAGAAACTCTCTCCCATGGCTTTATGGGTTCTGTAATGTTAACGGGACTTAGAAGTTCTAAAAACATATTTCTTTCTTTACAGCTAATGGCTCTAACTCAGAATACACACAAAGAGGAAACACTGCAAAAAGAAAGATGAAGTCCAGCAAGAATAAAGTTTGTTAACGTAAAGCCCAGTCTACCTTGTTCATGTGGGACAGAGAATCAGCCTCTCGTCACTTAACGTGACAAATATGTTGATCTTGACTTCAAAAATATGTAACTATCCCATACGGCAAATAGTACTCTCTGTCACACTTGCTCGGCAAATCTGTGGTTTGTCATCTGGTGTAAGTTACAATCTTTTAAGACCATCAAAAACTGCAGGCTCCACAATTACAGGAAATCATTTTATATTTGTAAACTGATAAAAAAGGGCCAAACAGCCCTTTTCTACAGTAATTTCCCATTTGGTGACTTGCAAATCTGTTGATTTTGGGAGGAAAACTGACCCTTAAAAAACAAGGTGTTTGCCCAAATTCTCACAGTTTGCATTAATTTCCATTTCAGCTGACTAAACAGCAAAAGCCTCACTCACAAAACTGGAATTGAGCTCCCAATGCAGCAGACGACTGCTTATATTTTTAGCCTTAATTCAAAGATACTGTGTTTTCAAAAAGCAAGCAACGTGCAGCTATTCAGCAGTTCTGGCCACGGTTGCTTCCTGCTCATTAAGTCACCTCCCCGCTGCAAAGGAGACTCTGCTGAAAGCCATGCTGATACCGGTAGCGCTGCCTAGACCAGCTTGCAGAAAGACTTGTAGAACTCAGACAGGGTCTGTCAGTTAGTAGAGAAATGATGCACAATTAATGTATTAACAACAAGGGTAGAACTATACAATCACATTCAAATAGCACTCTATTTACCACACACTAGCCCACAGGAACACAGACGGCAATAAATCCACAGCATTTTTTAGATCTTAACTGCAGAGCTAGAATGTATACAGGGAGGCCCCTCACATATAGTGCAGAGCCATCAAATGGTAAAAAATCATATTTTAACAATAAAAATATGAATAAATAAACAGCCAACTGATAAGATTACACATCGGCAATATGCTAAACAACACATTATTTATATTTGAATGCACATATATTCCTTTTTTTTCCCCAGACAAGAAAACACCCTAGGGATGTTAGGGCTGAGATTCTTTAATGCTGAGCTGATACTAAAACCAGAAGGAAATTAAAAATGACCTTGTACAAATGAACCAGCAAATGATGCTTATTAACAACCAGCCCTAGTAAAGCATGTTGGAGGTAACCTAACATACAGTGAGCGAGGGTTACCATGGCCACTGGTTCAGGGACATTTAGGAGGAGCATAAGAACAGTAAAGAGAATTGTGTCAACAGCATTGAATATACGTGATGAAAATCATGCATTAAGAAAACACTGAGCTAACATTTATTTAACAGATATAGGTGTTCCACTAATGCTATTCAGCACCACTTTGTGCATAAAAATATTGATTTGATACTACTGATTTGGTAACTCCTTCCCCTCCAGTTGTCAATAAAGATGATAATGCGAAGGTTTTGAGTACAAACGGTGCCAGAAAACTCTGCGGCAGATTGATTTTCTCTCTTTCTTACCGACAGATTACGTCAACTGAAATACCTCTTAATAATTTTAATTAGTTTCTTTCCTTTTTTTAGGTCAATTGAAATTTAATTAAAATTATCTCTGTAAAGGAACGAGGCTTGCCTAATGCTGTTCAGCATCATCTATTCAGAGCAAGCTCCACTCAGATGACTGTCCAGTGGCCCATGACACTGTGTACAATTTATAATGCAAATGCCAAAAAGAACAAGAGAGGGAGAAAATAAATTTGATTTTAATAGGAATATGGAGTTAATGAATACAAATTCTTCTTATGTTATTATCTAAACTACCCTGTCTGGCATCCAGTTAATTATCAGCTATAGCCTCAACAGAGTGTTCTTTTACAAAGTTTCTGTAAAGTTAAAGCCTTCTTTCTCTGCAAGTAAAGAAAGACTTATTCCATGTAGGTTAAAACAGAAAGAAGATGAAGCACTGAACTGAGACATTTCCTTATCCAAAGCAGAGCAATATCTGTTGCTGTTACTTTAAAAGTGATAAATAACACCTAACAGTTGTCAGACACCTTACAAAGAACTTGACTCAGCTTCCATCTTATTAAAGACTTATTGGATTCAGTGGGAACTGGATCACTTTCTAATCCGTGTCCATGCACTGCCAAAAGTAATCTGTGATATTCATTAAATTAAAAATTTTGAATTTATTCTAATAAGCAACCTAATATTTACTCATTTTTCACAGAAGCAAAATGCATTTTTTCACACCCACACCCCTAGAATAAGCATGTATACCAATATGTAAAACTGAGCACACTTCAGTTTCATGCAAAAGGTGCTGAGGTGATGCTCATCCAGGTCAAAGTCCAGAAGCAATGCCTGAACACACTGAGTGGGCTGCCACACTAAAAGATGTTCTGCCATTTACAAACCATGAGATTCAAAGACGATTGAATCAGCCTCTTCATCCTGACAATCGAAACTCCTGGATGACAATTCACATCTAATAATGTCTCTGCTTGCACCAGTACACTATACAGAAAGAAAGGAGATTTGGTTCAAATTTTGTCCTAATTTTCTAATTATCCTGATATCAGACGTTTAGAGCCACATTTTTGAAATGATTCAAAAACTGTCAAATAAAAACTAAAATAGAGAAATATTAAACCCAGTAATACCCTTTTTCTATACAGAAAACGCATTCCCATACTAAGCAGTTATTTATGAAAACAAAGTAGAATGTGCACTTTTTTTAAAGTTCAGCATTTTCATATTTTTTTAAAAAGTGCAGCTGATACGGCTGTCAGGAATATGTCTATATGCATATGCTACCAAGAGATTAAAAGAAATAGCTTTGAAGGGCTACACGGCATATTTAACTTTTTCAGGTTGAGGTTAGAGTAATACAAATCTTTATTGCAACTCTTGAAGTTCAGAGCCCAGATGGAACATTTCTGCTCCTTTCTTCTGGAGACAAGTACGGAATGCCATTGGACAAATTGCACTTTTATTCCAGAGATACAATTTTGTCCACGGCTACATTTTAAAGAAAAAAGCCTTTTACCACAAGTATTAGTTTTCTTGATTTTACTTGGGAAACACCAAGAATGAAGACTTACGATGATTAAAGAAGATTAAAATTGAACCCATTCACAATTTTGAGCTGAGTACCGATTATTTTAATTCATTCTGTTGAAAAAGAAGGGATAGATACTGTATAGGCAACTTGGGAGCTGGCAAAATAATCGAAAACATCTCAGAACTGATTTGACTAACTTGCATGTTTCACATACTGTTAAAATCAGAAAACCTGTCTTTACAGGAGGGCTTCTGAATCATGAACTACTAATAGCAGGGCAAAGGTGGCAGTAATGCAAGACCAGTATAAAGCTCAGCAGCAAGAGATGCACATGCAATTTGGCAAGTGAACCAAGGTAATACCAAGGAAGGATTTAATCGTTCCATTGGCTCCTCATTGATTCCAGCGGCAGAGCCCACAGCGTGGTGAATGAGCCGCAATGATAAACTGCATTTTACGTCACCTTTCCCCTGTTGGAAAGTGGTGTCCTTAGTCATCTGGTTTGGCCACGGGACCCTTTTGTATCAATCAGTATTGCTGTTCATGGATTAAGAAACAAGCAAACAGGTTTTCCCTCTTGTTAGGTTAAAACTTGACCAGTGAAGTTGATGGCAAAACTCCCATCAATCTCAAAATGGGGCAAGATTTGATCTGCTAATTATGGTTACTAATAATTTATAGTTGACATCTCCATTGGCCTCTACTCCACATGCTACACACGGTAAGAAATGAGGATAGTTCTGATGTTCTGACACAGGCCCAGTAGCGCTTCTGCTGAGGTCCTTGTGGAAGGTACTCTGCTGACTGGGTAGTGCAGACAGCGACCAGAGGGAAGCAAAGTTGGAGACACCATTTGGAAACATGAGAGCCTTGCTAAAAATGTGTTTGATGCTTCTGAGGTACGTGAATCATTTAGATTTTAAAACAGAAATGAAGAAAGGCGTTGCACCATTTCTAGGTTCAAAATGGACTTTAACTGTTGGACAGGCAAATATATTTTTTCTCTCTCAATCTTTGAATGAGGTTGCTCATATCACAGATGAGTAGAAGCCATATTTATTATCACAGCAGATGAAAAAAGCGCCAACAAAAAATATCCCCCACCATCCTGAGTGGTGTGGCACTGAGGTGCCGAGCTTGCTAGAAGACCGAGCATGTAGCAGAGAGTACACATGGCTGAGTCCCCTCCCTCAGAACCTTATAGTAAAAGGCAATCACACAGAGCAAAACAACACAGCAAGTGTATCAATTTGCATTTTTAAACACTACAGTTTGTGTTTCAGGTTCCTCATGACATAGTAAAACAGACTACAATTTGCAAAGTTCCCAGGCAGTGCAGACCAGTTATGCTGGGTTTGTTCTTGGCAGGTCATCTAACTAGCTTGACACCAATGCAAACTCAGGATTCAGTACAGGAGACAACTTCTGTTGGGAAAAGTTTATCCTAAGGCAAAACATTTCTTGTGGCTGTTCTCAAAGCTTGAATACCATGTCTTACTCAGACCAGCATCTTTCCATAAACTTAAATGGTGCATTAGTAGTAGAAGGTACTATTTAATGTAAATAAAAAGTGGCAATAACCAAATATTTAGATATCCTTTTTTTCTATTTTTTCATGTAGCTGGTCTATACAACACTCTATAGCATCACTCAGAAATAAAAAAAAGAAGTCAAATGGTCAAATATCAAGCACTATGCATCATGGCAACAGGTGGAAGAGTGAGATCCGTAGTTTTACAATTGAGAATTTGTGCAATTAAGAGACATTTAGAAACACATTTTTGCAAACCAAACATTTCACAAATTTCAACATCAATGCCTATTGACTGAAAAGCACATAGACTGCTCCACTGTTCCTCAGAGTGCATGGCTTCTCAGCTTGGCTCTTTCTCCTGGCCCCATCCCTGACTCACAGTTACGACTTCCTTGCCGCTTCTGCAAGATGCACCCAAACATCCTCTCACCCTCCCCCAGCCTACATTCAGTGCATTTTGAGATCTGCTGGTTTATACACCCAGAAAACACCATCATGTTCACGATGGTTGCTCTCTTCTATAACAGGCCACAGATCTGCGTTGCACAATTGTAGAAGTCACTGTTCATAGGCTTTTAGCAGTCTTCAATCTGCAATGGTTAACTGTCTTCATAGTAAAGACCTTATTTCAACTCTGAGTCTCTCTTTATTTCCTAGCCATTGCATCTCTTTACTCACCCAGCAGACTTAAGTGCCTTCAACTACCAAATTTCACATCAATGCAATTATATTTAATCAACTCTACTTGATATTTCTTTTTGATGAGATTACAAGTCATTTTGACAAGAGCTATTTTTCATAAGTTCATGCTGATTGGCATTAATTATATTGCCTTGTTTTAATTCTTTATTAATTAATCTTTATTAATTTCAATATTCTGCTCTGTTTTACAGGGTGTGTAACTGGAGCTCCAGGAGCAACAGTGTGCTCTCAAAATGCCAGAGGAGTTTGAAAAAAACAGCAAAAAACTTCATTGTAGAAGCTGCAGGTCAAAAGCAAATATCATCTACCTTTAAGCTCATTGTTCAGTCCCAACAAAGCAACTCAAACCCACCTGGCAGAGCAAAGAGCTTCTTGCAGAAATGGCTGCTAGGTGGACAGAGCTGGGGGCAGGGGGAGATGCAGAACAGGAGTGAGAAGCCTCAAAGCATGTGAAGAACAGGCAAGTGTCCCTCACCAAGACAAGGGGGTGAATCCCCACCAGCCTGCAGAATGCCTAAAGTGCACTGACATCCCGAGGGACGCAGGGGCACAACCTGCACTGCTGTTCCCTGGCCACGACCGTGCAGAAAAAACTCTGGCAGAATGCTGAGACACATGTGCAATTTGACTTGAAGGACTCCATTGCCATATACATGGCCATCTCCACCTTTTTAACAGGCGTTGTTATTGTTGGGTAGAACCCTGTTGAATGTGGAGAGGAGGGGAAAAAGAAAAAAAAAAATCAGAAGGAAGGAAAAGACTAATTTGTGGTGCTAAATGATAGGAAAACTGATCCCACAGACACTTGGTGTCACCCTCAACACCTCCTGTGGCTACCTAGGCATATCACAAGAGTCATTTAAAATACTGCTTTTTTAGCAGCACTCAGGGTAACACTGTCTTGATTGACGAATTAAAAAAATCAGCATTTGACATATATACAATTTCTAATGAGTAATTCAATAAGCTCCATGAACATTTATATCAAGGTTCTAGCTCACTCTTCTCTCTCACCAACCATCATTTAGACTTGTTAATCACAATTTGTACATATTTAGGAACCATAAATTTTAACAAGTCCATGAGAATTTCTATACGACTCAAAGCACCAGTTCTCAAGCTTTTATTGTCTACAGTGGTCTACAAATTCTTTTGAACAAACAGAGCCAAGGCAGCCTTCCTGTAAAGATATACAAATTATCAAGTATCGTGGGATTCAAATCTCGGTTACTTCATGATCTAGGCAAAGCCAAATCTTAAACTGGAGGCTGGCAATTGGCTAATAGGCTTTCTGGTGCATCTTGCAGCAACAATTTAACAACCAAGTGATTTTTCATTATACTTCAGTACTTAAACAAGTAGCATTTATTGTCCAGGAGAAAATTCCACCTCAAGGTAGGACACCATCTAAAGACTTCTGAGTTCATGAAGATGTAAAAGCAAGTGCCAGAGGACAGTAACCTCCCCAAAGCAAGGAAGAACAGAATCAAGGGTGAATAGGGATGCCCTGTTAAGGAATTTACCACTTTGCATTTATTTTCTTGTGCTTGCCAGGCCAGAAGGTGTTGGGTAAAGCTAGGCAGATCGAGCTAGTAAAGTTACACTCATTAAGCAAGTTAAATAATCTCCTATTCTGATGCCCCCCATTGAGCAAGTTAAACAACCTCTTATACCCATTCTAAGGAGGGAAGTCTGACATGAATTTATAGACAAGTAAGTATTTGCATGCTCCAATATCATCTTTGTGTCTCCAACTATATGGGTGTAGAGGGAATTTGCTGTTTGCAAAGACATATAAAGAGGAAATGCTTAACTTAAAAACCATAATTAGCACTTGCTACTGTTTTTCCGTGGCTTGTGTACAGAACAAATTGTGCCTGGGCTGAATTTCCTGACTCCTCTATTCCCCCTTTCCCTAGCAGCTGAAGCAATAAGAAAATGAGAGCAATACTGTTTGGTTGCCAATGCAGTAATGGAGATGAATGTCACTCCTGTATTCATCTCTGCTCACCTTCCATAGTGGGAGTCAAATAAGTTTGAAATTATACTAGTTCTACTGTAAAAATAACGAGTGCTGAACAAACTGAGCAGTCCAACAAAAACTGCAGTTCAGACAGGTCTAGTACTTAGCCTGTTTCTCATGTGCTACAGACAGAGGATTGGGATGTGCTCTGGGAATCCGATAGACGCTTACCTTTTGGTAGTTTCTGCAGACAATGTAGCAATTCCTCCTCTCCCCTGTATTAATCAGATCCTCATCCAAATTCCTCTGTAAATTGCTGAGGGAGAAGTCTTTTTGCAGCCCGCTCTGTGATTTTGCAGCACCATGCCCGATGCAGCTCTGGGCTTTCGCCTTCGAACCCTAACCCCAGGCCTTGGCTAAGCTCCCTCTCCCCCCGCGCCACAGCCCACCTGAAAAAGCTCACGGGGGAGAAAGCTCTTCGCCGCCTCCACTGTTGCTTCGCACCCGCTTTCCAGCCGCACACCCACTGCAGCTCCGGGATTTGCCCTTCCCTAACCCCAGACCCAGCTGCAGCTCTGCCAGGGCCCTGAGGGCACCTGCGGGCCTTACAGGTGCTGCCCAGCCCCCCAGGGCTCCTCCACCTGCACACGGCCCAGGACCCCACGTCAGCTCCCGGGGCCATCAGCCCCTGCCCCAGCGATGCACAGCAGGCCTGGGCTCCAGCTCCCCACAGCCCTGCCCAGCCACGGGCCCCGCCGAGCCAGGCCCACATCCCTACACCGTTCCCAGGGAGATGCCCGATGCCCAGAGCTGGGGCTGCCCTGGTGCCCCCCAGCTACTCCTGGCTGCCCGGCCCTGCCAGCCGCCATGGAGAGCCCCAAGCCCCGCAGCACCTGGCAAGATCTTGGCGTTGGCTGAGAACTTCATCTCCCTTAGCCCACAGCAGCAACTTGTGTGAAAAAGCTCTCCAGGGACAAATCCTTTCACGGCCTACACAATCGTCTGGTGTCCAGACCAGTACAGTCTGTGACTATGGCTTTTTCCATGAAACATCAATATTTAATACTTCTTGTGTGTGTGAAACGGAGGCTCAGGCTGTCAAGGCTGTTTGACTCCCAGCCAAAGACTCTGCAAAGCAAACATGAATGAACTGCCATGGGTGTTCCGCAGTATTACCCATATTCACTACAAGAAAAGCAGACAAAACATTAGCTGTAGAAATTACTACACCTAAAATCAGAAATTCCGCATCTTCTTACCAAATATATAACCAGTTCAGTCTCTCCTCACTATGTATTGCTCAGATAAAAGCAATGGAAAATATATTCAGCTTCAGAGATTAAAACCTGACTCTTAAAGTTCAGATGCTGAGTGTGATCTCTAAGACCAGCTCAAGAAAAAGCTGAATTGCACAGTAGTCAGATTTCCTGTAGAAGCAGTTTATGTTTGTAGAACAGTATCTCACCGAAGGCCTATCTCCCTGGTATTCTCTCCAGTGAGATGGGGACCTCTTTGTCCACCAAGATAAACACCCAGGATGGTCAGGGACTGGAGCATGTAACGTATGAGGAGATGCTGAGACAACGGGATTTACTCAGCCTTGAGCAGGTGAGGGGGAGCTCTTAGTGCTGCCTGCAACTGTTGAGAAGACAGGGCCAGACTCATTCTTCAGATGCATAGGGATAGGAGAGGCAAAATACACAAACTGGAACATGGGAAATTCAAATTATATGTAAAGATTTTTTTTTCATCAACCACTGGAACAGGGACTCATAAGTTGTAGAAACTCCATCCAGAGATATTCAAAGCTTCAGGAGACATGGCCCTGAGCAATCTGATGTAACTGGGCCTGCTCTGACCAGGGAGTCAGATGAGATGACCTCCAGGTTTCCCTTCCAATCTGAATTCTTCTGTGATTTTATGAACATTAGCTTTTAAGAGACATACAGAACACTACTGTAGCATATTTGAGTACAAGGCTTTAAACATTTTTGTGTTTGACAACTACAAAGCCAGCAAGGGATAAAACCAGACTCTGCTGTAAATTAAAAAGGAATTTTGTTTCCATCAACATCTGGGATATGTGTGCGCAACTGCCATCCTGCTAAACAAAGAGCTGGCATGAAGAAAAAGAAAAGGATCTGTTTTCATTTAGGATATTGTCCCTTGGAACTAACGTATTGCATAATGTGTTTGGGGTTTAAGTGTAGTTACTTGTTAGGAATTAAAAATAAACATAATTTTTAAAATACAAGAAAAGTGGTTTATGGCAGAACCAGAGATAAATCTGAATCAGAACACTGCTTTAAAATCTGCCTCCTGGAAGTGCTGAAAAAGTTGTAACTACTTCACAGGTACAATTTTTAGAAGTTACCTAGACATGCAGTAATGTAGATTCCAGTGGTAGTCATTGTTACTTTAGCTCCTAAGCACTTTAATAATTTTTGAAAATTGGACCAAGGCTCCTGATTCATTCCCAGTTCAGTGCTCTTGGAAACCTGACCTCTCCAGCAATTTTGAAATTTGTATTCTAGGAATGTATGGTTCTTGTACTGACAGTGTACTTGTTATTTTTAATGCAAAATTAAACCTGAAACTTTTAGTCTGAACATACTCTTCAGATCCAGGTGTAAACTTCAGCCTAGATCCATGCCATCCTTAGGCATGGCAAATTCTTTGCAAGTCTACTAATGGGAAAGTCAAAACCCCGGGCTAGGTACTTAATTGCTATACACAGAGTGTAGAAAGAGTCAGGCACTTTGCTCAACATCACCCCAGCTTGGCATGCCGCCGACATATAAGCTGACCCATAGGAAATGCTGAAATAATGTCTCTTTCCTAGACCACAGCACTTTTGTAGCACAGAACTAGGCACTTGTGTAAAAAAGGGAGTCACGGCCCCAAATTTCTTTCTGGGTGTAGTCACAAAGTCACACATAATGGCTGGCACCTCTCCTTTCTTGTAGATGTGGCTGCTGGAGGAAGAGAACGGTGGCTACAGGTGCCCAGCCCTGCTCTCCAGGCCTAGGGAAGAGCTTGCTCCCTCCCACTTGCTCCCTGAGGATCACACACTCCTCCCTACACAGCAGAGCACCCTCAGCTCACCTTATTGGAATGAGGATCTAGACATTCCTTTGGTTGCTTGAGCTGTCATTTTTTACTCTTTCAGGTTTGGGGATGCCTAGAACCCAGTTTCCTGCAGAAATGCACTAACCTCTAGGTCAATATACAAACAGTGCAATGGTGGTTCCCTGAGGCGCAAAGGATATCTGCTGTCACCTCTTCTGTATATAAAAGATCATAAGCAGATTCCTGGGATGACGGTAAGCTTCATTCAAGCACAGAGTTGTACCTAAATGCATTTTGTATTTGACTCTTGCTGAGGTTGATTCCATCTCCGGCCATAAGAGAAGCAAAATTTTTACCTGTCCTCTCTATTTGCTCTACCATACTACTTGCTAAGAAAAAATTATGTGCTGAGCACTATATAAGCCAGAAAATCAGTGCTGTGTCTACGCCAGTGTTCAGGACATCCTGAAGATTTTGCTTTCCATGATACCAGATGCCAATAATGTCTAACAAACTCTTACCATGATGTCATATAATTTCACGTAAGATAACAATGTGACTACTTCTCACACACAAATCCTGATTGTAGAAAGGACAGGGGATTAGAATGACAAATGTGATGAACCAGAAACAACTGAGACAAGTTCTGCTTCTCTTTGTCATGCAACAGTTACTAAATCCAATGTGATTATTCATATAAGGCCCTTCAAATTTCCTACACAGATTTGTTGACAATTAGTTTACAATCCCATTGTTTGAACCCTCTGTGAAGGATATAGCCTCTGTGAAAACCCACCGACTCCTCTTGGCTTAGGTATGCCTTGCTTACCTTCTCCGACTGATTAATCCTGTTGACTCAGGTGTCGCTAGCTTATCAGTCCACTCTTCACATGCAAACAAAGGAAATTTTACGCAAGGACTGCTCCTATTGCTTACATTAATCAAACTTTACTGATTCAGATTTCGCCTCCTCCCAGCAAATCCCCGACATCTTTCCAGCTTGCAGACAATTACATTACGTACTGAGCACTTGTCTGAAGCGTTTATCTGTATTGTAGAGCTTCTCCGCAGCAGACAGCATGTCGGTGCCTGTGGATTTTCTGAATTCCCAGCGATGGGAACCAGATGCTACCATAACTATGCATACAAAAAATAGTCTCTCCCTATAAAAAAAGCCCTTGAAGGACTTTATTCAGATTTTATGAGCCATCAAGTGGAACAGCTGGGATTTTTTTTTTTGCATTGGTTTCATCCCAGTAATTTTAAAGCGCAGACATTTGCCCCAAAGCCTTTGCCTTCAGATACAATATGGTTTTTATTTCAGCTTTGGCTGCTAACTTCTCCACTTAATTTATATGTCAAAATATTAGAACGCTCTTTTCCCACTCATATGATTTTTACTGATCTACTTGCGTCAGCAATGAACACCCATCACCTTTGTTGACAGACATCCTCAACCCAAGAGACAAAGGAAGAAGTAAAGTATTCATAACTTTAGGAAGGCTGCTTTTTTTTTTTTTTAATGTTCTATACTGATGTACTTTCTGATACAGACAAGAAACGGATGGAATCTCAAAAGAACAGGAAAATAATTCACCACTAAGGCAGATGTGTGCCCAGAGAAGCTATGAAAAAAACAGAGATTCCCACACCTTGTTGCATAAAAGGGCAAAAATGAAAATTCCAGATACTGGCAGTTTGAAAATAAACCAACAAAACAAAACAAAAAGACCCCTCTGAAGTACATCTACAAAAACCCACGTCAATTAAAAGACCTACTTGTTAATCACTCCTAGCTAAATTAAGAAAATTAATAGTTTACTCATCTTGTTATGGCAGTTTTTTCTTGTGCTTTGTTACAGCATTGCTGTCTGAAAGAGGAACAGAAATGCTATTCCTTGTTGCTGCAGCGTTGCACACAAACAAGTATGTCTTCCCAGATTGTTAAGTGACAATTATGACTCTCTAATGTAACTTCCCGCATAGCAAAAGCAATGGATCTTCCCTACATTAAATCTCTTAAAGCCCCCCAAACTGTGATTAATTACAGCCTTTTTTTTTCAAATATCAATTTTAATTTAAAAAACATATACTAAAAGAAAACTCTCTGCTACTCTTGTTCATTTCAGCCGGTCATTGCCCTTTCCTAAACATGCACATTTCATTACGATCCTGAGTTTGTCTGGATTCAACTTCCTCCCATTACATCTTGACATGCTTTTGTCTGCTAGACTGAAGAGTTCTCTAGTATCACGTTTCTGTTCCCTGCACACTGTCAACACATCTCTCTCTAAATCTGGTTGATAAACTCAAGATCAAGCTGTTGGGAGGCATGTTTTCCTAACTTTTAATCATCTTAGTATCTCTTCTCTGAGGCTTCTCCATTTTTTCAGCATCTCTCTTGACTGTAGACATCAGAACTAGACAGAGTATTCCAGCAGTGATCATACCTATTCCAAATGCAGAGCTGAAGTAAATTCCCAGTCTCTCTTCATATGTTCTTATTCTTACACATATTCAACAGTTGCATTAGCCCCTCCTGGCCACAATGTCCCACTGTGTGCTCATATGCAACTAGTTAAGCAAGACACAGATCCTTTCCAGTAAACACATAGTCTACATGCTTTACTACTGGATTTATGATTTTACATTTGACACTGATGTAACACCTATTGCTGGCCCAGATGACTAAGCAATCTGTTACGGACCGCCTTTCCAACACCACCTGAAAGACTTATCAATATTTTTCCAGTTAGTGCCCTATGACATCTGTACCTCCACAGAATCCCAGCAGGAGCAGAGTCATTTAACATAATACATAACTTCATCTAGTTTAGTCTATTTAATGCATTCTAAATTCGTTTCGCATTGCTGTAATATATTAATCAGGAATTCACAGTGTTAACCCAAACAGCTCAGTGAAATCCACAGAGATTGTATTGTATCAGTTGTGGTTTATTAACTAAACATGTAATCACCTCAAGAAAAACATTCTGAGTCAGTATGACCAACGCTGGTTTTCCATAATCCTAAACTTGTTGGCAATATGTTTGTTTTTTTTTTAATTGTATCCCACCACAGGTATTTTCCTGTTTTCCCCGGACCAATACTGTTCCTGGAGACCTGGACTATTCCACTACACCCTCCTTATGTAGTGGCATATTAGCTTTCTGGTGCTCCCAGAATTCCACGACTTAATGAAATACCTGTGTTTCCTTTTCTGAGTTTTATTTTGTTTTCTTTCCTTCTAGTTCCATTCCCATGCATAGCTTAATTCAGAAGATAAATGTATTCCGCATTCTTATCAGCTCTAAACATTATTTCATGAGTTCTGTAATATAGAATGTTTCCCTTCAACTTGTGAAATCATAGGACTATTCTTCTCAGCTTTTGTTATGTAAGCCCACTTCAGACCTTCATGTATGCAGAGAGAAGAGAAAAAAAACACTCACACCAAGAATCTGAGTGCACGAAACCTGAAGACTCTTATAACTCAAAAGATCCAAAAAATTATCTTTTATCTCACGATGACTTGTGTCTCACTCATGACAGGCAAAAGTTGAGGATTACAGAAAAGCCAAGTTTGGAGTGTATACCCTACTGTGGTGTCCTGTGGAGACACCGAAATAAATCAGAACAAGCAAGGTTCAAACAGGAAGTCCAAGGTCAATTAACTGACCTGAGCTAAAGGCCGTGGGGTCCTTGGAAATCTCTGAACGGTGCTATCTCACACGTTTTAGAAATACATAGTTGGACAAAACTCAGATGTCTTTCACCTCACACAACTAGTCAGATATTTCCACAAGATCACGCAGCTGAATTAAAGTAGTTCTGTTTAAATAAAAGGTTGATGCTGCTGTGGGAAGAGGCAAACATGGTGGAAGAGGAAAGCTGGCAAAGGAATAGTTATTGCAATGAGAAAGCTTAGGCTCACATTCATTTTTTTCTCTTTCAGTAATAAAAAGCAAAACCAGAAATAGGCAACTTTGAACTTTCCTGGACAGGTTAGTAACACAGCTTGCCTACAGATGACTTGAACAAGAGACACAACGCTGTCCAATTTGTCTCTGTGTAGTTTGTCCTTTCTAATGAAAAGCTGACTGATTTCTCCCTGTATTTGCATACAAAGAGGTATTCAGAAAAGAAACAGAAATAATTTCTGCTAATCTTGTATTTTCTTTCTTTGGCTAGATTTCCACAGTTTTCACTTATTCAGCATTCTTTCTTATATTGAAAGAGTTTATTGCTGTAATTCTCACAACAGAGTAACTAGCTTGGTTCCTTTCTCTCACAACTGTTGGGATAACAAAACCAAAGATTGCCTGACTAGTTATCACCAGTAGTTTTTAGCCTGGTTATTCAAAGAAATGATGATGACTAATATACAATCTAAGTGAATATCTCTGTCCATACCCTACAAGGACATTTGAATCCATTGACCAGTTTTAACCAGAAGAAGAGAGATCTTAAAGAAATCGAGTTGCTATTGATTTCTTGAAAATAGACGGCTGAAGAGGCAGACCCTGTCAATACTTTGAGTGAAGAAATCACTGCCAATTCCTTATTAAACAACAGAAAATACACTTAGAGTAAAAAAGCCTCTAGAATTCCCCACGTATAAGAAAACCTCTACAAACTACACCCCAAAGTCATGAAATCTCAAGAAATGGATTCACAGGGGAAACTGTCTCTGTTATCTGCAATGCTCCTGTAATTACTTGTTTCTTAAATGCATATGTTCACTTGTCATTTTCTCCTTTAACAGGTCTGTCTTCTGAAAGGCATCTAGTAGTGACAAATCAAGATGTGTGGTAGAAAGCTCCAGGGTCCCTGTCCTGCATGTAATGCACGCATGTAATCCTAACTTGAGTTACTCTGAAGAGACCAAACCAATATTTTGACTGAAATATGCCAGTGGACAGCAGCTGCAAGCTGGGCATCACGTTCTATCTACAGCTGACCAAAGAGGTGAGCTTCTAAATCTCTATTTGCTACACTCTACCTAGTCACGCATGCAGGTGTACTGTGATCTTATCATATTTTATAACCACATCCCAGGGATGCACATATACAAGCCAAATTGGCAGCTGTCTACCTAATGTTAAATTATTTGGCAATAACCAACTACTTCAAAATTTCAGCCCATTTTCTTGTTGTAGTTTTTATTCTATGAGCAAGGAAAATTAAAATGGTCTGTATTCATTGGTAATTTTAAGAAAAAGCCATTCAACAGTTGAACAGGCCGCTCCCAAGGTTAAAAAAATACTGGCTCTTTGAGCAGGCAGTGGAGAACTCTACAGACAGGGTAAATCACAGCTGGAATTTCAAGGCCACTAGGGCAGCACTGTAACAGTATTTCTTGTAACAGGAAAGCAGTAATCAGAATAGAAAATTTGCCACTCTCAACTTCCAGGTGTTTAGTAAAAAGTCTTGTTACTATGGATTTATGATCTCTTTGAGTGAAGGTTAGTTTGATGGTGTTAAAAACAGAGGGGGAAAAACAACTGGTGGTGCATATAATTTTCTGGTGTAGACAGTGCAACTACATCAATTCATCTTTCTCTCTCCGCTAGCCAAGATAGAGACACTATAAATCAGAACCCTTATGTCAAGGTTTAAGGGAAGCAAGAAATATGCAAAACAGTAAATCAACATGAGGTTGCCTATACTACAGTTGGCAGTCACAACTATACTAGAAGTCAGAAGATTAATGCTGTCCATTTTTATTTCCACTGCCCTAAGAGTAAAAGGCAAGATTAAACACCAGGAATCTTTGGTAACAGGTGCTGAGGGATTACTGCATATGCTGCTAGCAATTTTTCTCAATGTACATGTCAGGTGCAGGGAAAGGCAGTGCTGGGGGAAGGAAATAGCCTCAGCTCCTTTTAAGTTTTCCTAAATCAGCAGGGAACAGGTGTTCATGTAGCAAGTGCTCTGGAGCCCCAAAAGCCCTCTTAGAAATTAGAAGGCCAAACCCACCCTTAGCCTCCCTCTTTGTGATCTACTGAAATCAGCAGGAAATCACAAGATGTGATGAGAAGTGCAAAAGAAGTTACCTCTGTTCTAGCATAGTGTATGGAGAGCAGCATGAGTTCAGCTTCCATACACCTAGGTACTTTCTTACTGAATGCTCGAAATCACCTATGAGAATGAAGAATACAGATCCATGAAAAATTGCCTCCTGCTTTAGCAAAACACTAGAATAGGCAGTGCCTCAGTGCCATATCATCAGCATCCAATACTGTTTCTGGCAATGCAATGCATTTATCAGTACACAGAATCTAAGACTTGAGTTGCAGCAAGAATGGGGCCAGCAGAGTCATTTACAGGTCTCAAGCTTCTTATCTGTAATAGCAGCAATCAGGGAGGCACAAACAGAGAAAGCAAACTTTAAGCTAAGGTAACATCTCAGAAACATCGGACAAAGGCCTTTGCTAAGTACCAAAGACAGGAAGTGTGTTGGTTACCTCCTCCTGCCTCAACAACAGCTACAGAACACTCACAGCTTCTATAAGGCACGTACATTGCATGGAGGAGATTAAGTAGGTGTTTGCATTACTGGTCCTTTTTGTGTTGTGATATAATCAGTTATTGACTCTAGGATCTGAGGGAGATGGACAGTGTTTGCTTACTATCTAGTGGAGTCCCTGGTTATCATAAGCTTTCATGGAGTTCTACTTGAGAAAATAGGCAGATTGAAAAAATAGGAGTGAAAAGCACATATAGATGTATTATACTCCCAGATTTTTTTTTTTAATTTAAAAATTGAACATAGCTGATCTTATAAAAGTTAATAGGGCAAATGAATTCTAGACACAAGTTCATAAGATGCAAAGCATTCACACACAGAAACAAAAAGTCGTAATTAAACACCACAGATTCTTACAGGAGTCAGAAAAACTTGAAGATTCTGCTTTTTGAGGAAATGTATATTAGAAAAAAACTAATATAATGAATTATACTTAGGAGACAAGATATCCGTTTTAAAATAATCTCTTAAGCAGAAAAACTTTCATGGCACATGCCTTTTGGTTTACAGAACAAGTTATTCATAAGATGGAACTGGGGACTGCATCACAGAGAAACAACATAATATCTCAAAACTTTCCAAAGAAAAAGAGAGGAAAGGGGAGCTTTACTTAGAAAATAATCAAGATTTCTCAAGACTGTGAAAGGCTAGTCACACAAGAAACTCCAAATCCTGATGACCATTTCAGTAACAACATTATTCAGTGATTGCCTATCATCCGTACAAAACATATATGTGGGGCAAGTGCAGATCAGAAAACACTCACCTTCTGCATTGCAGAGAAGCAGGTGTAACATATTTCAGTACAGACATAACATCAAAGTAACATACCTTTTGAGGTCTGGAATTTTAATTTCTCTGTTCAGTGGTCAATAAATTGTTGCTGGATACCAATCTTTCATTTTAGATTGTTCTAAATACTTATTTTTAAAGCAGGCTTAATCCAGAAGACTATATTTGTTAACTCCAGGTAAACACCCCTGTACATCTGAAGTGGATTCCTTTGATACTAGGAACATGAGAAGGATTTACATCATTTTTATCAGTTACGTACTAAGCAGATGGCACATCCCTCAAAGCATAGTATTCTACGATAATCTAAGAGTAATTTTAGCTTATTTAAAGAATATCTCCATGGGTCGCTCCCAAAATCCTGTTTAAAAATCAAGGTCCATTAGCTGTATTTTAGGCTGTGAATAAAATCTATTAATGTGTAGCCGATATATAGTGGATCTAATTGGCAAGAAGGTTCAAGTAATTTCTGTTTACAGTCCAATGCCAAACATGTCATAACCAGATTTCCAGGCAGGTCTGAAAGTATATACATCTTCTTAAGTTTTTGTTTAAATAGTGGCAGCACGCAAGTATCCGAAGATTCAGACATGATGGTTTCAGACATGTACCCTACACACTTCCTATTAGAAAATGGACCTAGTCTGGAACCTTGTTGCTAAACATTTTTTAATAAAGAGATATGAACTGCCATGGTAAATGTGTCAGCTTTGGAAAAACAATAACAAACAAACAAACAAACAAAACAACCCACACCACTGGAAATTGTTCAGGAGCCAAGATAGAACTATCATGCAAAATCAGACATCATTCAAATACCTTCGCTTTCCTCATCCAGATGCAGCACTTAAGTCCTAATTATCTTTTTTTCTGCATATCAGACCATTGCCTCCACTACTACGCATCAGCTATTCTTGCAGGTTGCTCACATAGTCTTTTCTGCCAGGACATTTTTATTTTGCTGATATTGAACCTTAGAAAAAGAGTATTCTTTATTGCCAATCGGTAGCTTTCTTTGGCTTCAGGAAAGTCAAGATTCTCTTTTGACTGGCATTTACTTTATACATATGAAATAACAAGAAGTACAAACATCCTGTTAGCTGGGACTCTCATAGCAGCGGGGAGCACAGAGAAGAAGTGACTATGAACATAGATCTCCTACATTTCTGATGAATGTTGAGCAGTATGAAAAATCAGCCCCTGAAGTTGTGCAGTCAAACTCAGGTGCCAATTTTAGACATTTGTTTCACGGTCTTTCAGGTTGACTGAGATCATTGTGATTGAAATTTCCCCTACTAGTCAGCCCCAAGACAGGCTTTGAAGGTAGAAATAGTTGCGAAAATGATTTACAGATGTTTTAAAAGTTGCTGCCAGCATTTCTACTGAAAGACAGTCTACAGATCTTTACTCTTAACATTCTTCTTTTTACGTATTTCTTATGCAACATGTAATGAGGATGAGGGGAAAGAGTAGAAAATCTGATCAGAGCTTTTACTATGTAATTCTTCAAAATGTCTGAGACTGACCACATTTTAACCGTTAAATTTAGTTTGTTCAGCTAATGAAAGAAAACCCTGTTAGGTTCTGCATAGTTTAGACAGCAAGAAACCAAAATATGTTTTCACCGAAGTCTCAGAAAATAATTTTCTCTTAAGGATGCTGAGGTCAGCACTGTTTGACATCGAGGACTTCTCAAGCAGTGCCTAAACCAGGGAATCACTGCATGGCTTGAAAGCTCAGTTGGGTCCAACATTCTTCAGCATGAAGGAACCATCTGCAGTTCAGGCCATTCAAAAACGTTTAAAACATCAGTAGAACTTTCTTCAGAAAGACACACAACATGGAACAAGCAGCCTTTACTCTCTGACAACGTTCACAGGCTCTTTCCTGGAAGGTCTCTCAGGCCTTGGTAGCAACAACACCCTGGCTGTGCCTACACAGCCTGCTGGGTGCCTGCACAAGTTACAGCAGTACCAAGAAGAGATTCCTGACCTGGCTGCCCGTCTGCTAGTGTAACGTTTCAGCCACACATCAAACGTTTCTCCCATGGAGCATCCCAAGCTGAAGCTGGGCTTTATGGTACAGGAATATCCACTCTAACTCATTTCCTTCTCTACTAGCTGCTGCCTCTGTTTCTTAAGCGGTTTTGCTGCACGTGTTCCGACAAACCCCCTGTTGCAATGCCAGGAAAAGTTCATTTTTCTGTACTTCCCCCAGACCTCAAGAAAATTCAAGCCAGGACCCTAAAATGACATAATTAATTTAAAAAAAGAAATACACAGTCTTTAAGGAAAAGCCCTGGTGTTTCTGGACTCTAAGCCTTTGGGCTTTAAAAATTTTCCCATAAGCAGAAAGATTGTGCAGACTAGCTCCTTACTTTAAGTGTCAACAAAAGTCACATAATACTGTACCTATAAGGAAAAATAGAAAATGCCAAAATTTGTGTGATAAGCTGACAGTTTATCACATGCATGCAAAAAACAGCGAGGTATAAGATTCAAGGTTCTGGGGTCTTTGGAGTGCTAAGTCATCAAAACAGCACAGCAGCTTTAATAAGAGAGTCCCACAAACAGTGTCCTCATATAAGCTTTGTAGTTCATGCAAAACATACTGGAATTTTTCACAAGATTCTAAAAGGATTCTCAGGAGCGGAAGGGATATCTGTGGAGCGTTCAGCAGCATTTTGCACACAACATCCATAATGTCCCTTCGCAGCAAGGCACTGCCTCACCTCCTCCTCTCCCAGCTGCCAAACCGCGCAGGGATGGGGAACGAGTGTGGAAAGGGTCATCAGCAGTTTTTCCAAGAATGCAGGTAACTGTGACTAGAGCTTGCAAAGTTTTTTAAAAATCCAGACATTTCTGCATTTCATTTGGAAAACACGCCTTGCTACATCTACAACAGTAGCATTGTGTGGCCCTGCCTAGTGTTTAAGCTGTGTAAAGGCTTGGAAAATGATCGCCAGAACAGATTTTTCAGGCTACTTTTAAGATTATCTGTATTCCCATTAGGCTAAATTAATCCAAATACGACTCTATCTGATTTCAGACTGAAGCAGGCTTTTGTTCAAGATACACTGTTACACTTCCTGACCAGCAACAGCAAACAACTTTTGAGACTACCATTTAAAAATATCTCCTACCCAAAAATTTTTACCTTTTTTTGACATCCAAAGAGAAACAGGCTTTTATGAGTCTCCTTTGTCCTGAAGCAATAGAAGTTTTTCCTCTTTGAGAAAGCAAGCTTACTGTGACAGGGCAAACAAGGAACAGTACCAAGATCCCACAAACCTTTAGGTATTGTAACGACAACTAAAAGGTTGTGGTCCAGTTCTGACTTCTAGATCCTGCACCATGCTATCACCCTTTGAGGGACTATTGAAAGACTACAGCTCCTCCTGTGCTTGGAGGACACGAGGCAAGAGGCTAGTACACCTTTGACCACAATGGCCCAAAAATGCAGTGGTACTTTTCAGAAAGATAGAAATTGGAGGCAAAATTTAACTCATGTTAAAATCCTAAAATGCTCTGCGAATGATTGTTTTGGTGTGCAGAATCTTACCATTATTTCAAACAGAAAGGCAAATTTGGTGCTTGTTATTAAAAGTGCAATCTATTGAATTCAGTTTGTGTGTCAGAATCACCATTAGAAATTAGTTATTCATACCTGTATCATCTAATATTTATAAGCCTACCAGCAGAGCACTTTGGACAGTTTTCAACGTTTGTTCCTTTAAAACATTCATATACTGTCCCATGGGAATCCTGACATATCATATGTTGTCATTTGTTGGGATATCGCTGAGAGACAATTCACAGAAGTTGCGGCCCTTTTAGCTGGCTTGGAAATCAGTCAGCTATAGATCATGAAACATGACAGTTAAGTATTGAGATAACTGATAAGTCTCCTGGCTTTTCAAAAGATTGAGAGCCACTGTGGCCTTCAGACACTTCTCCATGGCTCGACGCCAGCTGTAGGCCAGTCAGGGAGTTCTGCTATTGGACTAGCAGTGCCTGAGAACAGAAAAATTATGAGCTCCCAGTATTCCACTCCTGACGTTTCTCAAGTAATTACAACCAAAAGTTCCCATGGATGCCTTGACATTTCCTCCATACTATAGCATTTTAGTTAATTGGGTTTTTTCCCTGACGATGGATGACTTTTATATCTGAGCCTCATCTGAGGCTTGCTTTGCTTGTTAAGGAACTTAGAGCAAAATACTGTGGGACATTATTCAAACTTCAGAAGAATATTTTCTACTCTTCTACTTCGAACTTCAGCTTCATCTTAGCAAATTTCCCCGGCTGTGTAATAATTTCTTACTGACCATGACAACATCGTATGTGACACATTTTCAAAAAAAACCAGGCATAGCTGGTAGTCCTTGCTCCACATGTCACTTCCAATCACAAAAAAGCAAGCTGGCAGTTCATATGTTTGGTATGAACGACTGTTTCATTTTGTAAACAGAGCACCATGTCAATGTGTTTGACAACCACTGCCTTCTATTTTGTATTTTATAACACACATATATGCAGGTTCTTACACTTCTTACCCAAACTTTACAAAAATGCAAACAGACACATAAGATGCAAAATAAAAATTAATGAGATCCACATTTTGAAAGCAAGTTGTGGATCTTCTTGTTAAAAAGTCAAGCAGTGAACAACTGACTTGGAATTGCTGCTTGAACTGTCAGCAGATGATATAACTTAAAGTCCAGAACAAAACTGAATTATATAAGTGATATTAATCTAATTATGCAATACCCCAAACTAAACCAGGCATTTTTGTCTTGCTAAGTACAGTGTAAAAATGAACAGCCTAAACATGAGATCTCTGCTGGGCCAAGTATACCCAAGAACTCACACCATCAGCTAGAAACTAACACTGTTCTACTTAAAATGCTGTGAATTACACTAGGGATTTTGAGTGAATTTAATTAGTTTCCCGCATTTCAGCAGAGTATATTAAGAGCAAATGAATTCTCAGCGTAAAACAGTAAAACAATGAAGAACAAATGAGTTAAACCATCTTCATAAATCAATTCACGCTAAAACGTGTGCTAATCCCAATCTGCACTCTGGTTAGACATTACCATACAAGTATCTTCAGCAATTTTAATTTAAAATGCCTGCAGCTAAACAGAAAAGGGCAGCAAATCAAGACCACAGTCATCATTCACATTTGCTACTGCAGCATCACATCTGTGAAGAAAAAATGGCAGAGCTGCCATTCATTGGGTCTTCTAAAATGCTACTCTTAATCGTTTTACATGATTCGCTTATTGTGTCACACTGATTGAACATATGCAGTCCTCATGTTTGTGAGTAGAACAAGAGAGGAAAATCTTCTTTCCAGATTTACAGAGTTCAACAACTTTATCAGTTTTCCTTTTATATTTAAAATAAAACAGAATCATGTGGAATTACTAATAGTTGGCTCTCTAACGGGTAGGAAATTAATCTGATTGTGCCTGAGGCATTCACACAAAAGTTCACTCGATGTTTTGAAATTCAGATCTCTCACTAGATTGGAAGTGCTGTAATAATAGCTTATTCTCTTGTTACGTCATTACTTCCACAACTCTTCCCAAGCCAATCTTCTAATTATAGAAAAGCATTAAAAGACAAGGATTATTCCAACTTCTTCAGTCACAGAAGGATTCAAGTGGGCTAAAAAGACTACATCCTGCAAAGAGCATATTTCTGCACAGAAAAATGTTTCCATTGTTGATAACGGATATTTCACTTCTTAGCTGCTATGCCAATTTAACAAGCCATTTTTACTAACAAATTAATAAAGGCAGACATCAAATTTCTTAATGAAACTTCACCTCATCAAGATTTTTTGAAACATTGGCTGAATATTCAACAGAAAGGGTGTTTCAAGGCTGAGTTTAGATGCTCAGATCAATTCAGTAGTATGACACGGACAGAAACTGAAATCAGAAACCTTAACTTTCCAGTCTGAAAGTGGAAAACTTGATAATTTCCCAAGATGGAAGTAAAATTCAACAAAGAAGCCTGAAGGTTGCCCACCAAACAGAACTATCCACCTCCAGTTAGCTCTACAATTAATTGCTTATCTCAGAAAATTACTTGGATAGGCCCTTCTTATTCAGGCACACACCTCTTTCAAAATGTCACTAAATCAGGTATTATTCTGGAAATGCAATCACATTTTAACCCAAATCAAGAGTTAAAGAGATATTTTACAGAAGAGGCTAGAAGTATCATACCCATCTTACAGACAAAGACATACAGGTGGATAAAGCAATATTTTCATGGTAATTCAGCAAGTTTGTGATAGATCTGTATCTATAGCCATGTTTTGACATGTGGGCTGTAGTTTGTCAACCCCACTTCTTCATTACAGAATCACCTCCTTTGAAATAAATTTCCAGAGAAGGAAAATCTGAGAAATCTCTCTTACCTGGCAAAAAATGACGCTGCCACCGAGGTGCCTGTGGATACTTCACTGGCAACATATGTGCTCTGGGAAGCAGGGAAGCTGTACAAGGAGGGTTTATCTGCATTGTAGCGGTTCAACGCTGCTTCAGTCAGGCCTTCCCGACTAGTCTCTGTCATAAGCTGAGATATCTGAAGACAGAAAAAAACAAAAGCGTCATCAGCTAAAAATCACTAGCTGACCCCTCCTCATCCAGAAGTGCCTCTGGGTTGCAGATGGAGTAAGAGAGGCATTTCATTCACTACACCTTTGCTGCTCTGTAAACATGTTTATTGCTTCTGTCATGCTATATTGCTTCTGTCATGCTAATCTACAGTACTTTGGGTCAGTTCTAACCCTGTCTGCATTAAAACTAATGGGACAAATTCATCCAGTCACCAGAAATGCCAATAACATCTGCAGCTTTTCATTCATATAGAAAAGGAAGAGCAAACCATTATCTTTGCTCAGTTTTACCTTAGGGTACAAGAGACACAGCATAGATACGTGCAAGGTATTTACATTTTACTTCAGGAAAAAGAAAAAAAAAAGACATTTGCTTGCCTTTGTAAAATAACACAGCACTAGTGTATTTCTGTTGACCTTTCTCCAGAAAAGTCAGCATGCAGCGTAGGAAGGAGTCCCTCAGGATCCTAGACTATTTAGCATCTCTCTGGAAAATTGGGATCACTATCACTCACTTTCATTGGCTTTCTTAAAAGGTTTCAAACATGCCGTGATTTCATTCTTCTGATGGCCCATGTAACATTTTTTCCCCTGTTAGGAAGCCTCATCTCAGCCTTTCATTTTATGGGAAAAGCAATGGAGTTCAACCAGACTTGACCCAGTCCTCCTCAAATTAACTGAAAGATGTTTACTGACTTCAGAGCAAGCTAGGTTAGCCCTATTGAAACACCTCCTCAAAACTTTGACTTCAGTTTCTTGACTATTACTTGTGCATGAATTTACAATGGTGTGATGTCATCTATTGATTGTATTTCATGCAATTCCTAACAACTTCCTTTTCCTCTGCCTTCATTTCAACCACAAATAGCTTTTGTTCACCAATGCATGTCACAAAATTGCAACATATGTCTAAAAAGAATCCTTTCAAATTATTGTTAGTAATTGTCCAAGGCACTGCTTTCTTCCCCATGCAGAAACCTTGCAGGAACCAGTCTCTCACCTGTTCAAATTTGGTTCTCATGCGTATGCTTATCAGCACAGTAACAACAGAACATCTTTGTGAGGCACATCAAGAAAAGTACTTGAAATCATCCTGTAGCTCTTTTTCCCCTTAGGCTTGCTTTATTTCAGCTGTTAAACATTTCAGTTCTTTCAGGCACAGTTGAAGAACTGTGATTTGTATTTGGCAGAGGAAAAGACAAGTGACACGGCAATATTTTTTAGACCTACTATCAAACCACCTCTGTTTCTTTTACAGAGAATTGTTACCCATCCTACTATGGCTAAGAAGATAATCTTATTTTACATATTTTTAAGTCAATCAGCTGTAATACTTCAAGAACAGGAATGCTAAACTAGCCACTCTATTTTATGAGAAACAAGTAAAATTGCTGAAAGTGGTCCTATAATGTTAGTCACTCACTAAGCCTTTCTAATTTACTGATTCACTACATTGAATGAGCATTGCTCTCAGAAGGTGGTAGCTAAAATCCTGGACCTAAATCATCTCATAATACCGTTAAAACACAAGATTTTAGGCTGGCTGCCAGGATACCCCCCTACATGTCCAGCGTGCAGGCAAACAGACATTTGTTCTTCTGTATTTTCCATAATTTTTGTCAACTCAGCTACATATATTTGCAGTGAACTAGCACAAGATTCTGCCTGATCCCCTGAAATTATCCTGAAACCAGTTTCATCAGCTACCACTTTGGGAACTGCTAAGCAGACAGATTTAAAAAGCTCTCCCTTCAGAGCAGAGTATGCTTATAAACCTAACTTCATCTTGGTCCATCCGACTCCTCCACCTGAAATCAGGGATGGACCATCATTAACCAATTGCCGTTGCTGACCATGTCACCAGGAAGTGCCACTCACTGCCGTGGCAACTGACAGCAGTTAAGAAGTTGATAAGTTGACTTATTTCAGCTGCAATCTCAATTGCAATCACAACCTCCCCATCTTCTGCCAAATCAAGATTTGCAGCTCCAAATATGAATTTCCATAGCCATTGCCGCACATTTCTACTGGTGTCAGATCCCCTGAAGCTGCAAGAAGTGAGGCTTGAGAGAGGCATTTCAGCCAACTGCAAAATAGGAAATAATTTATGTGTCTGTGTTTGGGACAATCAGAAAACATCTGCCATGATGAGGGCATAGAAGCAGTAAGTAAATGGTTTCTGCAATTACAGACACTTTCAGGTGATCCATGCTCATATCCACAAGTCCTATTAATGCGGAGCAAACAGAGTAATAAAAAGCCTCCAACCGATTGTGGACATTTCCCGAAAGGTATTACTCCCAAGTTTCCTCAAAAGCTGAATAGGTGCTTGGTTCATGAGCTTTTGAATAACTAGTTCTTAAATATAAGAACTCCAAAATAATCAAATACTCATTTACCAGAGACATGAGATTCTTTCAGAAAGATATAAATATAAACCATTCCCCATCATCTATGCACTCAGAGAGAAATAGATATTAGTCAGCAAATAGAACGTTCTTGCTTTTTAATGAATGGGGATGAAGATCTTATAAAGCCTGTATTTAGGTCATGTTTTCTTATAGTAAAATGCAAAGGAACTGAATAAGAAGCTGGAAATCATCAAACATATTTACATATTCTGTATATGTAGAGTACCACACTAACCACAGGACAGAGAGAGTAGAGAGAGAAATAATATTGATTTTAGGAACTGTATATACTATGGGGTTATTTCTATATAAATATAAGCTTTTCAGTAGTACTGCTATTTTATTGTGTGCCCTACACAACAGTCCAAGTACTATAGGGATGCTCAGCTGCTCAAACTGCGAAACATCTGCAGGGTACCGACCGCCAGAGCCTGCTGGAGAGGCACAGCTCTCCCTCCCGTTCACGCACACAGCCTGCTCGGTTGCAGAAAACAGGAAGCTACTGTTGACACTGATGTTGATGTATTATCTGTGAAAAGCAGCATTCCAGTGTAAACAGCCATGTCGGAGAGCCCTCCCAGAGCTTCCCTGGATGGACACTAATTATGGGGCATGTTGGGCTTGTTAAGCACCCTCCTGATCCTGAGGGTCCAGCACCACTGGCCGCTTTCCTTGCCCATACTAGCACAATTCCTGGGCAAAAATCCATTTCTCAGCATGAGCTCTCTCAGAACTGAACTCCCAAACTGCACACACTGCCTGTCCTTGAGCTCCATGGAATTACTGTTTGCCCCAGCAGGGACAATTCTTAGTTGACAGTGTATTACAAGGATACCAAAACAGGAACATAGTTTTTTTTTAACTAATGCAAGACATAGAAAAATCAAGGCAAAATAAGAACTACTCATAAACTCATGCAGAACATCAGGTTTTGCTTGAACAATTTCCTCAAGTCTCCCTTGCTATCTTTTCCTTATATTAAAGCAAGAACAGGATAACAAACTAGAATTTTATATTTAATTACAGAGTTGTTCCTTTGGTCATGCAGCCAGTGGAGATCAAGGGCAAAGACGGTGCTATGCCAAATTCTGGGCCAGGCTGGAAACCTTTTTTGTGTCCAGTATTTACCAGAGTATTGTTTCTACTGCACAAATTTGTACATCTGGGTCAATCTACAGGCTGAATACCTCCCCGGATCTAAAGACACACCCACAATATTTGACTAATAAATCCTCATTTATTCCCAGAATTCTACACATATACATAAAGTAGTGGGCAGAAAGAAGTCCAGATAATTCATATATCCAGAGATACCGACCTCAAGTCAGTTCTACTGCATTTCTTTCCCATGCCTCATATATCAGAGTGTAGAAATCACTTAAACTATTATACCAAACTGAAGAGTGAGCTTTGGAGGTAATCTTGCCATCTTGTTTACTTCGTCCTCCAGTCACGGTACCACATTATCCCTTTTTCCTCTGACACTGCTCGGTGAAGTTCACATATACACAAACTTGAGTAAAGGCACCCAGCACGTATCAAGCATTTAAGAAAAAATACTCACAGAACAGACATTTCCAAAGCTCTTAGAGAACTGCTTTTTTCCCCCATCCCAGTTCAAAAAAACATAGTTCAAAATCATGCTTTGAACATTAACAAAGTCAGGCTCTTTTTTTTACCCCCAATAATGTATGCCTGGCAAGGACAGTTCAGTGTCACTGTCTCTCTCACTAGATACTGTTTCTGGATTTGAGGGGGAAAAGAAGATCAGAATCATAGAATGGTCTGGGTTGGAAAGGACCTTTAAAAGTCATCTAGTCTAACCCCCTGCAGTGAGCAGGGACATCTTCAACTGGACCAGGTTGCTCCGAGCCCCGTCCAGCCTGATCTTGAACGTTTCCAGGGATGGGACATCTACGACCTCCTCGGGCAATCCATTCCAGTGTTTCACCACTCTCATAGTAAAAAATTTCTTCCTTATATCCAGTCTAATAGACTCCTCAAATCTCTTTCCCTTCCCTTCTGTGAGTACCCACATACCATATACATGAGTCTTAAGATCAGTTAATAGGATATACTTTGAGAAATTCCTTTATTGAATTGTTGGCAGCACATCACTGCCTGCATGGGCAACAAAAAGACAAAGCATGGAACAACGCAACCTTTCATGCCTCAATAAAAACCTTTTAAGTACACATGGAACAAGACAGATGTCCCTCCCAAGGCCCCATTTTTTTCTACCATCTCATAAAAGCACAGCATCCATTAACCTGCTCTTTCACTGCTTTCTGACAGTACACAGCAAGAGCTGGAGATAAGTCATGATTTAAATTCTCTGCTTCATAGCAAAAAGATGGCACTGCAGCTGAGCCACAGGTGTCAGCCAGGCTAGATTCTCTTCCTATTCCAATTAAAGAGTCACTCGGCGCATAAGACTTTCCATCATGCGGTATAAGGTTAATTACATTTATGTAAGGGCATTTTGCAGCCAAGCTCATTAATGTTTCTAAATCTCCTAACTGAGGACTCCCAGCTGAAATTACTGTACAAATGGAAGATAGCATTTAAGAATGATGTGAAACATCCTTTGCTCTGGAGGTAGTGAAGCATTCAGGAACATCCCCAATATCTAATTAACATCACTGACTAACAAATGAACTGAATGCATAAAAATGTATGAAATGTATCCACATCTGAAACCAAATTCAAGATACAAATCTGTGTTCAAATTCACTATAAAGCAATCCTCAGTGTCCAAAGATCCTAATCGCAAGAGAGAAGCTCACTGGCAAGAAGAAACTGAAGGTAGAAAGCTCTCTTTCATAAACACACACATACTCCTGAATGACTTCTTTGGCAGTCTGCTCTTGATTCAGAGCAGCACTGAACTTTCTGCCCAATAAATACTGAAGAAAATACTTCCTGGCTTATTTTAGACAGCAAATGGCTACATTAACCAAGAAAAGGTTTCTTCTTAAAGGCTCCCCCCTTTAAAAGATGAGCTGAGGAAAGCTCTAAAGGATAGCTCTCTCAAAGATTTAGCACACCAAAAACATCATAAATTCTTATAAACCTGCTTAGAACACAAGCTTACCAGCTTATTTTCAAGTTTTCCATTACGCACAGTCAAGTGTTCTGGCTCTTCTAAAATATTAATGTTTTACCCACTGTCCAACTCCTTTTGGCTCATCACAGTTTACTCTCAGTCATAACAAGATAAAGTTATTCTTCCTGTTTGGCTCAAGGACCCTAGTTTCTGGTCTATGGAGGTGACAAAACAAGCATTGGGAGAGGCATCTCACAGTACATCATTCACGTGTCTTTCTTCTGACACATGTGTAGAATACCAAATCTTTCCTGAAAACTAAGCAACCCTATTTTTCCTGGGCTTGACCTACTACTACCTATTCTTACACATTGAGGTAAGAACTCTAATTTACAAATCAATTTTGAAAACTCAAAGAATTCTTCCACTTCCTTTAGTGTGTAAGATTCCACTGGCTGACATCACAGTGTGGCAGACTGCAGAAGACGACAAAAATCTTAAGTCTTCAGTAAGCCATCAGGTTCCCAGCCGCTACAAATTTCAGCAGAATTACAGTAACTTGCCTATAGGAAGCAGCATCAGAAGACAAACAGAGGAGGAGCTGATGCCTTTTCAGCAGAAGCGAGGTTAATGAAGGGAATATCAGAGTCCTGCTTCACCTAGAGAAGGCATCTCCCAGCAAGGGACTGTATCGATAAGTATTAGGTTTTCTGCCTGCCTGCAATTTGGCTATTTTATCTGAGCCCCTCTAGAAATACTGACTTCATCCCTTTTGCCTAACCTAGAAGTTTTGCATTAAGTTCTGTGCAGTAACAAAAAAAAATGCAGCATAAATTTAAGTGTGGTAGCATTCAAAGAACAAGGTGACAGCTGGGATCCACTGTGCTCAGTGCCAAAAAGAAAAAGCAAAATGTGGATAATTTGACATTTACTATATTTCACTTTCATGATTTTAGAGTGTTGTTGGGAGAGATAAGCATGTGAAAAAAAAGGAAAAGGAAACATTGAAGAGTCAATTTCAAATATCATTGTCAAATACAGCTTCAAATGCTTTAGGTAAATCTGGTAGAGGTTTTACTGAACTGTCAGTAAACTGAAGGGGGGTATTGGGGGCAGAGGGTAGAAGAAAAGAAGAATCTTGTGCTGCCCACACAACTATCAAGTTAATTTTAACGCATTCTTCACAGCACGAAAAAGAACAATTACATCATTCAATCAGAGCAACTTAAAAGTGGTGGGGATTTGCTAAGTCAGTCATCTTTAATATACCACGGAGTACCAAGGTCATACTCCACATCTGTCATAAATCACTCACTACAATAGAGGTGACATTTAAGGAATTATTCAGGACAAAATCCACCTTTAGAAAAAATAATTCCGAAACAGTAGCAAGTTGCTGTAGGTAAGGGCGCTGGCATAGTCTTACAGCATCTTGGCATTTGATTATGACCTTTTTCTCTCATAGCAGAATACTAAGCTGCTATAGTTTGAGAGCACTGCAGCGCTGATACAGACACTGTGTGAGCAAGAGCAAGACACCAATTTCTCATAGTTCTTTCCTGTCAAAAGAATGAGGAACAGGCTGAAAAAGGACACGCATAATATCTGCTGCATTCAGTCTCTTTCTTGGATGTCGACATACCGAATACCGCTGAGCAAAGGCAGCTCACTGTTCGTTGTGAATGCTAAAACTCTAGGAAGGGTCCTTGCGCGTGCTTTGATCCTGATTTGTTAAAATTTGCACACAAAATCTGAAATATTGATCTAGCAGAAGGGGCTACTGTAACAGCACAGAACTTGGGTCTAAACACAAAACAGCGCACCTTAGAAAGAGTAAGATTTGTCAACGGGGGAATCACTGGGATGGCAAGAATGCTGATTATGCTTTGCATTTAACAAGGAAGAGTCAGACTGTATTTAGCATAAACTACTTACTTAATTACCATGACAGCACCTAGAGCTTCGTTGCAACCTCCAGCTTCCTGCTGTCCAAAAGAAAGATGACCTTTGACTGCTGCAGCCACTTCCCATGTCCCTCTATAAACAAGATAGCTATTTAACACAGATCCAGTGCACTCCTCAGCACAGATGAAATCCCAGTTTGTGCAGACATGGACACATCCTCCCATCAAAAGTGCTATGATACAGTTGGTTCCATCTCACTTGCAAAAGCCCATACCATTAAATGAATTTTACAACAAATGACTGAATGTCTTAAGATCAGCTACTAAGAGGGGGATCCAACAGCCTTAGACATCCAAATAATGATGGACTGCTCTACTGTAATACGTTTTCCTCTGATTCTTCCTTCTAAAAGTTTTACCTTAGAAAACAGTGTTTTTGAAATTTATTTATACTGTATTTTCCATTGTAAATAATGACTCTATTTTCTCAGCCATCCAGTATTCTCCCCCTTATTTTCACTCATTCACTCAGTGAACGTCCTTGCCCTAGCTTTTGAACTGAAAAGCAAAGCAAAACAAACAAAACCAAAACCATACAGAGCAACTGTACTGCCTGAAAATCTGTGTTGTTTCTTGAGCGCACTCTCCTCAAAAACAATACCATATAAGAATTGCATTGACAACAATGAAAGCTTTATTATAAAACAGGAAATCTGCTCTATGAAGCCTGTGACAATGGCTCATTTGCTTGATCAGCAACTCCCATACAGCCCATAACTTTAGGTAAATGTAAATTGATGCACATGCCCAAGCAACCTCCACCAGAGACATGAGGGATATAGACTCATTTTGACGTGGCTTAGAAATTAATGCACTTTTCTCAGTTTGCCAGTGCCCTCCTGAACGAAGTAATCCACAGAAGGCATAGTTAGTACTCTATCTGTAACAAAAGGAATCATTATGCTGAGTCTGAAACAGTTTTGGCCGACCTGCTTCTTGCTTGCTCCCTTCGTACCAATATATTTGTTAAGCAAAATATCAAACAGAGGAAAAAAATACTAGAGGAGGGGAAATTACACGATCTGAAGCATTCAGAACAGCACATATCTACCTCGAGCGAATGTAACTCTTCTGTAGAAGCTGCAGATTCTATTCTGCAGTGCTCCTTTAATCTGAGTGCATAGCCTGCAAATTTTATTTATTAGCTACTACTTCATTATTGAACTATTTTCTGAAAACTAAGGCCTCTACCTTGTTACAAAAACACAATAGCTATCATGACACATCTTCCTCAACACCCTCAACGTTTTCTGATGTCCATTCCAGACCATGCCAGCCTCTCCTATTCCTCCCCAAGGAAGCCACAAGCAGGACAGCCGCCCTGGGGTGCAAGTCACCCTCCATACCCCAGACCTCCCCCAGCGAAGCAGACTCCCCACATGCAGACCCCTGCAATGCTGTGAGCTGTTCCTTGTGAGTAAAGCACTACCAGCTACACCCAAATACACCTCTCATTCATGAAGCTCCTCCAGCCAAGTTTCTGTGGACCAAAGAGCAATGCAAGGCTTCCCAGCTGGCATGTTTCCATACCCACTCTGCAAATGAAAATAGGAGCAGCAGCTGGCAAAGAGAGGTTCTGGTCTCAATTTTGTGTCTAGGCATTTCAGCAACGCAAAAAGATACTTGTGCAGCAATGCAATAAAACTACTTCCTTTCTTGTCAAGATGACAACAATAACATTACAATCTGTGGGAAAGCTGAGGCTGACTCTAGCTTTCAAAAAATTTTTTTTTAAATCTACTTTATTGAAGTTGTTAATTCTCCTTATTACCTGTATATCCTGCTACTGCATTATAAAGCCATGCAGCTGGAAATTAATCGGAACTTTTTCTACTGTTACTTTTATGTGCTATCAGATTAGTAACATCTTACAAGAGAAAAGGCCTTTTTTTGTGTGGCTCACTGAAAGCTGATTTCATACATCCATATTCAAAAACCATGCTGTAATCACTTGTTGCATCACCTACCTTTTAAGACCTCAGCGGCCAGGCTAATTGTGCTAAAATAACTAGTGCAGCAACAAAAAGTGTATGAGGACTATGCAAGACGAGCGTGTCTGACTTCTGTCTGTCTGTACACATGGGGCAGCAGCTAAATGACATCACTGCACTTCTGAAGTTGAGGCACAAGCCTCTCTAGTTCACTGTGTGCAGGAGTAACACGTTTATTATGAAAAACTTTGACTCCTCTGATCAGTTACGAACCTGTCAACAACATCAAGACATCATAAGAAGTTCCAGTCTTACTCTAGCTGTTTCCTTATCACAAAGCGCAGTCTGTAAGCCATTGACCTTTTACTCATCAGTTGTCAGCTCTAGAAGCTACCAGCATGCGGGCTTAACTTAAATGGCATTATCAACCCAGAAAGCAACCTCCTTCTATAGCTACCAAGAGAGTAAGCAATAAAAAACACCATTAGTTTTTCCACACATAGGTGTATGAACTGGATCGTTAGTCCTTGTTTAAAAGACATATGATCCAGTTATACCATGAAAACATGGGGAGAGACAACTACTTCATTTCCAGTACTAAAATAATCTAAGGGGTTTAGAGATTGCTGCAATGATTATTGCATAAGAATGTGGCATAACACAAATTCAGCCCACACGCGTGATCACCTCAAGATCTGACTTTCTTGGGGGGTAAGATCAGTACAAGTCTGGGGAGTCTCTTACCCAGCTGCACATGGAAAGGTGCATGGATTTGACTCCCAGGGATCTAGCAAATGCCTTGAATCTATTTAGAAACTGGTATCATTCCAATGGCTTCCCCATCAGAAAGAAATTATGAATATCAGCTTTTCTATAAATTGCTGCCAAAGGTTTAATCATACTAGTGCTGGCAGATACCACAATAATACAAACCGTTTTCTCTGTGTGTTAGGTCATAAGACTGTCAAAAATGTACATTATGAAGGGAGGAACCAGAGGACTTCAATCTTACATGAGGCATGAGCTTTTGAACAAACACAAAAGATCTGCTTGCAGAGAAGCGTCAACTCATTTAGAAGCCAGGCATATTTTGGACCAAGCAATGCAGAAGCCTGACAAATTTAAGCTGAGAGAGACCAAGAAATCTTTCTCAACAAATACTCTAAGTTTAAAGATCTATTCTGTAGTATCCTTTTCCGTACACTTTCCTAAATCACCTTCACACAGAAGTACATTTTTAAAAACTGATTAAATAAAAATTAAACTCTGACACCAGTGATTGTTAATACTGCTTATGTAGCTTTCCCTTTTGCTGCCTCAATGAAATATTAACAACTCACAATCTTAAAGGACTATGAAGAGAGTATTGTATGTCCTGATCCATCCTTTAGTGGAATAAAACTTAGGGTGCACATTTGAATGCTTTGTTAAATTTGCATCTCTCAAGACAGGTCTAAGGTTCCAAGTACTCTCAGCTCTTTTGAAAATCCACTGAAACCTGTAGGCAGCAAAGATAGCTTTAAAAAATAAACACTCTGTTCAGATCTTAGAGTCTAGTCGTAAAGTTGATGCATCCCTTCCTCCATTTCAGTTTTGTTTAACATATGTTAGAACACATCTTCCAGTGTATTATCTGCATTCCAGTAAGATCTCTCATCTTAAAAAGAGTAATTTGTCTCATTCCTGAAGAAGGTGGCATCTTTTCTGCTTCCTCTGTTTGGGCTCAGTTCCACAGGAAGCACTTAGATCTGCAAAGTACCCAGTCGTCTGCATGAAATTTAGTTCTTAAAATGTGGATATCAGCTGAAATGCTCACAACAAAATTAGTATCACTGAAGTTGCACATATTCAGGTGAACCATTCAACTCATCCTTTATAATGCTATCTAGGAGCCAGTTTGCTCTCCGAATGCTGATTAACTGACATTGTATGAGGTTATGAGGGCTCAGGCACAGAAATAAGTTGCTGTGCTGAGTCATAACAGCTGTCCATACGCACCCACTTAGCCTGTGGCAAATGCAAGGTAATAATAATTTATTTTACAATCATTTTTCTAGAGCAAAGTCAAAGAAACCAAGTCAAATTATCTTTAATTTACTGTGAACATGCATTCACAGTTAACACGTATTAGTCAGCTTGCTAAAAAGTTATCAGGCCGATCACACGTCTGAGCCCTAAGACGTAGATTAAGCTAGGATAGCCAAAATATGAGCCAGTATGCAAGGCTAAATGCAGATCTGCTCAGAAGAGTTCAGTGGGGCTAAACGTAAATGCGGGGTATTGGCTATCACTCGGTGCAAAAGGCACTGAAGATGTGCAGAAATGAAAACAAGAGAAGTACCAGAGTGGTGTTGCAAGAAAGGTGCTTTTAGGGGCTGAATTCAAGCTGGAAAAGGCCAAGAACTGAGGCTTGCGCTTGCCTAGGAAACGCTCTTATTTCATTCCCACAAGCAGAGATGCTGATACTTTCTTCAGAAGTCAACAGCATACCCTTTCGATGCAAATACCTTGCAAGATCTTGACGCCAGCCAATGTCTCAAGTCAAATAGTATAACAATATTATGCTCCTCTTTTCCCACATGCAAACAGCATTTAGCCTTAACTTCCATGCTGAAAACTTTCACCTTTGCAATGAATTGCACAAACCATGGCCTAATCCACCATCTCACGATGTAACAGTCATACTGAGCTGCATTGCTCTTTGGCTTTGTGCCCTCCCCTTTTTGGTCCCTACTATTAATAGTCTCTTGCAGGTGTTCCTTCTTTCATGGTACCAACATGGAGATGTAGCAATAGTTAATTTCACAGTGATCAGTGCTAATGGGACCTGCCATGAAATTGTCTCATTTCCAGAGCAGTCAGTATGCAGTTGCTAAAGGAAAAAAAAAAACACAAACATAAAACAGTCAGTTCAGTTCTTCAGAAGCTATGCATCAGCGGGAGTGACGTCTCCATAAATTTAACAAGGTTGGTCTTTCTAATCTCTGTCACAATACACAAAACACCTGTCTTGCTTTCATGTTAATAATAAAAATGTCCTGCTGAGGTTTTAAAATTATTTTATGACAGCAACAACCATCATTTTTATCAGGAATACATGAAAACTATTCAAAAGGTGGCAGAAAAGCCTTCAAATGTGACCACTGGGTGGACAGAAACAGTTCCTTCCTGGCCCTGAAGGTGATTGCCTTAAAGGCATAGGTTTGATTGCCTTATTACCTTAGTTTGCATAACTACAGCTGCTATTAGAAGTCATAAAAATCACTCAACTATAAGCATTTGACTTGGAGGGTACTTCCTGCGGTGAATTCTACAGGCTGACCAGGTGCCAAGTTATGCTATATTGTCTTCTGTTTGCTCTAGATTTACTCCCCTCTCAGCTTTGAAAGTGGAAAGAGAAGGAGCACATCCTCAGCTGAACCTCAAATTAAGCTCTGTTGGTGCACACAGTCAACTGTTAGGAACCAGGCCACTCTGTGTTCTGGTCACCTTTCAACAACACAGCAAAGAGGTCAGCTTGTGAGCACCAGGCAAAGCACTTGCCACAGTACTCTGCTGAATGGGATGGATATTTCTTGCACAGCACTAAACATATTCTCAGCTTTTTACATATACTCCTAGTCTACTTTTCCAAGCTAAATGTGGTTCTATATCATCTCATTTGCTGCAACTTCTACCATGTTTTCAATCCAAATTGTTTGTTTCAGTTGGCCATTTTCAGTCTGTGAGTCTTGAAGGGACCCAAGCCAAGCATGGTTTTCCAGGAGTCAGATGAACATCACATTAGCTGGAGCTGACCTAGCATTAAATTCAAGTGCACACAATGATCTTTCCCCAATATACGTAACGCGTGTTTTGGTCTGTGGGAACCATTGTAATCCATCTTAACTATGACAGCTTTACAGTATGAAGCTCCTACTCCCACTTTTCACCTCAGGGTCCTTGTACACTGAGAGCTTGAAGCATGCTGACTGCCCATTCTCAGGTGGAATTTAGGGCACATTCACTTGCAGGCTGAGTAATTAATACCAATCCCCGTGTCTCCTGACCAGCTAATTAAGGTCAGATGAAGAATAATATTTTCTCCTCATCACTGATTTTAGATGACTCTTCTTTTTAGACAACACTGAGATACACAGTTCCTTTACTTACCTCAGATGGCATTCAAAAAAAAAAATCAGTGATCAGTTTGGAAGATATGAACTACAGACATGCATATTGTCAAAGTCGCACAGTTCTGGAAAGTGAATAATAGAGCGGAAGAGGCACTGCCTTTACATCTTTCTGTGCTCTACAGCCCTTTCTGAAATGGCAGGAGAGAGAAAAATTGAATATCCATAACGTACAACACTAACAAATGGCAACCATTCCTCAAAAGAGGATATTCTTTCAAACTCCATCGGTAGAACCTATCATGAGAATTTTGAGTGGACAAATACATAACCACTTGATTCATTGAGGATTATTTTCCAGTAAAAGAGAATTTAGATCAAACCAAAGGTACACTCCTTTCAGCTTTAATGATCTTGTATCAGCCATGTCCTTCTAGGAGAAGGGCTGTAAAAGACAAATAAATGACAGTCATATGCAAAGTCTTATGCATCTTGCTACTAATGTGTTTAACTGGAATGCAGTGAGCACAGTAAATACTGCCATTTACTCTTCACTCATAGGTATACTCTGTGTATATTTTCAAAGCAAAATTTGTTCACAGTACATGCACAGCATGCTCTGCAAGCTTTTGTTGTAAATTATTGCCTGTCTCTGTAGTACATTGATCTCAGGCAGATCCGTGCTTTGTGAATCACTTAAGGCCCTTGTCATTTTCTTAATTTCTGCCTCCTTGTAGGCTTATTATTTCCTAATTTTTATTGTTAACATTTGCTAATTTTTATTCTTGTTCCTTTACATACCCTGATCACTATTCCCATTCACAGCCTACAAGACAGGCGACATCAACAAAACAAAATACTTGGAAAACTTAAAAGATCTTAATGGTCAAAAGCCAGAAGTTAAGAGAGAATATCAGCTTAAGGAAATTGTCTGAAAGTACACAGTCAAGTCTTATAACTACATTTATTTGTTCCTCATAAAAGTCAGCATAAATAGCTTTCAAACAGCACTTCTCTATTTATTTTTTTCCTTTTTTTTTTTTTAAACACAGCAACAATGAATAAACACTTTCTTTTACATAGGACACAAAGACAAAAAGTCATTGCCCCAAGGTGTTTGCACAATAAACTAAACTGACAAAACACAATTCACTAGAGTCTAAAAATAAACAGGGATTAAAATTAGTGCAGGTACTGTTGGCTGATATTTGTTATAAGCAAACAGCATGATTACATTAACTGGTCCCTTGGGAGTAAAACAGATTTACAATAGATTTAATTAAATGCATTTAATGAAGTCCAAACATAAGAACAACAAACGGGCTCATCATCTGAAATGGTGCTTAAACTCTGCTAAACCGTTCTGAACTGTAATAAATGCCCCATGGTTATCCTCAGTTTTCATTTTGGCTCTCAACACTCCACAGAGAATTTTCATTTGCACATAAGATGTTATGGATTTTTCCCCTTCAACTTGTTCACTGGATTTGTAATGTAAAAGTTTCAGAAGTTAAATCAATTTTCAAAAGGAAGTCTTTATTCTATTTTTGTTAATTTTTAATAGAGCATCATGGATTGATTTTGTGCTTCACAGTGACACCTCAAAAGAAGGATCACCGACTACAGACCAGTGGAAGTACAGTGCTGTAATCTGTATAACTAAAGAAAAAGTCTCGCATGTCTCTTCACAAGGTATGCTGTAGGCATTTACTAAGTTATCTTGCACAGTCATTTGCACTTGGACAAAGGGAATAAGAGATGGGCATGAACTGGCTCCAAAACACAGAGGACTATTCCATATCACAGAATCACGGAATAGTAGGGGTTGGAAGGGACCTCTGTGGGTCATCTAGTCCAACCCTCCTGCCGAAGCAGGGTCACCTACAGCAAGCTGCACAGGACCTTGTCCAGGCGGGTCTTCAATATCTCCAGAGAAGGAGAATCCACAACCTCCCTGGGCAGCCTGTTCCAGTGCTCCTTCACCCTCAGAGAGAAGAAGTTCTTCCTCATGTTCAGACGGAACTTCCTGTGCTTCAGTTTGTGCCCATTGCCCCTTGTCCTGTCACTGGGCACCACTGAAAAGAGTTTGG
>Ga0065711_1028233_pt1 | contig 42706 bp, 29 predicted proteins | sample Hoacrofraction12_FD_59098 | JGI IMG/M metagenome (GOLD analysis project Ga0065711, IMG submission 59098) | Hoatzin crop microbial communities from Cojedes, Venezuela - Epithelial fraction 12 v2 (version 2) | ecosystem: Host-associated > Birds > Digestive system > Esophagus > Crop | place...
ATTTGTCTCTGGAAATTTCTGAATTCATCTCTTCGGCTTTATGAATCAGACCTTAGAGGGCAAGAAGATGAAACCTCCATGATCTAAATTAACCCCTTTGATATTGCGGCTGCTGCTAGAAAGTAGAGCAGACCTTATCTGTAAAGTTGTCAGTTGTTTTGTGATATTTGCCTAGAATTAAAAAAAAAAAAAGTGCTAATAACAGTAGAATCCAATTAAAAAATCATTTATAAATTCATTGCAAACAGGGAGATGACAGGGAAATGGTTAAGCAGATCAGTGTTGGCTGCAGAAACTGGAACATTATTAGAATTTCTCCATGAATATCTAAAAATGAACATTTTCTCTGCACCTTCTCCCTGATACATGTCCTGAGGGTTTCTAATTGATTGATAAGCCAGTGCCAGCTTTCTTCTCAAATAGGCAAGATCACTTACCTCAAAATTTAGGAAGTACAAAATCATTATCTGCACCATTTAAGAAAATACTTCCATTTCCCTGCTTTTACACCTTACTCTTCCTATCCTCATCTTTTGCTCTTTTGCAGGGTAATAGCAACCTGATATCCAAAAAACCTGTTCCAAACCCTTTTTTTTTGTCTCATGCATCCCCTCTTCCCCCCCACAGTTTAGCATTCTGCACTTGGAGCAGAATTCTCTCCTAGTTACAAATTCTAATATGCCCTGATCTTTCCATTTCTAAATCTGATCCCAACTGGAAACAAAAAGTAATTTTACAAATAATAGGAAAGCCTGAGGTTTGGTATGGAAAAGCTGAAATGGGCAAGGGGAAGATGTGATCTTTCTGTGATGCAAATAATGTTCTGCATTAAACGCGTAACCAAAAATAAAGCTCCCTGAGGTATATTTGCTAGTTCAGACAAGAAGAAACATCTTTTGCATATAAACATAGACTGTAGACTGAAATATTTCTCTGTGTGAAAATAACCAAGGATATAATTAGCGTGGTTCTTGGGCTCAATTGTATTTTTTTAAATAGTTCAACTTTCTGCTGTTTGCATTGAAAATATTGGCACGTTTGGGTATTTGCACAAAGGTAGCACTGTGTACAAGCAAACACAGAATGTAACTGGGAGAAATGTTAAACCTTTTAAATGCCTTTAACATATAAATGTAAGAAAGTTATGGTAAAAGCTGAAAATCAGGGCCAATTCTCCTCCAGTAATGCAGATGTCCAGAACTAGCAGGAGAGTTCAGTAATAGTGGGCTGAGACTCACAAAGAGTGCAAGGCACACTGAACCTAAGCTCATATTTTTAGCCCTTTGTTAGATCTCCTGCACCTTTGAAATAAAAATCAACAATTTAATTTCATTAAATTTTAATGTAGATATCTCATGGACTGATTTAGGGGAGGGGCAGGTTTAATACATAAATAAGTTTCGGTCTTTATCTTACTATAGGTTTGGTGTTACTAGATTTGGTGACTACAGCTGAACCATGTGAAGCTACATGACTTGCTGGACTGAGGCACAGAAGTAAACAAGGTGGCTGTACTGACATTATTGCTTTGTTTGATTCTGTAGGCAACCAAATTCCACACGCAAGACTTGGAGAAAACGAATACCCAGCCATATGACTTCCAGCACCTCTCAGATAAGTCAGTCAAGACCTTTGGAATCTCAGACTACAACTGCATTTCTGAGGGTTGGAGAATCAATGCAACGTTACCTACAGACCTTTGGCATCTACCAAAGCAATGAGCCCATACCGCTGTGTTTTCCTCAGAGGCAATCTCCTTGTGTGAGATCTGAGAGAACTCAACGGTCTGTCAGATTTGGTTGAAATTAGTTGAGGGCTTCAACAGTTTTCAAAGACCAATAGATCATGCATACAGATAGAGAGACCCAACATGCCTCATTTTCTTACAACACAAGACAAAAATTCTCCAGCCTTTCTGACTGCAGCCACCCTTAGATGAGTCAGATCTAGGAAGGAAGTAGAACCCAGCAAAACAGTCTACAAAAAGCGCCAAAACAACAGCTATGACTTGTCAGTCAACTCATTCAGAGTCTAACCCAGACAGCTGGAGCATTTAAATTCCAACACTTTTCAGTGTTTAATTCTTCAAATAATGAAGAAGGATGGGAATCATGGTTCTGTGCAATTCCGTCTGAGTCAATCTGGTGCAAGAATAGCCTGTCAATCCAAAAGGACAAACACCCAAAACAGTTTCTGACGGTCCCACACTCACCTCCATCAAGGCAAGATCAGCAGGAGGAGACCAGTAAGTCCTCAGCACAACAAATGATCCTATTTTGACTCCTGTGAGTAGCTGAGCAGTAACTCACCTGGACAAAGGTTATCTGGGGACATGAAATTTTGTTGATTGACTCAGGGATCTTATAGGGAACTATATGCACATGCTCACCTTCAGTTCTGCAGAAACCTTTTACAATTTATATGTTGGTTTTCTTATACAAGGTTACTGACTGTACACATAAGTGAGGCTGCATTACTATATCATATGTTTATATTAGACAGGTGCAATGTTCAGCCTGTTGGTGCAGATTGTGTGTTCTGCATTATGGTAAGAAAGAGGCTTTATCTTAGCCACGTTACTTATAAAAACTCAGTGTTTTCAAAGACAACACATAGATCACGAAGGATATAATTATTATTAAATTTTTTTTTAAAAGAAAACTAGAGTATGGGTGGTGGTATCTAAATTAAAATGCTTGTTGCTAGGTAATTATAGGCAGATGTAAAGGAGACTTCTATCAGTTTTGCTGTAAAAGAGGCAGCTGTTATAGAACTGATGGAATCTCTTACACCATTTCCAGCTGCCTGGTGCTGGCCGCTGCCAAGGAGAGGATTCTGGGTGACAATGAACACTGAGCTGAGCAAGCACCTACAGTTCCTGTACTCCAGCATCAGACTTCAGAGTTTTAAGAAAAAAATCTCCTTAAACCACTTGGCTTGCTTTGATGCATATTCCCCACTCAAAATACCTGTCTTATCATCTCTCTCACACCAAAGGATATCCTGCCATTTCCTCATTAAAATAAAGTAGAAATATGAATGAGTAAATTCAGTCAATATTCAGCCCAGTTCTTCAACAAGGCCCCTAGCTTCTGACATCACATCAGTTTCATTCAGCTGTGGGTCAGATGCATGGGACTCGGATGTGTATCTTTATTTTAATTCAGATGTAGCGAGCATCCTTTGCTGCAAGAAACTCCTTTTGCAACATGTCAGCAGGAGACAATGTATTCAGCTCCATAATTATGTACTTCAGTACAATCACATACCATTATATACAAAATCACCACACTGCTGAAAAAAAGCCTGAAATGCTAATTAGTTAACAAATTAACATTGATTTGATTTAATATTGAATAAGGGTTTGCAGCTTATACTTATGAGAGAACTTCACTTTCAGGCATGCTCAGACACTCGTGTTTTAAATAATACTGTGCAGCCTGTACCAGGTGCACAGTGGCTTCATTATCTATGTATAAAGAGGTATGACTTACTCAAAATAAAATCAAGCACAGAGACTCCAGCACAATGTCATCCAGCAACACAATACCCTTTGGGACTGAGCTACCAAGTAAAAGCAGAGTGTAACAATCACCTGTCTCTGCGCTGCATCATGTCGGGGAAAAGCGAGCAGATCATATTTCCAGTGTAGTGCCCTTTCCTGTCACTGATGTCAGTACTGACAGGTGAAAATCAAAATAATAATGCATATTCTAATAACATTTTGCACTCCTAAGGCATCTTCGTGGAAATAACTCAGCTTTCAAAGAGCATCGACGATTTCAGTCCCAAACCACTCCCCATGCCCTCCCCATTCTGTCCTAATTCTGTTCGTTCAAGGGGTGTTTTGACATGGACTGAAACACAGTGATGGTTTCACCCAGGGAAAATGAAGCAGAGGGGAGTTCAAAGAAGAATATTTAAGAGGAGCCATTTGAGCTGCGACAGAGAATATGAACATTTAATACTGCCTGCCCCAGCATCTGAACAGAGGCAGCACTGATGTCTTCAACTCCTGCTGCTGGAGTTCTGAATCCGGCCATGCACACAGGTCACCCCAACTCAGAAGGGGGCTGTGAGAGGTGTTAATGGGGCTGGCAGCTGCCAGTCCTTCGGTCCTGCTAGCACCAAATGGAAGGGTGCCCCTTGGGATCCAGCATACACGAGCACGGGAAGAGAAGCCAAGCAGTTCATTGAGTGGGTGACCGCTGCTTAACGAGAAAGTGCTCTGATCCAGGAAGGGGCAAGACATCAGAAGAGCCACTTCCCATCAGTGGGGAAGCGAGGTCCCTCCACGTGCTGGTTACTGCAATTGCTCTGGCTATGTATGAGGAATACAGTGCAGAAGAACAAGCTGCAGTTAAAGGAAACTCCCTTCTACTTTGGACATACCTGTGCTGCCAAAGGGAGCAAGAAGCTGCTGTGCTAAAGGTGGTGGCCTGGGGAGGCCAAGACAGCGGGATGTGGAGGCAAGAGTAAGAACAGAGCAGTTCATTGAATTGTTCATTCCATTGGTGAAAGGTGTGGCAGGAGTAAAAGATGCCGCGGCTAACGTGGAAGCAGAAGATGGAGACTGGCTGACAGAGCTTGGCAAAGCAATGTCAACTTCTTTGAAAAGTTTGAACTTCCAATATGACTGGAGTTAGAGAAGATACTTCTTTAGCACACCTTGGTAGGGGAGCGAGGAACTAATGTATTTATCTTCTTGGGCAAGGAATGGGCACAGCTGCAGAGGAGCAAATGAATATACATTGAACGATCAGTTTCCAAGATTCCAAGAGCTCCTTATCTGTTTCTCTGCAGGCTTGTGTTGGTACTCACATTATCTTCTCTTGTGCAGCTTATAAGCGTGAACAGCTATAAGCCTATCCCATAACATTCAGGTCGATTTCCAAAGCTACAACAGCAACCAAACCAGCCTGCAGACAGCAGTTTTGACAAGCACAAGGGAATGGCGAGCTAGAAGAGGTCCGTCTTTCAAAGCAATGAGCCACAGGGTAAGCAGTACACTAAGCCCACTACAGCAAAGGGACACTGCCTTCCATTCTCAGCACTACAGAGAAGACCCACAGATCCCAGAGGATCAGTAGCAAGCTTTCTGACAGCTGTTGTCTTCACCCAAGCCTTAGGGGCCCTGCTCTCATGAGGGGCTGAAAGGCTCTAGCCTGCATGGCTTGAGAAGCCTCATACATTCTGCACTCTGGGCACAGAGAACAAGTATCACCCACTGAGCAGCAAGCTGCAACCCTCCTCCTATTTCTTACCCATGGAGGTGCTCCCTCCACGACATAAGTAGCCTAGTGGAAAACACGAGATTGGGCCGATGAGTAAAAGAAAGCAAAGATCAGATTTATAAGGATATGTAATGAAATGATTTGGCTTACAGCTGAAAATATATCTGAACTCAAATACTGTGGTTTTAAATCCTACTTGAAAACATGGCTTCCTTATTTCTTTATGCTAACTTGACACTTATTAAGAAAACATGGATTGGGTATAAAACTATATTCAGTACAACAGAGCAAATGTTAAAATCAGGGCAAAAGAATCCAGGGAGAAATTTATATTTGCTGGGATGAAAATCTAGATGCAAAATGTTGTCCACAGCTGAGGATTAATTTTATTACATAATTTCACAGTTTTCTGGTTGACTGAGTGTGTATTTTCTGATAACTCCCCAAGAAGGAAAGTATTTTGTGTCTAGCAACTCACACCAATACATTGCTGTATTCAAGCAGCACTTGACCTGCTATACACTTATTCTGTTATAGTTCATTTTTTTCACCCTGTTTGATTCGATCTCTTCTGCATTTGCTTGACCTAGTAAACGATTCAGTTCATACATACCATACTGCACATAATGTAATTGGTGAGTGTCACAAATGAATACCTAGAAGAGACCACCCCCAAAAATACATAAAAGAGGGGAAGTCATTATTAAAAAGGCTGATCTTCTCAACTGCTGCTATCAGTTTGAATAGATAAACTCAGGACCTCTCTTTGTTTCTTATATGCAAAATGTCAGCTTCTGTAGACTGTTGCCCTCTATGCCCCACACTAAACATGTTACAATTGTATTATCATAAAGCATTATGTAACATAAAGTGAGATTAACTTTCAATTATTTGGGTCAAAATTTATTCCAAATTGAAACTCATTCCCCTGCAGTGAATCAGGTCAAAGAACAAAAGCTCTCAAAAGCAGGATTTAAGACCTTGCACTGACCTGCAGACAGTGTCTTCACAATTTGTGACTGGCACCCATGGCTTACAGATGGCTCAGCCCATATGAGGCTGGCTGTCACCTTAATGCACGCATAACCTCTTACCCTGAGATAATTTCATATACCCCTCCCATTTTCAAAAAAAAGCAGCTTCATGCAATGGCAGGAACTGGAAGTCATCTGATTTTTTCATTCGCTACAAATATAACTGCTAATGCAGTAGTAGCTGTTGCATTAATAAACCAAATCAACCGATTAGAGAAACCTCTTCACTCTCTTCTCTCCTAACCTTACTGCAATGACTCATTCCTTCAAGAGTGATCTACAGTTGTATTTTCTGCCAATAGACTCGGGAGTTCAAGATCTGTTATTTACTGGATGGTCACTGGAGATTTAGAAGTGAAGTAACCTTGGCTCTGATTCTATAAGTGCAGCACATGGCTAGATTTACATCCAACAAAACAATATACTTACCAACCCCTGAGAATGATTTTCAATATAGAATAACAAATTTGACATCAAAATATACATACATTTGTCACAGAGCAAACATGCATGATCCCAGTCACTTTAACTGGAGTGAATCACCGCCCCAGCACCAAGCTCTCCTCGAGGTAGCGGAGTAACAACGAGCTGGCAGCAGCACACGCCGCAGTTATCTGTTGCAGCAGCCGTTAGCAGGGGAACGTGCTGCATCCTCTGAACTGCATTGACCAAATTCTGCTCGGCACCTCTCAGTAAAGGTGCTGTGAGCGCTACAAAGGCAGCTCACAGAACAGTTCACCCACTGGAAACTACCTCCCTTCACCTCCACCGCAGAGGAAAGATCTGCAACTCAGCACATGGCTAATAATAAAGGCAGGGGAAAGGTTGCATTTTTTTCCAGCAGATGCTTAACTGAACCCAGATCTCCTCAGACAAGCGCTGCAGCTACTCTGAGTGTCAGTTACCACAAACTGGGAAGTGAGAAGAAGAAACAGACATTTAAATGTGCTTGGCCTTTCAGTCCTCCAGTAGAGAAAAGCCCTGGCACATACCGTCCTCTGGTTTGGATTCAACTTGTGATCCTGGAATAAGGGCAGTACATCAGCAATGCCATTCGAATTACTGGTGGACAGTAATCTGCATTAGTGCACTCTGCTTACGAGGAAGAGCAGCAGCACATCTCTGTGCTAGCAGGAAGACAGAACAGCCTTTAATTCCTGCAGAAGGGGCTCTTCTCGAGGCGGAAAGAGGTCAGTTGTGGGACAGAGCACAAAAGAGCTTGTATTCACACAGCTGTGACTCGGGGGCACTAGGTGCCTTAACCTTCACAGGTGCATTTCCCAGTTAGCCAGAAGTTACACAGTAAACAAGATTTTTAAGAAGTAAGACTTATAGGAATCCAGTATTTGTGTAAGGAGCTTGGTTCTGCCAGTGTGCCTGCATCACCCTTCTGTCCTCTGACTGGCATTCCACATACAAAGCCCCAAGAAACACTTCTTGAACGGAAGAATTAATAAGATTGCTGGCATTTTTAAATGTCAGTCAGTTTTTACACAAGGTCTCTGCCTGTGGAAAAATGCAAGAGTCACAATCTGTAATTGTCCAGCAGGAGTGTCTCTTTTTAATGAAAATGTTGAGGATGCATTTAGAGGATGCTCTGGAAGGGACATCTCTTGCACTGCTGTCTGGGGGTTGCCCCCAGAGCTCCTCTCCAGCACCGGCAGGGATGTCAGATGAGACAGATGATAAGATTAAACACTGTCCTCCTCCCAGGGCAGGCATCAGCACCCCCACCTCCCCGGGGAGATTCAGCAATGAGAGTGCAAGGATCTCCAGGGCGAAGGAAACAAGGAGGTCAGTGGCTTCTCCCTGACAGATATCAGCCTTGGAGACGGCACATGTACGCACTGCTGCCCCTTGTTCCAGTGCTGGGCAGGGCAGCTGCTGAGAGGGTGAGGGGGGCTCCTGAAGCAAATGCACTTTACTGCTTACCCAAATGTTGTGGGAACGGTAAAGAGACAAGGCGAGAGTAAATTTTGTCCGGCCTTTAAGTTTCAACTTGAAATTTCTGTACCAAAATTCTAGATATGATGCAAGGGGGTCAGATGTACAGCTCCTCTTAACCCCAACCAAATTCATGCCTCTAAAACTCCAATAGAAAATTTCACTCTTTTTTTTTTAATTATCTGATAATTGCAGATGCTTACCATTGGTTTTCTTGTGGTATCCTTCTTAAAGTCACACCACCAGCAAAGCTCTCAAAGCAAGCCTGTCAGATTATGCCTCACTCCTGCAAGGAGACACATTATCAAAATAATCTACCCTTTTAATTCCTCCTGTTTTCATTTTTCAAAAACCCAGCAAGAACGAAAACCAGGCAAACGGCAAGAAACAACATGCATTGTCCAAGTTCATGGTAAATACAGACACAGATTAGTGAATCAAAAAATGCCTGTAACAGACTCAGGACATTTAAAAGCAAACATGTATTCGAAGTCAGCTCAGACTCTGCAGCTAATCCTGCAGCCGCAGGAGGTCCCTACCTGAGTAGGGATATGCTGATCTTGATTGCTCGTGTGACCTTTCCTGCCTGTGCTCCAGTGCCACATGGTGAGCAGAACAAGTTGCTTTTGCGCTGCATGAAAGCTGCAGGCTTAACCCTGGAGGCAATCAACACATTTCATCCTTGGCATGACTGCAATGGAGTCTATCACATGCTACCACTGGTTATCAGGAAACCCTCTCCAGTTCCTAATTTACATATGCACAAATTAATGATCCTTATAATTTTTATTCTGAAAAATGGGCAAGCTCTTGTAATACATGAGAATTTAAATTTTCACACTCATGTTAGGCTTAAAATCTATCCAAATGGGCACAGTGAAGCAGTTTGACTGCATATGTAAAAGAAACCACAGCCTTCATCTCCAGGCTCTCAGAGAAGCCAGGGCAAGGGATGGAAATCAAATGGCTTCCATTTGAGTCCCAGAGAAACGTTTAGCCAAACTTGCATTTATCAGTTAAGCTAACTGCTCTCAACAGGAAAAGGAAAGTTGATCAGTGGTTCCTACAGTCGCCTGGGAATGTAGCACCATACACCCCTACTCCACAGGGTTCCTTCATGGGATTTGGCAAATCACTGAGCTTGGACTCTTACACTATAAAGAAGTTACTTGCTTGTCTTTAACTAGTTCTTTGGCTGTAAACTTTGGGCCAACAAAATTTGTACAGAAATAGAACTAGATGAAGTCTGCCCTAAGGACAGCTTTGCTTAGCTTAGCCATGATAAATCTGAAGCACTTTGTCTCTGTTGGGATTTTACACCATGAAAGCTGCGCCTGTCTTTGCATGGTGAAAGCGATTATTTTCTTCTCCACTGGCAGGCAGCATAAAAACTAAGTGTCTGTGTCTCATTTAATACAACTAATATTTGTACTCTGTTCCTGTACACATATATAGGAAGAGGTCGTGCAAGGCTTCTACGATAGCAGTGACATTAGAGTTAGCTTTTTTCTATTCATTATCATTTGAGCTTTTTCAATATCCTCAGCAGCATCTCCCTATCTGACAGCCAGCCACAGCGTCTAGGGAAAAAGCCAAAACACAAAAAGCCTCAAAAGAGGCTGGCCAGAGACAAGCCAAGGCAATAATATTTTATAGAAAATACAAAACATTTCTGGGTTTGAATTTAGGCATATGCTTGTCCCCATTTACAGCCCAAGATTGCAGCAATGATTGCTAATAGACCTCTGTGAAGAGTAAAAAATTACGTTGATTAGTTTCCAGCAGTGCCATTTGCCTTTGCAAAAGAGCCTGAAGTAAAATGAGTGTGAGAGCTTGTCCATGCTGTGTGAAGGGAAGAATTCAAATTCCACAGCACGCTGGGGAACCAGATACAAAACCAGTACCTGTGACAAGGGCACCCAGCTGAGTACATGTGCACTGGGCAGCCTGTTTCATCTGTGCAAACTCTTACCTATATTTATTGCCCATTTTAATCTGGGAGGGGTTTTTAATGATGTTCACCTCCTTTTAAATGATGGCAGAAATATCTGCTGGTCAAATGGTCAAATGCTTAATGCAAAAACATTTCCTGCTGACACTGAAATGCTAAATGCAAATAAACCTACCGTTCATGCAATCCTGCCCAAAAGGGACAGACTGATAGTAATTTTTCCTCAGATACAGGGGAAATTGGTAAAAGACAACTGGAATAGAAACTGGGACCTGGACAAGCTGGAAAGGTGGGCCCGTGTGAACCTCATGAAGTTCAACAAGGCCAAGGGCAGGATCCTGCACCTGGGTCAGGGAAATCCCTGGTACCAGCACAGGCTGGGGATGAAGGAACAGAGAGCAGCCCTGAGGAGCAGGACTTGGGGGTGCTGGGGGATGAAAAGCTGGACATGACCCGGCGATGTGTGCTCGCAGCCCAGAAGACCGTCTGTGCCTGGGCTGCAGCGTGGGCACAGGGCGAGGGAGGGGATTCTGCCCCTCTGCTCCGCTCTGGTGAGACCCCCCCCCGGGATTCCTGCATCCAACTCGGGAGACCTCAGCACAGGACAGACCTGGAGCTGTTGGAGCGGGGCCAGAGGAGGCCCCAGCAATGATCTCAGGGCTGGAACCCCTCTGCTGGGAGGAAAGGCTGGGAGAGGGGGGGCTGGTCAGCCTGGAGAAGAGAAGGCTCCAGGGAGACCTCACTGTGGCCTTTCAGTACTTAAAAAGGGCTTATAAGAAAGATGGGGAAGGACTTTTTAGCAGGGCCAGTTGCAATAGGACGAGGGGTAATGGTTTTAAACTAAGAGAGGGTAGATTTAGACTGGATATAAGGAAGACATTTTTTACGCTGAGGGTGGTGAAACCCTGGCACAGGTTCCCCAGAGAGGTGGTTGATGCCCCATCCCTGGAAACATTCAAGGTCAGGCTCGACGCGGCTCTGAGCAACCTGATGTGTTTGAAGATGTCCCTGCTCACTGCAAGGGGTTTGGACCAGATGGCCTTTAAAGGTGCCTTCCAACCCTGCCAGATTGGTGTCTGGGAAAAGGATGCTGAATGTTTCCCAAAGAGAATACTCTCCTCTAAAGTTTCAGCAAGAAGAAGAGTTGACAACTTGGTTTGGGAACTGAAGGATACTTGCAGGACACAGACACATGACAGTCTCATGTGGTTGTGCATAATGTTGGACTTCCTTTCAGAGGTCTTAAATTACCAGTTTTCCCACCTTGACACTTTTGAAGAATCTGCTGTTTGACCTGTGTGTGATGAAAATATCACCCCAATAGAATAGCTATACACTACTCAGAATAATAGACAAGGATACATTTACTAATGTCTGAGAAGCACTCAGGCGCCGTGGTGATAAACAATATTGAAATGCTTAGGTAGGCAAGTGGGTATTACACACTAACAGAATTCAGAACATAACATCCACTAAACATGACTTTTTTTAACTTGTCTTTGCTTTCATTGCAACCTGCTGCCATGCAGTGATGGCTTCAGCCACTTACTCAGCAAAAGAAGCAAATGAGACTTACTTCTCACATGTCAAAAAGTGGAAAATATAAACCTTTTTCACAATTTGTAGAAATGCTTGATCCACTGTGCAGAAGTGATGTAAAAGGCTTTTTTGCTGTACTGTTCATCTTTAAAAGAAAAGCTTCTTAAAAAGATGTATTCACCATATCAAACCAAAAGCACAAAAGGTCCAACAACTGCCATAAGTGGGAAATATTTGCAGAAGTAAAGCTGCTGGGCAAACACTGCAAGCAACTGGAACTACTGATGTCCAGCCTCGGCTGTGTGACAGACCCTGGAAGGAGCCTTTGCAACAATGCACAGCTGAGGAGCGATCTTCACTCCTATCATACAGCTCTCACGCACTGGGATACGTTACTTCAGCCAATCTCAGTCATATGTAATTTAGTGATAAAATGTTTTATTTCTCAGCCCATCCTGAGAGCACAGTGAGTCTGACAATCCTGAATCAGCTGAGGGGCCACACGCACACATCAGCAATGCCACCACAGCATCGTTTCCCATTCGAGAGCTTGTTCTTGTTACACAGTCTTCCTATGATGTGGGTGCTGTTGTCCTCAGCACCCTGCTCAAGAGGAATATTCCTTTGACACAAAAGAGAAGCGACGTTCACAAGTACCAGGGAAAAGCAAGTGGTTTCTGTCCAAAAGCTGGTATACTTGGAGGATTCCCCTTTTCTATCCCTCTCTCATCCTTTATCAATGTGAGGGTGGATGGAAAATAAACAGCATCCTGCTCTAGCTCTCTTCTCCCTTGCCTGTAACTTTACCTTTCTTTTACTTTCAGCTGTCCTGCACCAAGAGCACAGACTGCAGCAAGGAGTCGAGCATGGAGGACATTCCCCTCCATGAATAAAAAAGGCACTCCCATGGAAGGGCTCAAGAACGGCTGAGAATGGAAAGAACACATCTCTCAGCACTAGCAGCTCTGGGTTAGGAAGCAGGTCTCTCTCTATTGCCATGTGTATGGTTCTCTAGCTTAACCCCGTACACTTAATTTCTGACACCACCAAGTACAGTTTTGTAACAAGCCCTTTTGTAAGAATTGTTGCCTTCACACATACACACAAAAAGAAGCTAAATATTGGTCTATTTTCCATCCTACTGGCCCTGCCTAACAAGGTAGTTTGACAGGCAGATGGACAATAAAAGTAATGCAGGTTTTTCCTTCATGCCTGCCTACACACCAGCCATTTCCATGCTCCGGAAAAAGACATTTGCTACCTGCTGTGCTGGTCTGCCTCCTTCCACAGGGCAGCTGCCTTGGAGACAGCTGATGCATCTGGCTTTGCTCTTACCTTGCCCTTTACAATGGGGTATGATTTTAGGTGTATTTCTGAGTTGTCCCTGGACAGGGCGCACGCACAAACATGTGCATGCATGCACATACATACATTAACACACACATATTTATGTGCTGGTGTTGAGCCTAATTCTCCTCAACTTTTCAGGATAAAAGTGTATTTTGAGTCTGATTTTCAAAGGTACTTGTCTTTAAACACATATTTGCACTCACAAACAGTTAAACACAACATAGTATGTTCGTGTTTATAGCCTGCTGTGGCAGGGAATGGGCTTCAGTCAGAAGTTCACTACATGGCAAATCCAACAAAGCAGCAGTGCCACATGAAGTCAGCAAAAAGAAAATAGAGTCTGAATATGCGTCACACACTCAATCTAAACTGCACAACTGGGGACAAGAACTTTTAGAAATCTTTCTAGAATGATTACCACAGAGTTGTTTTCAGGGAGATTTAGGGTTTAAGGTGACTGTTTCTAGAGGGAGCAGAAGAAAAGTCATGTATATTGACTGGTCAGAACTACGTAAGGACACAGAGATCAAAATGAGAGGGATGCATGGGGAGATGGGAAGCTGAGGAGGCAGCGGAACAGGGGCTCCATGTGCTGCCTGGAGCTGATATTCCTGTTATCTTTGCAGATGTGTTTGTTCAGCAGATAAGCAGCCAACTGAGTCTCCATTTCAGAATGGAAATAGTATGTTTTCACATCTGACTGCCTGAGCCGAAGCAGCCAGGCCGTAATTTTGAACTTAAACGTGACTGGCCTCCCTTTAGCATGCCAGAAGCACTGAGCAAGAAAGATAGCCAGTGCGTCAGGAGGTCAAACCCACTGAGCTCAAAGAATTTACACAGATCTGTGACTTAGATGACCTGTGCTGGAGTCCTATCATAGAATCACAGAATCATTGAATCATAGAATAGTTTGGGTTGGAAGGGACCTTTAAAGGCCATCTAGTCCAACCCCCCTGCAGTGACCAGGGACACCTTCAACTACATCAGGTTGTTCAGACCCCCGTCCAACCTGACCTTGAATGTTTCCAGGGATGGGGCATCGACCCCTGCTCTGGGAAACCTGTGCCATGGCCTCACCACCCTCAGCATAAAGAATTTCTTCCTTATATCTAATCTTAATCTACCCACTCTCAGCTTGAAGCCATCACCCCTTGTTCCATCACCCCATGCCCTTGTCCCAGCCCTCTCCAGCTCTCTCGCAGCCCCTCCAGGCACTGGCAGCTGCTCTAAGGTCTCTCTGGAGCCTTCTCTTCTCCAGGCTGAACAGCCCCAGCTCTCCCAGCCTTTCCTCCCAGCAGAGAGGTTCCAGCCCTCAGGTCATTGCTGCGGCCTCCTCTGGCCCCGCTCCAACAGCTCCAGCTCTGTCCTGTGCTGAGGGCTCCAGAGCTGGATGCAGGACTCCAGGTGGAGTCCAACCAAACCATTTTTGGTAAGGTTATGAGTCATTTATTTTTAGAGGGATATGTGTTTATAGGGCAGGCCTCTGCCCCTGTGGGGACTGCCACCAGTTGCTGGGCTGCTGGATGCGCACAACAGAGCTGGCTCTAATAACCAGTAGCCAAAATAACCTCTCCTACAGCACCCACAGTTGCACACAGAACTGACACCAGGACTTGTTCACACTCTAACCCTTGCTCTACTGTTTTCCTTCTTCATGGACTCATTTTACTAGTTAAAAATTTGGCTTTTTTAATAATCTTTGAGTTTACCAAAAATCAAGTCTTTGCTCTTCTGGTTCACTTTTCCTGTCTGTGAAATGGGAATAATACTTATTTCACAGAGAGATGATGCATGTGATGCATGAAGATAAACACTGCAGTTACTTCACATATGAGGCCACTCCAAGGGTGAAATATGTCTGAGTGTAAACACTACTTTCTGAAAACATTCATCAGCAATCTTTAGTCTAAGGAAATCCCCATGGCCATATGGGCTCCAATAGCCTTATTAACCTGTTTCATTAGTGCCAAGCAGAAAGTTGCATTTATTAGACTAGTATGATTTTTTTTAAAACAGCAGGAGCCTCCCTTTTTCAGTCTGTGCTTCTGTTTGCAGGTTACTCTTTCTCCTGTCCCATGCACCTCACCTCTTGCCATGTACCTTCCCAAGCACGCTGATTGTAGACTGACACCTGGTTTCATTCACCTCTCCTTTCCTAATGCATATTGTCAAACTTGTTTTTCCCTGCAGCAAGGCTTAGTCATAAAATCAACTGGAACTTTTTACAGTGCTGTTGCATTTGCATGCTAATCAGCAAAGTCTTCATCTCCCAGCCCAGAAGAATGATCAAGCTGCAGGCTTACAGAAACCCTTTGCTGGCAGAGTTAGGAATCCCTTATTACTCCCCGAGTCCCCCTCTAAGCTTCATTTAATCTATCAGGATTCAAATCTGGCCTTTAACCTCGTTCACCCCCTCTCCCCCAGTTCTGGCCAGTATCACAATTTGACTTCCCCAGGTCAATGCCATGGATTTTCTGCCTCCAGATGTTCCTTTCTATTCCCTGTGCTAAGACTGCTTGCTACAAGAATAAGATTGGATTTCTCAACTCATGGGTGAAGCACTGAAAAGAAATGACCATTTTAACAACTCCTGCTCACTGATGTTAAAGCGATGATATCATTTTACCATCATTCAGGCCTCTTTTAGATCTTGACACTTGCCAAGCTAAACAAAACCCATTTTGATCAGTTCTAACAAGATGATAAATACGTATATACACAGGTAATGCAAAATCCATTTCTTTGCATGACATTAATAAACATTTTGTTGCAATGTTGTATAATTTAATCTTTTTGCTGATAGAAATCATTCAATATATTTAAAGTGAAAGGGAAAATTTAATGTCCTTAATATAAACCTTGCCTGATTTCAGTGCAGTAGCAGATTTTTGTATCTGGGGTTTTTTAAATGCTTTTGCTGGTTACATTCAGCCATCATTTAACAGCACTTTTAAAATATATTTGAAGCAGACATTTCTGGCCTTAAGTGTCACAATGTCTGAGTTCAGCTTACAAGATTTGAACAGAGATCTGAATTTTCCAAAGACTTCCACCTCCAGTATCATAGCTCAGGCTCATCTCCAGCACAATCTCATGTAAAGAAAACCAGTACCTGCTCCCTAAGCACAGAAAAACTGGCATACACCTCGCCCTAAGCACTGCCCTGTTGGCTTTCCTGAATGTAACAGCTAGAGCCATCGGGGGTTATCCAGTGGAACACCATCTGCATCCCAGGTTCCCCAGACTAATAACATGCACGAAGCTATTTGCACATCTTTGTTTCATTAATAAATCAGGAATTTAAATAAGGGAAGAAGGTCCAGCAATCAGGCTGTGGACTTGGGATTCTTGAGTTCCTGTTCTTCCGCTGCTAAAGATTTCTGCCAAGCAAGGTGGCATTCCCATGGCCTAACTCTAGGTATCTAAAAGTTAGTTGCCACAGGCTGTGAAAGAAAATTCATCTGCCACTGACTCACCCTTTGGAGAAACCAGTTCTTTCTCATGAACTATAAAGGGTACCTGCAGCTAGCTTCTAGATGCTTAAATTCAGTGGGATGAATCCCACCTTTGTAATCCAGTCTCCTATACAACAATAATATTTTCGTACTACCAACATGCTGCATAGGATCTGAAGCTGAATGAAAAAGGTGGTTTTAGACATTTCTTCACTGCAGACTTCCACTTCATCCAGTCTCTCATCTACAAATGAAAGTAATTTTTGGAAATTACTGGAGGAAGGAATAGGCACTGTAAGCACTAATGTAAATTTTCCTTCTTTTCTGCGGGAGGAAAAATCTTTGCCGACGAGAAAGCCTCTTGCTCCCCTGGGTGAACGCAGCTCTGGCTCTGTCTGTTGAGACTGACATAAAGATTATTGCTTGAGATCCTGCTCTTTGTGCTGTGGACATCTGGGACAGGGATTAAAGCCACTGAGCTCATTTGACATATAAGAGACCACTGCTACCTTGGAAAGGGTAACAGACACCATCTGATTGCTTTCAAGCCAGCTGCCTGAAGGGTGAAAGTTAGTGTAACCACTTTGTGGTTATTTAACAAACGTGGTCATTTAACAGATTTGCAATTTCAGGAGGACTGAACAGACACATAGAAGTTTCCTGGATACAAAATGAAATCTGTAAAATGCTGTGACAGAAATGTTAAAATTTAAACAGATCCATCTTAACAGGCATTTTCCCTTGTTGCATGTTGAAAATAGCTTTTGCTTTTAATATGTTTTTGTGAGACTTTAAAGGTGACTTCCATAGTAGCTGTCCTAGATCATTTCATCCCCTTTCCTGACTTCTGAGAATTGAACCAGATGCCATTTTAAGGATTGTTAAGCAATATCTGTAAACAACAGTGGACCACGTAAAAGAGCCCAAACTCTGGAAAGACTTAGATCAGACCAGGCATAGGACCTAAAAAATTTTAATAGCCCAGCAACAAACCAGGAAACCCATTGACTCCCAGCTTTGAAAGCTGCTATCTCCTTCCTCTCTTCTGGGATAAGAACTCCCGACTTCAGTCTTCTCAACAGGTAAATTCATTTGCAAATGGCTGCTTGAGGTTTGAAAGCTGGTAGCCTTTGGGAAGCACGGTATTTTTAAGTAATCTTAAGTATTTCTTCATGTATTTTCAATCCCAGCAACTGACAACCTTAACTGGCGTGTAAAAGATAATGGACCTCAGTAGGCACCCAGCTGAAATAATAACCATCCCTTGAATATCAAAAAGCAGGCACTCAGAGCATCTATAACAACTGATTTACCTTGAACATTGGGATTCATGTAAGTAGCATGCCTTTTTCCCACACAGCAGACCCCCATCTCTAAACACATTGGGCCCAATTCTGCTTTCACGTACTCTGTCAAGCTCAGTGGATTTATACAGGTGGAAGCATGGGGAGAATCATTCTTGCTGTGGTTAGCTTTAATTTTAAAATAAATGAATTTTCCATAACAGTGACAGTATTGACCTTACATATTATCCAAATAGAAATTTTAATGAAACAAGTATAACACTGAGTATAGTTATAATAGATATGCAAATATTGGTCTTTTCTTAAAGGTCTCCCTATCCGGTCACATGGATATTTCCTGCCTATGTGGGGATGAAGGCAGAGAGCAGTTATTAGAAGCTGAGAAGGAAAGGATGGCTGCACAGCCATGAAGAATCAGGACATTGATTAGATTTTCATTCTCATTTCAGGAGAACTCTCCCTTTAACAATGATCACAGGAGAGCTGTAAAACTTGCTCCCTTCTTAATTTCTTCTTGCTATGTGACAGAATCCACCTTTGCTTTCCACTGGCACTCAAGAGCAAGCTCTGCTCCAAGCCAGGCAAAAAAAACCTATGTACATTTTATTTTAATTGTGCTTGACTAAACAACGTGTAGGTGTAGGCAACGATTCACATGCATGGTGACCCATCCAAATGTATGCAAACCAAATAAAAAAAACCCAAACCTAAACCACAACAATGGTGTCTCCCAAGCTTCCCAGCCCCAGCAGATGGAAATTGCATTTTGCTTACTTTAAAGCTCAAAGACACTGGAAAGTGAACAGAAGGCGGTAACTTGGCCTAGATTCATGCATAAGAGTACAAAGGTTATAAAATAGAAGGCTTGAAAAGCAATCAGAGTCACCAGCTGAGAGAGGTTTAAAATAACAGCCTAAAATCAGGAGCTTCAAAATAAAAGTCAACTAAAAAGAACCTACTGTAAATAGCTAAAAAAGACATGATCTGAAATCACATTATCTGTCTACCAGCCAAAATCAAACTACCTACTTACTACATCTGCCTAAAATTTTATTAGACCTTATTGCCTAGGGCTAGATGGTTAAAGGTATTTAGGTACCTAAAGGCGCGGAGAGGAGTCCACTGGATTTTTCACTCTTCCTAGACATCTAGTTCCCACTTACGTGATTTCCGTGCACTGCTCTGCCTCCATGCAGAGCAGCTGCATCACTCAGCACCTCTTAAAATCAGGACTTGTGAATGAGATTCCCCAAAAGCTCCCTTCCCCAGCTTTCACTTTCCACAAAAGATCTGGGTGTACATTTGCTGGTGGAACCTGTGAAGGCCAGAATGTTCCTGAAAACTCGCCTTTTAACTCCCTGAAGAGGTACCTGAGTTGTCCTGAAAACTATGTTCTCCCAGTCATACAAGTGGGGCATTTAAAATCTTTCTCTTCAAAAGAGGGGTGCTACTTTATGCTAAAAGATGGGTATATTGAAAAATTCTGTGGTTATTTATACACATTCGTATGTAGCAGGTGCATGGAGTGAATCAGAGCAATAACGTTATCTGTTATTCACTAATGACAATTGATTGTCATTTGCAAATGATCCTCAGGGTGCAGATCTTAACATTTTAGAACTGTGCTATGGAAAGAAGACTGGGTTAGAGAAGAGTTTACACAGGAGTCCATTAGTAGGACAACATCCTCATAGGCTGAGCTCTTAAACCTTCTTAGAGCTCATCTAAAACCCAGCAAAAGTCAAATAAACCAGGGTAAGAGCCCTGTCTGGGAGCAAGTTGAGGTTAGGTCTCAAGAGCTCTGTCTGCTCCATTCCTTGCCCAGTTCATAGGGCTGTTGCCTGTGCTGCTCACTTCTGAAGCATGAGCATCGAAAGGGTCATAGCCCCGCCAGTCCCAGTCAGGCACCAGAGCCGAAAGCTTACCACAAAGCAGAGCTGCACCCCAACAGTGCAGCAGCAAGACCGAACAGCACAACGCTCTCTGGCCACTGTGCATCTTTACACCCTCCGGGTCTGAAAAGGACACCGAGACACACTCCGTGACTCAAGGAGCACAGACTCTACAACGCATTTTTTAACATCTGCCTTAACCTAAGCATGTGGCATACCCATCACTTGCACGCACAGAGGAGAGATCCCGTGGTGTCAAGAAAATTTTGGCCAGATGCCCACAGAAAACAGAGCTGGAGAGACTCCCGTATTCGTTGGTGCCCTGCAAGAGCCAATAGACTGAGCTGCGAAGCTGTGTTCACTTGGAGATCCTGAGCTGGGACTGATAAACTCCGGCAGCCAGTTTGACTGCCTGGTTGTCATGCACATAGCTCCAGCTACTACCCAAAGTCTCAAGCCCTTGTCATATAAAACTAATTAGTAGTAACTACAACACTGATTCATTCTCCCAAAATTCACTTCCAAATGCTCATGCTCCCTCCATACACCAAACTCACCAACCATTTCTTAACTAGGCTCTGTGTTCCTCCTGCTCTTTGGTTCCTGGTGAACATCCTGCTCTCTGGTGACTTTTCTAGTGAAGTTGCTCATTCCTCCTCTCGGGAAATCTCTGGGGGTCTGGCCTGGGCTCATTTCTCTTCCCTTCTGTGCTCAGTGTCATGGCTCTCTCTTGCTGTTCCATTATCACCTCTATGCTGACAACTCACAAATCTGCCTTTCCAACCCTACCCCATACACGTAAATCTCTTCAGCACACCATCCAGCGTAACCCCCTGCCAGCTGAAGGGCAACTTGGACAGAATTGAGCACCTTATTTCGTATACCCTCCACCCTTCCCCTTCCTGCCTTTCTCCATTATTTTCTTAATTTTGCCTCCCTCCCTGCTTCCCTCCCCTTCTCCCAGGCTAGCAATGTGAGCACTACCTTCTATTCTTCTGCCACCTCCTTCTCACATGCAAGCTGACAAGATTTAGTGAACTCTCTTCTCCATAGTATTGGACCCTTCCTTTCAGCCACATCAACTGAAACTTTGCCTATGCCCTTTCCATCTCCACAACTTTACTCTTCTACAGCTACATCCTCCTCCCTCCCTCCAGGCTGTTTAACATCCACGATGTTTCCCATCCAGCCCAGCAGCCAGAACTTGGTGCTCCTTCTGTATATTGTTTCATTGACTCCTATTATAACAACTTTCTAGTTGTGCGTCTACAGCTCTGCAGTCACAGAAAGACTCCCTTCTCTATTCCATTTTGTTCCCTCAGTTGCCAGCTGGGGTCCTGGCACCCATGCCTCATGCTATACAGAGCACATTCTCTGTGCTTCACAGATTCCAAATGACAATGTGCCTTTGTCTGTTCAAAATAGAAAAGCCGCAACAAAAGAAATTTTATTTTTGAAGAGTGTGTTCGATGGAGCTATTTACTATCTCCAGAAATTCTTTCCTGAAGTACAAGAGCCCACGTTGTTCGGAACAAAATGTAATGCTGGCAGGTAAGTTTTATTGCAAGAATTGTTCTTCACTCCTGCAAAATGAAGGTAACAATGTACTGAGACTTTTCGAGCTGTAGAGCTGCAGGTGCTTGGCTTAACTCCATCTGTATCCAAATTTGTGTTTAAACATGAGCATTCTGTCACAGCATTCTTGCATGGGAAAGGGGAGGGGAAACATCTAGGGTGCATCTGAGTCAAAAGAAGGGTTCCAGCACCATCCCTGGGAATGTTAGCATCAACAAAAGCCACACTAGGCATCCCTTCCAAGAGCAGATCGCTAGTGTGAGGTAAGGTATACAGAATGACACCACTTTATTTCTTGGAGAGGGCAGACAAGAGGCTGAGTCTCAAAAATATAGGTTAAAAGGGACATGAAATAGCTCCTCCTCTTTGGTCAATCAAACCTTTCATTTCTTTGGCTGTTTTTACAAGATCCTGAAAAGAAAACACTTAATTCCAAGGTCAAAGAGAATGCTTTGTATTGTACTAATTATCTTCCTGGTTTTCATTTCAGGATGAAAAACATTAGATCTACTTTGGTTTGATCCACACCAAATTTATTTCCTCCATATTTACTCTTTGGTTGCCAAATTGAAAAGCAAATCCTCAGCCCATTAGATGAAAGCTAATGTGTTGTGCTCCCATTCCTCACTAAGAGTGGTTTCAGTTGGGCCTTTTCATCTCAATGGTATAAAAAAGACTTTTTTCTCAGTTCTGTCTGGATCCCTTCCAAGTGTCTCTCATTTTTCAGTCTTTCTCTGAAAAATAAAAAAGGACTGTCTGCAGAAAACTATTCTCTAACCGCTCCTTTGTGTCCCCTCCCAACACAGCCAGTTCACTGCATTCTCTGTGCTCTTTGTATTTCCCAGTAGGAAATGGCTTGGAGTCTTACCTTCCCCTCCAGTGCCCTATGAATTCCTTCTCCTTACTCAGGGCATCGAGTTGAGTCCTGTGCAAGCTGCCCTGTCCTACACCCTAGAAAAGGGCCGTTTTGCCCTTAATGGTTTCTTAAGACTTTCCCAAAATAAAGCAAAAGGAAAAAAATCTATTGCATTTGCTCAAAAAAGAAAACCAGTCAAAGCCTCAGTTCTGCATACAAGTCTGCAGCAATTCCAGACCTACGAGGTTTCCCAGTGTACTTAACAGGTTTCAAAAGACAAAGGCATTTGGTCCATATTTAGGGGAAATCCTGTGAACCTTCCCATCAATGTCACTGGAGTTGATGGGAACCAATTTCTGTGGAAGGCATGGTGTATAAAAATGAATTCTTAATGCAGCCAGGTTTTAGCCCCTTTCAGTTCCTGAGAAAAGCTTCCACGTGTGTACCAGCCTCTCCAGAAACATCAGCAAAGGAAGAAGCCTCCCATTCCCACTGAACAGAAACCATTTGTTCCGGTCAGAACAGAAGCAGGAATAACAGCAGGGAAGAAAAAGCTGGGTGCTTCCACAGCCATTGTTACATGCATTCCCAGAGCCTGCACGGGTCACAAAGCAAAAATGAAGATGTTTTGCACAGACAGGTGCAGGCACTGCTGTGATTAATCAAGCCATAATTAGGGACCTGTCGGCAGGCACTAAATATATGTTCTAGGGCTTCAACTCTCTCAGAAATCTGTGGATGGAAAACTTGCCAGGCAGGAAATTTATAAAAACAGTGGGTCTTTGGATGATGAATGCGTACAAGAAAAGAAACTTTCACCAGGCTATGATAATGAGAAGTCTCTCTATTGCTTCACATCTATAATTTTTTTCTTTCTATTTCTCTGAGTTTATTCAAGTATTTTAGTATCAATTGACTACATAGTTTAACAGACATATCCTACTCTCTTCAGCAAAACAGACACAATTTCAGCATCTACAGAGGAGTAGTGGGTTTACTGGTTTGCATTGAATCAAGTACCTGCAAGTCTGTGGAAGCATCGAGAGGTTCAAATACACTGAGAATAAAAGGGGTCTCCTCTTCCACTGCCCTCACCTTACATATCTTAGCACCTAGGCAAAGGTGAAGTATCTCTATTTGACAGTGAGCAGAGGGTAGAAGTCTAGTGTCATTTTATAACCTACCCATGAATTAGTGCAAAGTCAAGGCTTCAGATGTTGTACTTATTTCTATGCAAATGTGAGACAAGGGCCTCCCTTCACAGAGTACTACGTCAACCTGGGGCTGAACTGACCAGCACACCCCACTGCAGAAACTCGTGTGGTTGATATCCATGAGGGAAGAAAGGTAACTAAATCTTGATCAGACTTGAGAAGTACCATGAGATAGGTCTAGGGGAAGCCCACAAAATGAAACAAGGTTATCTGGGGAGTCTGTGCCAGCTAATGCTGCCCTGTTCAGGATAAAGGAGCTGCGGGGCTGATGCCACTGGTTTACAGCCACCCCTCTGGCAAATTTTAAGTCTTCATGTGGATATTCTCCTCTCTCTGTTCCATACAACACATTTCTGTCTCTGTATGAACACGTTCCTTTACATTATAAGACATTTCTTTTGGACTGCTCTGAGATGCATACATGTCCCAGTTACAGCAGCTCACAGAGGAACTGTCAATAGCACGAAGGTGCAAAATGAAGAAAGTCAGTGCTTAACAAAATGTCCAACCATCAGCTTCTCAGCAGGAATTTGTAGCAGGTGCTGACTTACCCACTAATGCATGTTGCTAACTGGAGAGGACTAGTTAGTTTGAAGCTAGCTCAAGTATGCCTTCATAAGCTCAAGTCACTTTTGCATAGACTTTTGATATTAAAATATCTGCTGTCATGTGTGCTGACACAATGATTTGCAAATACAGATGCTGTGGGTGACGTGATTATCATGATTTTATTACACAATGCTGTACTACGTAACACTACACTATTAAATAAAAAGGGATTCCAAGAACGAAGATGCTGCTCTGGACAGAAACCTAACCTACAGACTCATGATCTGGAAATTCCATAGTCTGAATCTTCATCTATTTCTTCGTCTCAGTCATCAATCGCTCCACCATATTGACAGCATTTTACTTCATCTGAACATTGGTTAAATTTTTTTGAGGCAGGCAAAGTGTTAGGTGTCTGATTGAGCTCAGTGTTATTAAATGTGAGGGGAAGTCATCTAATGTCTGTTTAATTGTAGCTGCCTTTGGTGAGTAATATTGATGATTAATCAATTGGCCAAAGGGGACAAGCTGAGAAGGGGAATAAGGCTGAATCGATGTGCAGGAGAGGATGTGAAGTAAGATGGACTCTGAATCGATGGTGTTGCTACTTGCTCAGTTAGGCTGGCGATTGCCATGTGCCCTCTGCATAAGCTCACGAGCAATGCAAAGAGGTTGCTTCACAACAAAGACATTTCACTGCTTTTTATTTATATTGATTTCCCAGTGAAGTGTGTCTTGGCATTAGGGATTCCCACAGAGCTGGGAAGAAAGATCAGCTTCTTTCCTCAGAGGGTCAAGAAATCCCGAGTGATGAATCTTGTCTTCTCAGAAAAAGAGACAGGAGCAGAGGTTTGGCTCTGAGTTGCCTACTGGAAAGGAAGAACTGAAAGTGCATCATTAAAAGGGAGGGAAATATAAAAGTCCCTGAAACTGAAAAGCTGTGATTAGGAGGGAGGAGTATATAAAAAAATCTGAGCAAAAGAAAGACTGATGAGGTTGGTGTTGTTAAAAGGAGTATTATCTGATATGGTAAAATTTATTTTTGTATTTCTTTAAGGCTCTTGTAGTTAAGATAGGTGCTTTCTATAGACACCAAAACACCACAAGCACACAAGCTTTCTTCACACCCGGCGCCCAGCTAAGCAACACACGGATGAGCGCAACTGGAAGAAGTGCTGTCCTCTGCTGGGAGGAATTCACATGGCTCAGCTGTCTCGGAGCCCTCCAGCTAACGTTCGAAAGCCCTGTGAAGCAGTGACCTCTCACCCAGTGCCAAAGCAGGAGAGAAGGGTGCTCCGCTGGGCAGCACTTCAATTCCGAACTAATGCGTTTTAACTCTGAAAGATGTGAAGCAGCACCTGGCTATGAAGTTGTTTCAAGACTTTTTCATACTGATGGGGAAATTGGATTAAACAGAAAATAAATGGCAAGACTAACACTAGCTCAGGCATCTCAGCTCCCAGACACTATCCACGCTGTCAGGCACTGCCAATCCCTGCAGCACCAGACTGCGCAGAGCCTCAGTAATACTGATAAATCATTTAGATATTCTTAGAAATAAAGACACTATTAACATTGAACTCTGCCTTGCTGCTTTCCTGTACTTACTGTAAGCCTTTATTGGTTTAAAGGAAAATGTGCGTTATATTGCAGGTAAAAGAGGTTCTTGAGTAAATACCCTTCCCAGAGGAGCTCATGAGAATAAGCAGAAAGGGCTTGGGAGTCTTCCCAGATTCTATTGCCAGGTGATATTCAAACTCCAGATAATCCTGAGGACTCACATGTAACTTAAATCTTGCAGTTTGTGTGTTCATGCCCCATGAGTACTATACCTGGAATATTTCCCCACATCAGTATGTGCTAATAGACAATAAACTTCACCCTTTAAGCTGCTCCTGAATGTCCTAACATAGCCACCTATCTTACAAACTCGAACAAATGAATATGTATATTTTTCTCTCTTTTCTGTTTCCCATCTGCATGAAACATATGCCATGTACAGTGATTCCAAAAGATCAGAACAGGGTCTATAGTCCACATGCTGAAATTCGTAATAAAATATGCATGATGAAGCCTTGCAGAGGAAAGCGCATTTCAAACCAGGAAAAAAGCCCTCCTTTTTAATGAGGGTTTAATTAATGTCAGATGGGCTCAGTTGGTAGCATTCCTGCCTCTGGTGTAGAAGGTCATGGTTTTGAGCCCTACGTTAGGCTCTGGGCTCATAACCAATGCTGACACTGCAATGTACTTCTGCTACACTGTTAGAGGTTCTGACCTTCAAATGAGGTGTTTAAACGAAGATTCTTCCTGCTAGTCTCTGGTGGTTCTTCCAGATGGAAGCTAAAGAAGTCCTGGCACTTTTCAAGTAGCACAGGGAATAGCCCTTGAATCCTAACTCACCCTTGCTGAATAAAGTAGGTTATAATACACAAAGCTGCAACTGTCTGCTGTTACTGACAGTTGACAATACACACTAATGAGACCGCTCTGTTTATTTATGTGCTGACTCCACTTACCATACAGGAAATGCTCACTGCTTTGTTGTGAAACGGTGAAGGACTTTTTCTCAGTGCTTGAAGAGGGGAAATATAGGGAAGACATTAAAATAACACAAGAAGTGTTGATTTCCAAAATGAGAATGCCCTGCATATTTTCCAAGAAAAATGGTACCACTTAGGACAAGGTCCTGTGCAGCCTGCTGTAGGTGACCCTGCTTCGGCAGGACTAGATGATCCACAGGGGTCCCTTCCAACCCCTACCATTCTGTGATTCTCTGATTCTGTAATAGGCTAATATTTTAGGCAAGGAGAGACACAGGAGATAAGAAAAATATGAGGCTTATGAAGTAGGTAAGAGCCATTTCAAGACTTCTTGCAAACTCTAAGTTGCATGAAAATTAAGACCTACCTTTAGAAGCAATAGGGTTAAAAATCTCAGGAAAATTGTTCCTGAAATAGCAGTCTGACTGGTATCAGTCTATGTGATCCTGTTAATCAGCTGAGTCATCACAAAAGACACCATATGAATCCATCTGGAAATTAAGATCTTTATGATCTGTCCATTCAGACCATCACATATGATTTAGAACTAAATATGAGAACTGCTTCATTTCCAACCCTGCCAATCCTCCTAGCCCCTGACCTCCTCCCCTCCTCCCACCACATATATTACTTTAGAATCAAAAAGCATTCTGATTTCAGGTCCAATGTAACTCTTTCACCTAAAGTAGAATTAAATTTATACCTTAAGGCAGAAGGCACAAATATGGTTTTTAAAAACAAAGTGTCTTTATTCAAAGTATTAAACTGGCAAGAGAGAAAATGCAACAGAAAAGCCCAGAACTTCATCTTGGTGTTTCCCACCTGCTCCCCCAAGAACCTGTGTTACACCCACTTAAAAATATTATGTGTCTAACCTACTGAACATCCAAACCTAATAGAGGCTTCCTAACATGAACCTTACAGTTTGTGCTTCTGAAGTGCCTTGATGTCCCCCGAATGGCGGTCACAGTGTAATCCTAGCAGAAAACCTTTCAGCATCAACAATTTTTTTCTATTTACTCTAGCTTGGCTTGGGAGGAAAACAAAATGGGCTACAAAATAGGCTCGTGTGCACTATGCCTCCCGCACAATTTATTGAGAACAACTGAATATAGCACAGCAAGCCAAAGCATTGATTATCTAGAATCTGGTTTATGCCTGGGTAAATAAAATAGAATCGATTCACATATAGAAATTTAATTGGATTTATTTGTAAGACATCCTATCTCCTCCCTTTTGTTCACTCTGCTGTGCCTACTGCCACTTGAGCAGAGAAAAATTGAAATGATGCCATCTACCTTTAATGAAATTACATCTAAAATATTTACAGAGGCTCACTTCATGAAGATGGACTTTTTTACTCCTCAGTAAATCATTTCTAGTCTTCAGGTAACAATTTTAATGTTAGAAAGACCTGAAAAGTAATTTATGGCTCCGGAAATCAGAGCAACTTGAAAAGAACACATGTTTTTAAAGAAGGTGAGCTGTAGTCCCATGGAGCCGAGCCAAGCTCCCTGCCAGCCTCCCGTGGGTATTCAGTCACAATGCTTTTCTATGGCTGCATTATTCGAGACCCTGAGTAGTGACAGCATTCAAACTTCTTACTCGGCTGATAGCATCTGCACAATTCTAGGTATAGTTGGTCTTTTCTTGGAGCAGGAAAACTGTTGCTTCCAACCGTATTTCCTGTGATTTCATATGCAGTGTAATTTTGAATCAGTTTCTAAAAAGGTACAAGGTTCAAGCACAGAGCTGTACAGCATGAACAAGGAGCTTAAACGTCCAATTACAGAAGAAAATTTAATCATTGACTACTTAAGCTAAACTGGTTGGGTGCAAATGGCATTATTGCTGTCAGAGAGGAAACTCAAAAGCAGTTTGCTAAAGCCACATGCTGCCCCTCTGAGCAAGGCATGCACCAAACAGCACGGGGCAGGATGTGGTCCCTGTCAGTGAAACTGCTGATGGACCAGCTAGCATGGGCACCTTGTGTGGGATGCATCTCACCTAGTAGCTTCAGTTTAACTTCAGCAGGGCATCAACTCTAAATTAGTTGTCCAGGCTCTCACTATATTTAGTGAAAAGAGGATGGGCTCCTCCCCAAAACACTTCACAGCCTTAAAATGAGCGGGATGAATCATTTTACATGGCTATTTTCTTCCACTGGCTGTAGAGGGAATTCAAAAAGGTGAATGAAGACCTTAAAGACAAGTCTGAAAACATCACATGTCCATGGTCCCATATTAAAGAGATGCTACTGAAGATAAGGCAGGAAAATATCAGCAGAAAGTGTTGCCCTTTCCTTGTACTCTTTACCGCATAACGAATTAAATGTAAAAATTAAAATGAAATACTGGAAACTTCTCAGATTCTCAGATTTGAAGACCTGACCCTTTCCACAGTGACTCTCAGACTAAAGCTGATGGGATCACTAGGGGCTCATAGATCTGCTTTAATCCCTACAATGAGGTCACTTCTTAGCAATGTCACACACTGCTAAACTCCAGCCAGGGCTTCCCAAGGCTTTTGAGATGTCGTAGCTATAGCAACAGGAACCCAAACAACTCTGTTCCCTACATGACAAGACTTTGTTGGGTGTTTCTTACAGTTGGAATTCAACTGTGATCAAATGCACAGGTGACAGCTCTGCTGAGGAGGTATAACACACACACAGCAGGACCTAATCAAGCTGCAAAGTAACCTGAAGAGATGAGAGCAGTGGGAGCTGTAGGCAATACAGGCAAACTCAGGAGCGATGCCAGCCCCACACCACAGACTGAAAAAATCAATCGCGCTGTCACAAAACACAGATTAGAAATAGGAGTTTCTTCCTCCATCAAAGGGAGTAACATTAATCCTTTTTATTGTGTTCTTTTATTGAAATGTACTCTGGCTTTTAATGCAGGTAGATGCTACACTTGTTACAAGGGACATATGGAAATGAAAAGTAATATTTCTTTGGTGAAAATGTATAAATGGTTCAAGAATCTCTGCTTTAGTGACTTTTTCTGACGGCCACCGTCCTCGCCCTGCTGTCATGGCTCCCTGGCGCTACTTCCAGCAATGAACAAGGCAGCGGCCTGTGTTCATCTCTTGGGAAAAGTTATTTATACAAGTATTGATTGCGCAGACTGAAGGGCAGGCAGACTGATAGCTGGCTGCAGTAGCAAGACTGCTTTTATAGCACAGCTCACAAGCATGACAGTGAAACCTTTTTTCATTCCTTATCATCACCTCTGTCAGAGCATTTTAAAGCAAAGTTATACAAGATTTAGCATTTGATTGCCACAGCGCATTTAACACCTATACACCAAAATAAAAATACATTCGAAAGCATTTAGAACAAACAAAGCCACAAAGCAAATCTCAAGTTACTTAATCATGTAACCATTCATTGGTATCCGTCTAACAAACCTACAGTGCCTTTTGCTTAGAAATTTTTCCTAAATGGAAGCTCATATTGCAGCTGAGCAGTTCTTCCCAGGCTGGGGCAGCATGGCCAAAGGCTGAAGACACTCCTCCCTGGAAGATGGAGTCACCTCTGGACAGAATATGGGGAAAAAGAAACGAAATACAGTGTTCCCTTTCTGAGAGCTGAAGATTCTGCTTTTTAAGGTTTCCATTTAAAGCTCTTTGTTTAGAATCAAATGGCCACACATTCAAACACCCAGGCCCGACCAGATGTCTGAGAAAGAGTGATTTCATTGTTTGCCCACGGCTGTCAAGAAAAGTCAGACGTACATCCTTGGAAACAAGGAAAAATGGAAAGAAGGTCTGTGATTCACTCTGAAAGGAGAAGCACGACAGAAAAATCTTGTAACAGCAATATTTATGAAAAAGGCTTCCAAGTCCCACGATAATTATTTTACCCACTTCTTGAGAGAAGAGAATGCATTTTTTCCCTGTATGTGCAGAAAAGAGGCCTTTGGAAATGTGCATGTGCTGGCACTAGGAAGCTGATTCACGCGAGCAATGGCAGCGTACTACCAGAGATAAAAGCTGCAGCACGTGGAAGAGCTTTGGTAGCATGACAGCCTCTTGCCACTGTGATCAGCTGTCAACCATACCTTTCAAAATATGGAAATAAGAAATTTATTGGTATTTAGCTACAGTGTGAAGCAGTAGGAGACAGAAACTCACTCCACAAAGTCCCCAGATCCCTTTTACCTCCGTTGTTCTTCTCATAATGCAAGGAGATCACCACCACCACAGTCCAGCATTTAACCTTAAATGGTACTAACCATGCACAACAAAATGACATTTTTAAATTTTAATTTTAAAACTGCATTTTCAAGAATAAATTTATCTATGTTTCAGTTTTTAAAAATGTAAATCATTTGGCTAACCTGACAATTGTATTTAATTCATTTTTCCTTTCTTCTGTTCAGGGGAAACCTGAAATTTCAATTATTCATCTGGTTCTAGCTTTCAGAACAATCGTTCCCAATCAGCAAAAAATCCCATCACAGGGGGTTTAAACTGGAGTCCAGTGTCAGAAGAGAGACACACAAAAGTTCAAAATATTAAGTCAAATTATCATATTTTTTAAGCACGTTTTTAGAAATCTGGATCCTGAACAGTAGGTGAAGAAGGGCTGCAGAACAAGGCAGCTAATCTACTACAGAACACCCTAGAACACTTCTGGTCCTTCCCAAATCACAAATAAAGGTATGCTAGTATCTGATATCATCATTGTGTAAGAACTACTGACCAAATCTCAATGCATTCAATCACACAGCTTCAATATAATGTCTCAATACAGATTCCACAATACAATGGCATGAACCCACTAATTAAATATAAGCACTATCCAGCCTGACTCTAATGCAGCAAATAATACCAAATTGGTCATAATTACAACATAAAAATCCTATTATGTTGTGATTCATTTATTCTTCATATTTGTAGCTAATGAAAATAACTTATACTGATAAATAATTCCTCAAAAGTTCACTCCAGTGAAGAACAGAACAGGAGTGGCCCATGTCCCCATTCTCTAAATTGTCCTGGAGATGAGTTTTAATTTGCCATAAATACTTCATGCTGCATCCTTTACTACTGTATTATTCATTTTCTAGCAAAATGTGAGGCAACTAATCTCACAAGGGAAAAGACAGTAGACAGATAGTAGCAATGATTTTTTTTTCCTTTCCACAGCCTGACTGTGGTGACTGAGAAAAAGTGGTAGGATCTCCAGGAAGGACGTAGGATATATTTTTCAATTGGGAAATACTCTAAGATTTCTTTTGCCAGTCCAGATAAGAATAGAAAGTTGAAATATGAATTATATACAAAAATAAATTCCCTGTCAAACATCTCATTTAGATTTCAAATATTCTTAAAGTTACTTCAATAAAAATTTCAAAAGGAGTCATCATTTCACAGAAAAAAAAAACCAAAACCTATTAATTTTCAAAAATATTCTATATCAACCATTTTGGGTTTCTTCTCAAAACTCTACCATAAAACAACTATGCTCTAATAAACTGCCCCTTCAAAAGCTTTCCATCATGGAATTTTTGTCATATTGTGAAAACACAGAAGACTTTAGGGTGATTTGTTGATTAAAGTACCCCCAAACTCAACAAAAATTTGAACCTCTCGTTCTATTCTTCCTCAAATAAGTTAACTCTCTACTCCTGAGGCAGCTCACAGCACAACAGTACTTCCTGCTAAACACACCCCTGGGCAAGAAAGGGATTCACTTTCTCCAGGAGAAAGTTCTTGACTTTGTATTAATTTATCCTGACAAAAAGCGCATTAGATCTAGCTCAAAGTACACTGAAGTTATTTAGAATTTTGTCCACCTGATTATTGGGATCTAAATGGACTTCCTGAAAAAGGAAAGGAAAAGGAAAAGGAAAAGGAAAAGGAAAAGGAAAAGGAAAAGGAAAAGGAAAAGGAAAAGGAAAAGGAAAAGGAAAAGGAAAAGGAAAAGGAAAAGGAAATGAAAGAGATAATCAATCCCTGCTGTTTCCTAACAAGCGAGGAACCTTCAGTGATGGGGCTCAGAAAATGTATTATGGTTGAGACCTTATGAAGCACTCTGAAATCTCCTGCTCTTTCTCCTGTCTGGCTCAGATCCTTCTCCTTCCTCCACTCTGAGAAATATGTGTAAACAGCCTTGCCTACCCTTAGCAGTGTATCACAGGGTCCATCCTTGTAGATGGTCTGCAAATCCGTGCATCTCAGCCATGCTGCCTTTGGAGGCAGCTAGGAAATAAATAGACAATAACAACATCAAAAAAACCACAGAGTCCAGGTTCCTGCTCCAATCCTACTGAAATTTGTTCCTTTTGAGCAAAGGGTGCAGGTCTCCCGTATGATGTTTTGCAGAATAACTGACAAGAACAAAGCCCACAATTATTAACCTTTCCACTTGTTCCCATAGTTTATTGTGACAAGACAATGCAATAAGCTTGAAGGTAATCAAAAAGCAATTTTGTAGTGGTGAGCTTAAAATGACAAACCTTTCCTTTTCTAAATAAATCACCATTATTCCCACATGGTCCATGCTTGACAAGTTTGTTTCCTTAGTAACAGAGTACTTAAACAGGGTTTGTGTGCAAAGATTATACCTTTAGCCACAGAAGTGAAAGAGGAGACAATAGGACAGAAAGTGGTCCACCCACCTAAGTCTGTGATTTAAATATTTATCAGCTGGGTAGTGACAGAAGAGCAGGAGGTGCAGAAGCCCAGGTATGCCTCTTCCCTCCATGCATTTGGTGTGCTTAGCAGAGCCTACGGACTCTGAGGGGTTTTCAGACTACAGTGCCTAAACTGAATTTAACACTCCCTGATGTTTGTTCAATAGCTCACCTAATGTTGAGGTCAGCTGTCTTATAAATTATTGAGCAGATTAACAGTGTTGGGACTTCAATATAAATAAAGGGTATGCACCAGACAAAGAAGACATCCAGTGTGCCTGGCTCAAAGGCAAAAGAGTGAACAGACAGGAGAAAAGATAAATACGCTGTGGATACATTTTAGACCTTTCTGCTTTGTTTCATCAGTAATTAAATGACTGATTGCTTTATAATAGTATATTTGTTTGACTGGATACACAAAACCTGATGTTATGCGGTACTGTGCTCAGTCCACTGTTGGAGAAAATCCTTCAGCCAACTCCGTTTGTCGATGCCTAATAAATTCCTAGTTCTCTTCCATCAAATGTAGACAAGCCAAGTAAACACTGAATGGGCAGGCCTTTGAAAAATTTAGCTTGCTCTGTAATTAAACAAGGACAGCTTTTCTAGCAACAAGTTAAGCTGCTGCAAAGCAGATTGATTTTAAGTCTTTCAACAATATTTTTAATATATTTTCCCCCTTGTCAGCTGATGGGTTTCAAATTCCCTGTGATGAGCAAATGCCGTAAAAGGCTCTACAGAGCCAGCATGTTGATGACTCTAAATCACATACTATATAACCTATCATTTTTACAGTCCTAGATTCAGTTACCAGCCACTCATATACAAAAAACACTGAGCCAATGTGTATAAAAAATCCCGTGTATCCAAAATACAATGCCCACTTCCCTTCTGACCTGATCATTTCAGCAGCTGTCCCAAAGAACGAAATCACAGTAGTTTGTCAAGTGCCAAGTAACTTAATGTGTTGGAAGAAAAAGAAAATAAAATTGAATGTTGCTCTCTTGCATCAACATCAACACTTGGAAGGCAGTGTTGCTTGCTAACTGTAAGTAGCAGAGGCCAAGATCTTTTCTGCAGAAGAATTATCAGAATGAGTTTATGCCCAGATTCAAAACTTTCAAATAAAACTGGTGAGATTGTAATGTTGATGAATTATATGTGTTGTTTACAAGTAAATTTTCTTAGTGTATGTAAAGGGATGTTTATAAATGAATACTGAACTTGTGATTTACAAAAAAGTAAGGCAGTATATATTCTAGCAGACATAGCTTATTTTAAATTTCAGTCAAAAGTAACAGCCTCCAACATTCATTATGACTTGAAGTGTTATTCATCAGCACTTCTAAATTACCAAAAAGAACAGAAGTATTCACCCATTTCCTTACACTTTCCAGCAGCCATACAGCTTGCTCACAGGTTTGAATAGGTTCCTCAAGATTATGAAATAGGCTGCTACTACCAGAACTATTGCGAAACACTACTGGCACAGAGACAACATGAGTGACCTGTTGAAGGTCACCTGATAGCTTATTGTAATGAATGAGGGGATGAATATTGATAGTTAATTTACTTTTGAGGAGAGATTTCTTCTCTTCATCAGTCAGCTGAAGTGTAGAGACAGGAAGCATTTATGCAATTCACTTCTGTTCAATCAGGAGTATTCCCAATGTGGCCCAGAAAACAAGGCTCACACGCCGAAAGGTAAGAGCTCCAGACAAAATCTGAAGTTAGTTACTGAAAATTACCAAGAACATTGAGACAAACTATTTTACTTCGTTTGTTATTGGCTTTCAAATAGTGACCACAACAACTGTGAGACAGTCAGAGATACCAGTAGCGAAGAGATGTTGGTCTCACAATCAAAAAGTTCTTCCAGTGTATCTCCTGCCTCCTAAGCACCCACTCTCCCTCTTGCATCTTTTAGTGTAAACAACATTCAATATTGAGATGTAGGATGAAATACATACAGAGTTTTGCTACTCTCTATGCATGGGAAATAATGAGCCCTATTCCTTTAACTCTGGGAATTAGGCTGACTTTTTTTAAACGTACTGAAATACAAAACTTGTTCAATGTAAATTACCGGCTTAATAATATATTTGCCCAAACATTCTTGGATGAAATATCAATTTGGAAGAGGCGCCAGATTAGATTCATCAGAAAACATGTTGCAGATAATTTAGAAAATATTAAAATGTCAACTTCTCTCCAATACTCCCTCTGAAATGCAAGAGAGGATATTGTTCAGCTCAATAATTCTATAGTGCTGTTTTCTTTTCCCTTCCCCCACATTATGTTCTCTTCTAATTGTCTCCTGCTACAGGAGAGGAGCAAAATGATCCATTATTAAATGTTTTTGCTGAGTGCTTTGTCTTTACCCTCTCTGATCAGGAGTGAAACTTTCCCCCTAAGAACAACTTCCACCTTCCCAAACCCCGTACAGAGATTGAATCCTGTTGTTCTACACACTCAGTGCAAACTTAGCAAAACGAAAAACGGTTGCACAATTTTTAAGAAATAACGTTTTGATCTTCCATCTGTGACAACCCAATGTCTATCAAGTCTTTCAGTAAGAAAGTAGAATTCTGCATTACAGGACTGAAGTGACAAGATATATTTGCAAAAAAAATTTACTATTTGCACCAATTTCAAGAACTGCAGCGCAGATTTATGCATTCCCTACTGGCAATTTGCATTAGCAATAATCAGATGAAAAAGCACAAGCCTGCAAGAATAGCATTTGCTTCTGCATTTAAGAAATCAAGTGTGCAAAGCTAGTTCCTGAGATTTCTTAAATGATTTTTTTAATCCCACCTATGGTAGTCAAAAGTACCTGCAAACTACATATTTAACCTGTGGTTTAGAATGCTTTTTCATTAACAGTCAATAAGTTGACTTGGTTTATTTATTTACATTTTAGGGAACAGGGTAAAGTGAATCTTGCTGTTAAGCAAAGACTCCAGATTACCACTCCTGTCTCTTCTATAGTTTTCCTGTGTGATCCTTGGTAGATTACCTACCCTATTTTTAAACATGAATATTTATATCAAGTAACTGTACCGAGTATTCAGTGGGGGGAATGACCACCAAAGTAAATCTTTAAGCATGGAAAGGATAACCCACATTCAGATGTTAAGGTCATCAGAAAGCCTATGAACTATACTGGTAGGATTTAACCTCTGACAGGTAGACCCTAAAACAATTGGGAAAACAATAGACTGCATTAAAATACTAGGCCTGAATCTCTGATCCTTTGAGTGCAAATTATTGATGCCAGTAGCACCCAAGCGTCAGGAGAGATCTCTCACCCACATATTGACTGAGCCTGTTCTTACTTCGCTGATAAATCCTGGAAAGATTCTGACTCTGGGAATAAGCTACCTTTCCACCACAACGTTTTTGTGTTGCTCTGTCTTCTGGCACTGCCAGTGCCCCTCCTTACTCTGGACTCCAAAATTTAGTCTGTACTAGACTTGTACCGTGCGACGGACGCCCCCTCCCCATCCCAGCACCATCCACACCCACCTCTCAACACGTCTGTCCGATCGCTGTATGGAGTCCAGCCCTGGAGCAGGAACACAGGGCTGCTCAGGTCTTCATCTGCTCTGGGGCAGGCATATCATTGCCCTGCACAAGTCCTGCTGCAGAAGAGGCAGTAGCCTAGTTTTAGGGCACAAAAGGTCTGTGCTGAAAACCACTCGTATAGAAGGAAGAGTTAGCATCCATACTCGGGCCTTTGAACACTCAGTTGCCAAGTAACAACTTCACTGTCCCACGCTGGGTTTTGTAGGCTCCTGTGGTAGGAGCTTCCTCCTCTTCAGGCAGTGGGGAGTAAACTGCTTATGACAGGTACCACTCAAAGACAGAAAAACTACTATGCACCATTCACTTTGCTTACTGGGTAGAAAGCAGATAACAACTTGAAGCCTGGGTGCCCTGCTCCAGCTTTCATAAAACCACAGCCAACGTCTTCTATTTACCCACAGAGACATCTGAGATCTTCTGCAAAGCTGTGCTTTAGATCTCAGCCATCATAACTGTACTTCACAAGAAACAAGGTCTGCGACAGGAACTGAAGTTTATACAGATCAGTGGCATCAGGCTATTAATTATCTACAGTCTGTAAGTCTCTTTGAAATGCAACGTGTAAGCTCTAAGGCTTATTACTAAATTCTCAGTTACCACACTGATGTGCAGTTCAAATGGTTAGAATAAACTGTTATTCTAGTCATTATTCAAATCACTAGAATAAACTGTAAAATCCTAGAGAAGCATTACTGAGTGTCGGGCTAGAATCTAATATCTTCTACATCAGAAAATGAAATCCTGATAATATATTCTAAATACAACTGATATGGTGGTGTCCATCTGAATTTGCAGATACCTTGAGACAATAATTCTGAGAGATGTGAACATCCACAGCTTCAAGACTTATTATGCTGCAGGTTCATCATGAGGACTAGCATACACGTGGGAGAGCAGATCCACAGCAGTGCAGCCAGCCCAGTCTGAATGGACAATTTTCAGCTAGCGGGGTAAGTCCTGGGTCTCCCTGCTGCTCCCGAGGTCAGTTCAGTGAGCACAGACTAGAGGAGGATGCTGCAACACTGCCTCTGCTAGGGAGCACTGCAGCAGGGCAGAATCAGACAGACTTAGAGCGCTGAATCACTGCAGCGACCTGTGTTCTGTGGAGTCCCTGATGCCCTCAACTGCTTTAGTAATCACTTTAGGCCCAGCTGCTTTTAGTGAGTACTTCACCCTTCTGTGCCAGCATTTCTTACGCAGATAGACCATTTTAGATGAATTTCGTGATTAGAAGCTCACAGTTATCCAAGTCCTTTGCTCATCAGTAGTGTGACATTCACAATCTGCCAACACACCACTCTGGCAGATTAAGTAGAATAGATTTTAAATGGTATGTTATTGACATTTCAATTATTTAAGCTTCGGTAGAAAGTGACCAGATGAGGTTTAGATTATATGATCTGTCTCACAAAAAAGTTCTGCCAGAAAGGAGCCGATGAAAAGAAGGGGTAAGGGGTAGCTCAGGTGACTATAGATCATAGATGAGGAGAAGAAGTAGACAAGTCAGATATAGACTCAGTAGGGGGACAGATCCAAAAGTGCTTTATAAAATAGTCAAAGTAATACAAATGCTTTTTCTAAACACCGCCCAAAAACTCACAGTATAAATCAGCCACCAGCAAAATTAGGAAGGCAGGTGGTTTCTAGTTATGAGAAGATCAAGATTCTGGAAGACTTCCAGTGGAGACAAGACAACCTAACTATTTGTGAATGGGATTACAGCGCATGCTTGCCAAAGCCAGCAACAGGCAGGACTCGGGGACTCAGGACATCTTTCCGAGCCCCATTTTCATAAGGAACACTGCACTCTACAAAAACCAGTCATCGTATTACTATTACAAAAGTGTAAGATACAACAGTATAATATGTAAGTGGTGTAAAAGCGTAAGATTCCTGCTCACAGAAATTAACAGAGGATATCTCAGGGTTACACGATGTTCTGTGTGACAGTACATGCATCCTGGACGGAAGGCCCTGACCACAAAATGTCAAAACCACTGCAAGTCTGTGATTATATGAACCTCTCATACAACAATCTGCCTCAGTTTGCTTAAATCCTTGTTATAAATGTTCTGTGCTGCAGAAGGTCAAAACAGCTGGCCAGCAACACTTGTATTCTTATTACCACTTGTATTTTCACAATAGCCAGAAAGAATAAGGTGGACCTTCCAAACAGGAATAAAATGTATGAGGCTTTTGATTTTCATCTACCAGTGTAATCTTCCCATTTCCAAATAATTACAGACACACTGAACCTCTTGATAATGACTGCGGAGTGGGGAACAAGCAGTCAAGTATTCAGGATTTTGTATTAATAATTATAATAATTAACACTGTCACTGCTAAGCATTGAAAACATGATGGCCAAAATGTTCAGCCATGGGTGTCTTAATCCAGACATCTAAATTCAAATCCAGCCACATAAGCAGGGAACTCATTTTTAGCTGAGCAATTCTGGCTTCTAAGGGGGTGATCTACTCAAGAACTTTGATAACCACCTCATCTATGAACAACTGTGAAATCACTTGTCTTTTCAAGAAAACACTTCAGCACATGCTTAAATGCTGATGTAAACTGGGACATTATTTGGGAAATTAAGCAGAGTTAGGTGCCTAATTTAAGCATGTAAGTTAAAACACTGGCATAAATTATGCATTTTTGTAAAGATACTCTCTCTCACATAAACAACAAATCAGACATTTTTCTTGCACTGTAAAACCTCTAGGCAAAGTGTGAAGATGAGGCTATTCTCTTCAATTTTTAGAGAATATCTGAGGCACATTAACTGCCAGAGTAGGAAGAATGCTCTGCCAAGAAAAAGCAAAAGATTTTCCGAATTTTATTCCTGAGGAAAGAGTTTGTCATGCTACCTGAAGCCATGAAAAGAAAACAGTAAATATAATGAAGCATTAACACCCATCAGGCAGCATGTTTATAGGCAATTGTCTGCTTCACACACCCTGAATTGTATAATGAGACCAAGTGAGTTTTACTACCTATGAAGTAGAGTAATCATCCTCAAATGAGCTGCCTGGAAAGTATTATTGTCGTTATGAAATGGAATTTATATGCAAAAATAACAACATAGATTTGAGTATTAAGTAGGTCGTTATTGACATGACTGGTAACAATGGAAGCCAACCAGAAATTGCCTGTCTGATTTATCACAAAAGAGAGTGGGATCCAGGAAACCACTTTTTACTCTTCTACAAACCCTGAAACAATTTTTTTTAACTTCAGCCTTCCTTGTTTCATCACCCTTAGGCCACCATGAAGTTTCCATTAGTAGCTAATTGCAGACTTGTGCCTACCTCAAAATCGGTAAATTCCTCTTTGTTCTTAGCTCAGATTGAATTCTTAGAAGTCTTAAAACAGAGTTCAAAAAGCAGATAGTGAACTGACTGCCAACTAGAGATCTCAAAGTGCAGAAAGCTCACCTAATATCCCCATCTGGAGAGCCAGAAGCAGGCCACAGCAACTCAACACCGATCCAAAAATGGCAGCATTATAGGATAATGAAAGAAAAGTGTAAAACAGGCATCAGGCATGAATAGAAGACAGATTTTGGCTACAGGACCAGACATCACTTTTACAGCTTTCTCCAGAAGGAGGACTGTGATGCAGGGGTGAATAAATGAAGGGGGCTGTGTGTGACAAACCAGCAGCTCAGATGTTGAAACCACTCTTCTCCTCCCCCTTTTCACTTGGTCTTTCCCTCCTGAGGCTCAGCCAGTTCACTGTTCATCCAGTTGGCTCAACGAAACAGACGTCCTTTCCATTTTATGCAGAGCCACAGATTCCTGGGTATGAAGAAGAGCTCTTGGCTTGCACCACTGGAAAAAGCCACTGCTGGGTTTACTCTACTGCAACAGAAAGGCCAGACACAGATAACCATGAAATAATTAATCAGTGGTTAATTATGGTGTAAAGATGGCAAGTTAGTTTTTATTTTCCTGCAAAATTTTCCCTTTGTAAGTGCAAAGAAATAAAATTCTGTGTTGGACAGGATAATAGATGTCTGATTCCATCTCCTCTTTGGTGGGCACACTCCAGAGAGCATAACTAAGAAGGGCATCTCTACATGGAGAGAACCAGGCTAGTAAATATGAAAAAGTGGCAAATGGTGACATTTTGCCCCACATGTGGTACTCTGCACAATTACAGATTTTCTTTATAGGAAGAGAAAAGTAGGAACCTGCTTGTTTTCTGAGTTGGCTCAGCTGTCATATGTAAAGATCTCATACATGCAGCCCAGAGGATTTGTTTTGCTAAACAAACTTGCAATCATCTGTCTTTTTAAATATAACTTCTGTGACACACAGAAGAAAATCAGAAAGCAATGCTGAAAGCTTTCCATGCTCTATTAATTTTATTATGTAAATCCACTCCCCAATTGATATTTTCATTCAAAACTAGCACAAGATCCGTCATTATTCCTCAATGTAAAGGGAAGGAAAACAAGTAGTATTCAAGCAAGTACTCTCATTTGGATTATTATTTTAATACAGCAGTATTGTCTGTAGGTAATTTTTAAAGCATATTTGCATAGCAATTCTAGGCTGCTCTTTCCCAGAGGCTGTTTAGCTTTGTCAATATTTATTACTATTGCTTTTGTAAATACAATAGAAAGAAGAAATGTTTGACTTTAACCTAATAAGCAGATTTTGAGAAATGGACAACAAAATCACTTTTCTGCTTTTTGAGTTATCTCCGTACCTAATAATACCACAACAAAGGCAAAGTGAAACTCGCACAGACTGAAAACCCATGGAAATAGGTGCAAAGCATCCTCAGTGTTTTAACAGCAGTTCTGCTGCCATACGTGAGGATTAAATAGTTGGTTAAAAACTACTTTTAAAGTAGTTAATGTAACACACACTGACATAGTCCTATGGACATACAGACAAATGTACATACTTCATTTAACTGCTACATTCCTTAAATACTTGGAAGAAGTGTTCCACACTGGCATGGGCTATGAATTGTACTTAGTCTAAAGGCCAAACACAGGCTTTGACTCCACTGTGAATACTATAGTTCAATTACTCAGACCTAAATGTACAGAAGTAGTAGAGGAGTCAATAAATCAAAGCAACAGAAACTCTTTTCCCTACAGAAACATATTAGTCATTTTTTCTCCAAAATATTATCAAATTATGATTTGTAGTACAGAAGCACCTAGCATTTTCAGGTAAAATTTTTGACTAAACACTCCAAATATGGAGCAAGAATTAATCCCCAAAGCAAAGAACTTCCAAGCAAGAAAGACAACAGTGGGGAAATCAAAGCAACATAAAGGCGATGTGATTTGTTCTAGCCAGGAACAGACCCACGCACCAGTTCTGTGCATTGTTTGTGACAACGCGGGGAATCAAAGTACAGCTTCTGAATGACATTTGACAGTTTAAAACTCTTACAGAGTCATTGAACCATGGTATGCCACAATGTACAGGTTTACCATTTTCCAGAGAAATTTACCACTACCTGGCAGAGACCATATCACACATCTGCCAGACTGTCAGGGCTCTGAGGGCACTAAAATCCTCAATGGTCCTGGCCAGCTTCACCTGGGGCTTCCACCCACACCATGAGACCACAAACTCTATTTAAGCTCATACGTGAGGTGTGCTGGAGGAGCGCTGGTTTCCAATGTTAACTGGAGCTGTGCCTGTCCCTGGCCTTAGTGCTCCTTGACCCAGACATCAACCTGCAGGCTGACTTCCCAGCTTGACCGCGGTCCTGCGTCCTCAGTATGGGCCCAAGCTGATCCTGACCTATAGGCTGACTTAGAATCATAGAAAGTTTTGGGTTGGAAGGGACCTCTAGAGGTCATCTAGTCCAACCCCCCTGCAGTGAGCAGGGACACCACTAGCTAGATCAGGTTGCTCAGAGCCCTGTCCAGCCTCGTCTTGAATGTTTCCAGGGATGGGGCCTCCACTACCTCTCTGGGCAACTCGTTCCAGTGTTTCACAACCCTCATTGTAAAGAATTTCTTCCTTATATCCAGCCTAAACCTACCCTGTTTTAGTTTAAA
>Ga0065711_1001509_pt1 | contig 42702 bp, 16 predicted proteins | sample Hoacrofraction12_FD_59098 | JGI IMG/M metagenome (GOLD analysis project Ga0065711, IMG submission 59098) | Hoatzin crop microbial communities from Cojedes, Venezuela - Epithelial fraction 12 v2 (version 2) | ecosystem: Host-associated > Birds > Digestive system > Esophagus > Crop | place...
TTTCCTTTCCTTTCCTTTCCTTTCCTTTCCTTTCCTTTCCTTTCCTTTCCTTTCCTTTCCTTTCCTTTCCTTTCCTTTCCTTTCCTTCTCGACACTAAATATTCTTTTTAGAAAAGCCACACAATTTTCTCAAAGAGTTAAGTAGCTCACCCTCTCTCTTAAGACACGAGCTATATATGTATACTGTAGGAATTAGCTTCCTTGGTAGCTGGATAGATTTCCATAATAAAATTTTGTTTGAAGTTGGATGTCAAGCAAGTTTCTTCTGACGCATTTCTCCAAATACCATTTCCTGCTTGTTGAATCATTAGTTCCTTGTATTTTCTTTTATTTCATGTAGATTTCCTTTATTTTTCATAGGCAATGAGGCAGTTCATAATCACTGACCCATTTTGAAAAAAGACAAGCCTTTTAATTCCTGCAGGGTATTTCTTAACCTTGCAGGACTCATCAAAGTGACATGCAGGCATAACTTATGAATACAGGTAGTAGAATTGCACAACAATGATGAAGTAAACTTGGCTACTTAAAATAAAAATAATTAAAAATTCCCAGGTACACTTGTGATTCTAAGAACATACTTCATAGGCTTTTCACAAAAAAATGTGGCTTTAATATTAAAAAAAAAAGGTGAAAAACCCACAACAGATCCTACTAGTGGTGGATGTGATTGTCTGTATTTTACATTTTGAAAAATTAGGAAGAATTCTCTTTTCTGTGCAAGCAGTACAAATAGCATTCTACAAAAGAGACTAACTCAAAGTTTGGGATGCTCTTTGCCAGTATTGTTGCTGGCATAGAGAATCTCTCAGATCAGAAATCAAAGGTTATTTTTTTTCACCTGTGTTTCTGTCCTGCTTGCCTGTCACAGTCCGGTGGATGGGATGTGGGTATGTGCACTCACAGACACTCACAGCTGGAGCAGCGTTCTCAACTCTTGCACTTGTTTCATGGCTACAGTGAAAGAGGTTCAGGTCTTATTTTTCTGTCCTTGGTCTGGGTGAATAAGTAACTCAGACATGGATTTTATGACAGTAGAATAATACTACTGTACAAATATAAATACAAATGCACTGTACTATGTCAATGCTAGTGTCAAGGCAGCGGCCATGATATAATATGATTTTATATTGTTTTCTAAGACCTTTTTGGTAAGAGCAAGGGTGAAGAAAAACTAGATTTCCCCTGAATGATATCAGTATATGGGTTATTTCAGATTATGAACATTAAAACTCATAACCATGGGAAATGGCTTTTTCTCCTGTTGAGGACACAGAATAGAACCCCAACAGCTGAAATTTACACAGCTTATTATTCAGCATGATGAGAACTACTTTCCTTTACCCCAGCGTTAAAGTGATGCCTAGTAAAACGACACTCTATTTTGAAAAGGGAAATAAGTGAATATTGATGCTAGGAGTCAGAGCATGTTTTTTATACTGCCTAGAATTTTGGATTTCTTATGACAGGGTAGGAATGACAGCAAAACTTGCTTATTTGTATAGACAAAAATAATTATTTTGATAATTTTGAAGTCACATGGAAATTATAATGCAAGGACCTAAAACTTAATACCTAACATAACAACAAATTTGAAAAAAATCCTTTCCTCTTACAGAGTATAACAAAATCTAATGTGACCAGAAATTAACAGAAAATGAAAATAGAGCGTGAAAAGGACTTATTAAAACAATTAAAAATGGACTTAGGGGTATTTTTCTGATTTTAATTCTTATTGTTTTGTAGCAGCTTCACAGCATGAATCTTTTGTATGTGGACAATCCCAATCTTCCCTGAAACTTACTTAGGGTTACTTCCCAGCCAAACAAATTTGTGGAATCAAAAATAAATGAGTGGACACTGAGCACCTGTGACGAACATGTGTAAAGATAGGCAGAATCCAGCGGAAATGTGACAGTTTCTCTGCCATCTTGCCAAGGGCAACCCCCGTGACCACCTCAGGCTCCAAAGAATTGCTGGTTCAGAGATGTTGCTGCCAGCTCCAATTTGCAGTTACTAATCCATTAGTTTAGGAGCGGAGGCTGCAGGAAGCCCACTCACCAGGCAGGCTGACCTGTAGCACTTGGTTCCTTGTCCTCCTGTGATAGAGCTGGAGGAGCTCCAACAACTTTTAGAGCTCCTGGCATGAGGCTGGGCATAGCGACTGGAGCTTGGCTTGGGAAGAGGAAGACTGAAAGTCCCGAAACCCCAGCAAGCGTTTGATGATGGATTGTCCTACTGGGAGTCATACAGCCTAAAAGCTACAGCACAAAACAGAACGGGCAGGACTTCCAAGACCACTGCTTGTGCCCCAGGTCCTGAGCACCAACACCTGAGACAGTATTTCCCTCACCCTCACCCTTCTCCAGCTTTTCAGTGTTCTCCACTAGCCCTATATTTAATCCCTTCAAGAAAAAACCCTGTGCAAAAGTAAACTGCTCTGGAAAAGTACGAACAGTTATTAAACACTTAGTCTCTGGTGCAGTGGAACGCTAAAACTTTATGTATATAAAAATCAAATAGATTTCAATGACAATACACATATGCTTAAGTTTCTTATTTTCTCAACTTTTTCCTGTATCAGATCCATATACTATTTTAGAGGGATAAAATAGATATCCTTTTATTTTTCTGATTCTTAAGAATATTGAATCTCAGCTGCTTCATAGTGCATTGTACGTGTATTATTGAAATGAAGGCTTGATTTCAAATCTCCTGAAGTCACTGAGCTACAGTAAAGCTTTGGACTGACCTGAATTTGATCACCGTAGTCCTCTGTGGTCACTATGGCAAATAGCCACTGCATTTCTAGTCCTGAATAAAGAATGCTCGTCACTCACACAGCATTAAGTGTGAAAAAATACACATTGAGAGGTCAACAACAAAGAATGAGGCTTTCCATTTTTTGTTAATCCAAACATTTGTTTTTCTGATTTAGGGATTATGGCTCAGCAGATGTCAATTGTTTACATTTCAGGAAATGGTACCTTTGGTGTGTATGAAGGGCTCATCCTGAAGTGAGTCTGCTTGATCTCTATAAATATTTGGAGGTGGTGTGCTAGTTTAATGGAATTAAAATTGTGGACATTTTTATTGGTAAGTAGACTACACTGCACAGAACACCACAGAACTGACTTGATGTAGCCCATTCATTAAACTGTCTTCTGTGCTTTTATATCTACCACAGTATAATTTTAGAGACAGATCTTACAACTTATACACCTATGATTAGATCTACTGAGGTGAATAGGATTTCTTGTCACCATAGTAAGACATCACTACAGTATTTTTATTTACTACTTACATACAATTTTTCTTTGTTTTCACTTTCTTTGTCAATCTGACACCAGCACTTCCTTACAGATATCAGTTCTTTGGGTTGTATGCAGTTACTCAGAGTACTGGGAGAGAAAGGAGCATCTCAGAAACCACAACAGGCAATTATTCATAAAGGCTGACGATTTAATATCTTCTTTTGTATCTTATGGTTAAGTCAACACTTTGTAGTTTTACTAAAAAAACCTAAATGAGTTATTTATTTTTCAGGGTTATTATACTTATCACTCAAGTGTCCTTGCTTGAATCAGGACCATTCAAATCTTTTAAAATATATGCCTAAATATATTATTGTTTACTCTTGTGTTGCCTTTCAGCCTCCTTTTGTCCTTGACAAAATCAGTTTTATTTTGCCTTTTCCAGATTCTTACAGAGAACTAGTTGTGCCAACCAATTTTCATGTGATGGAAATACCTGCCCTTTTGTTGATAGTACAGACACATGCAGTATTCTACTGACATATGTGTACCTCTGAGGCATATACATTACATTCTTTAAGTGAATTGTATGTCACGGTATTGTTACACTTAGCTCTTTCTACCAGCTGAATCCACCGGTACAGGGATCAGCTGAATGCAGTAGACATAGATAACATTTCTCTGTCTAATTCAGGATCCTTTTTCTAGTGTTATCACTACACAATGCATTAGAAGAGGCTGCAGAAGTCTCACAAACCTTAGACCCTGTTCCGTGGTGCTGTGCAGAGATAGACTTCTTTCTGATCCCATAAACAAATGTTACAGTACCTAAGTAGTCAAACTGCTTTCCACTCAGCTACCAATTAAACAATGAGTTGCTGCAAAAAATCTTGCTCTCTGTACTTACTCTCTGTCATTATTGTCACACCTTAAAAATATCTCTGGACAAAGACCAGTTGTGACACAATAGGAAGCTGGATGAGATTCTCATAAAAAGCAATAGGAATGATTGGAAAGCTGTATTAGAAGACTAATATTGAGCCACCTTGATATTCATATAAAGATTGATGCTGAATATAGTTTCATCAAAATACACAAATACGGCTGAAAGTGGGGTGTCAAAATAGGAAATATATAAGAAGTAGGATAGATCTGAAAAGACAGTTAAAAGATTTCAGAGATGACATTAAAGTAGGCTACTGAGAAATACACTGGTATGCCAACATGTATTTTGACAAAATGCAGAATGAAGTACTTCAGAAACCTGAATACTAATATACGTTCCTTGATTTTAAATTAATTGCATTCATGGAAAATACATAGAAGTCATTGTGTTCATCCAAACAGAAACAGCTGCTCAATGCATAACAGATGTCCAAGTAACAGGAAATAGCTGAATGTGAAGTGCAATTAGAATATTACATTATTTTATGGCCCCAAAGTGTGCTTGAATTGGCATCTAAAATACTTGAAAAATTCTAGTGGCTAGAATGTCAGTGCTTCCTATTGATGAAATTCTTACTATTCATTTCATTTAGAAATGAGCAAAACCAGAAGGATTCAAAGATAGACAATTTTTCTTTTAAATGTAAAATTAACAAGTCACTAGGCCAAATCATTACTAAGAACTGAATGAAAACTGTTTTAGTATACATCATAAATATGTGTTTATGGGCAATGGGAACAGCAGTAATTCTCGTGAAAGAGCACCTCTGTATCCCCCCAAAAAGAACGAACACACCAAACTCACTTTCATCCTCTAGAGGAACCCTGGTGTTGAACTCTCTTCTGTACATTTAACACAAAGAAAAATTCTAAAGTGATGTGGCATTTTATCTAAGAAAAATATGGAATGTAAATCCTTATCCTTTAAGGCAAAAAAAAGCCATCAAATTCCTGAGACTGGGGAGGAACTTTCTTTGCTGGCACTGTTGTTCCTCATGGGGAACCCATCACTACTGGGCCACTGTTACAAATGTCTGATATCCCTAAGTTTTCATCTAGCTCAGGTTTGGGCACTGGTTATCCAACAGGTCATCTCTTTTTGCGTACCTCCTGCCATCTGGAAGAGGTTCTCTGTTTATCGGTGTAATTGCTCATTTTGCCAAGTCCACTATGCTGAAGGGTAACATAAAGCTGTAGTGCACTCACAACACACAGAGTATTTAATCCCTGCTCCATTTCCAAAGAGACAGGGGTGATTCATGCTGATAGTTTTAGTTTTTAACCCTTATAAGAGTATGATTATGACCTGGGTTATTTATCATTTACATAAATGCTAATAATTTGTTGCCTATTTTAATATGCTGTAAAATGATGCATTTATTACCAGCCCCTGCTTGACATTTGCTTAAAATGAAACAAACAAGCCAAAAGCTAGGTTCAATAGGAAGGCTTTAACTTCGTGTAGGCATGGTATTAAAGCTGTACAGAGTGCAAAATCTGTCGCCCCGGCAAGGAAACTTCCTGCGTTAACATCTGCCTTTCTGCTCAAATCTGGACGGAGGAGTTTTCAGAAGCTGCTCCAAGTTATCCTTTTAAGTCTCCATTGTCACCTACTTTTGCAGCATGTGATACTCCTAGAGCCTTTATGGGTAGTTTCTATATCCTTCGTCCCTTGCCCGATTTTCAGTTAACTGTGCTCGGCAACATCAGAGATTCAAAGATTTTTATTTTTCAGAGGAAAAAAGTCATCTGTCTTCTCTCGCTTTGTGTTTCCACCTTCCACTTCCATCCTGAGATTCCTGCCCTTCTAACAGTTCCCTTCATTTTCCTAGTATGTTCATCTAGGGAATAACTAAGAGTCCAGTCTCTTGTGCTGAGGAATTGCTGTCCTAATGAAGTCTTTGAACTTGTAATTATCTTTTGAAAGTCCTTTACTGCACCATCTATGTTAAAAAAATGTTTTGCTCCTTAAAATGTCAAGTATAGAAGTACATTAGGGGAGACATTCAGAGCAGGCAAATACATCTGTGGAGATGCGTGTTGAATATTTCTTTACAAGAGGATAAAAGTACGGGGAACTGACCTCCAGCTTGGATTAGTATTGCAACCACTATGTATTCATACCATAATACTTATCCTATTCCCCACCAAGACCGCCATTTTCAAGTTGCAAAAGCCTACTTTCATCAAAATTGGCTTAATACACCTATGTGCAAATCTCCACAGGAGCAGTGATTAGAAAAGGTAGGGTAACAGAATGGACAGGAAAATGCAGCTGAAGTATTCTTACACTGTGTGGGAGATAGGCATTTCAGAGGAGTATCTGAAAGACAAAATTTGGTTTAGTGTTCTAGCACTGGGAAAGTTAGGTCCTAAATGAGACCTTGAAGAAAAAGTGTACTTCTTTAATGACTGGTCCACTCTGCAATACTGAAGACTTTGGAAACTTATGTGTTAAGTTCGTGCCCAGTTTTAGACATTTCTGTGTAGTGAAGTTCAAAATCGACATTTTAATTCCAAAGTCAGCAGACATCTCATGCATTATCCATACATTATCAGAAAGACAGAAGGGAAGCAAGACAGGTGACAACACTAATTGGAGTAAGAAATGTTAGGGAACTGATAAAGACCATGATGGGAGAGGAAAGTCTCTTTCAGTAGATTCAAAATAAGAAGGAAAAAGCTGGTAAAAATACACACCTTTTTCTGTGATCAGAAGAGGCTACACTTCTCATGTAAGGCATTGGAAAAATAAGCCCTGCTTTCTCAAACAGCAGCAGAATAAAAAGTAGAACTATGGTATGACTTGCTAGGATGAATGATGTGGTACCATTTTATGCAAAAGCTTGGATCACTCCATGTAATTGCCATCCCATCTAGTTTCTTAAATTCAATTATTTATGCAGAATACATGGAAACACTTACCCTTGCTCTTCTCAGGGTGGGCTAGCAAGAAATCATATACGTTCTGTTGGGACTGTACTGAATTTTTAGCCCTACCAGCTCAGCACAGCTACCACAGACCTCAGAGCACAATTTGGATATGCACAGTGACCATGTCTATGTGCATGTGTTTTGCTTAAACACAGTAGGCTAGGACTCTCTGTAGACACTGTCTATACTTAGTCTGTCAACCCAAGAGCTGCCAAGGAAAGAACTGCTATTCTGTCCTGTTTCTCGCAGCAACAATTTGCTGCTGTAACATCTTGCGTTGCCTAAGTTGTCTTGTCCATCCCTAGAGTTCGTGCTCAGCAGAGTGCTTATGGAGGGTGCAGCATTTACCACTTTCTCCACTACTGTGTTTAAGTTCACAAAAAATGTGAAAAAGGTGGTTGTTTTTTTCCCTCATTTACCTGCTCACATATCTATTTTAAGATATGATTTATTCTTCTGCGAAATCAGTACCAAAGTACAAATACACAAATGGATTACCAATAGACTTGCCAACTTATTCCAGCAGTGCATCAAAACACTACCTATGCAATTCAGAAGAGACATACTAATAATAAGTGAAAGGCGTAACTGAGGAAAAACATGAAGACTAGAATCTTGTAAATGTATAAGGGAAAAAAAAATTCTGGCATAAACCAAAAAGCAGCCACTTGATCTTCAGGCTGAGGTTACTGGCCTGGCAATTAGAAAATTATCTTTTTACCTCAAAATGGATTAACTCTAATTGGAAGTCATCAAGGCAAAAAACCCTGGTGTCCAAGACTTTTTTTTTTTTTTTTTAAATGAAGTCACATTTCAAGGAAAGCTGTAATTTGAAATGCAGCATTTATTGCTACTTTTCAAGGCAGTGCTAGAAGAAAATAATTCCGTATCTTCGGCAATAGCTTTCATATTAGCAAATCCTCACATACTCCAGTGCAAAATTACTGTGATAGCAAAAGAGAAGGGGTTCTTTTAATTTGCTGTGCTGTTTTGAACATCCAGTGACCTTCAAAATCAAGATAAAAGCCGTTGGTTTATTCATTCACTAGAAGGCTTTAGTAAAATCTATTTGCTTCTACAGGAGTAGTGAAATTCAGTGATTACTTCAGACGGTAAGAATAAACAGTGGCACCTCTGATGTGCCTTGTATACGCTAACAAGAGATATAGAAGTTGTCAGACTGCATAATATTCATGACTAACCTGAAGCAGACTTAGAAACCCATTCCATGGGAATAACACATGAATGGAAAGCAGTTAATAGGATTAAACCCACTGTACAGAGACATGGAGCATAAAGCCATAGTTATGACCTGTCTCTCTTCCCCTGTCCCCATAAATACAGCTTTTTTATTCCTCCTTGGTCTACGTAATTCAGATATATCCTTCTCATCCAGCAGTACATGACCTTGTTTACGTATTTAGTCTTTTCCTCAAAAACTCAGATGATAGTAGCATTACTTTTTTTAAACTGCAATGTAATGTATTACATATGTGTGAATCAAATGAAAAATATTACTCTGAAATGTTATCTCTGTCCAATAAAGTGTGCATGTAAATCCAATTTACTTTCCACATCTTTGTCTCAAGCACCTCAAAAGAAGAGGTGATGCTGAAATCAGGGTATTTTTTTAGCATGTTTATGCTTTCATCTGCTGTTCTCTGATCTCTAACATCTGCATCTTGGTCCAATATCACAAAGCAAAAAATGTACTGTTTTTCCCTCAACTGAGTCATTTGCAGGATATTTCAAGGGTCTCTAAAAGATCGAGACATTATTTCCATACACAAATATGAAACTCTGGTACTTATGTCCTATTTCAAGTGACAACAGAAACCGTTTAAATGTTTCTTATACTAAAAAGATTTCAAATCCAATATTTCGATTAGGACAAGATTAATAACAAACTCTTACTGAATAAATAACTTCTCCAATGTTATTAAGCAAAAAGAGTTGCATGTCTAAAGAGAAGGAATTTAACTCCATACTTACATTAATGAGTATTGTTGTAAAGACATATTGTTTCAAAATCCTATTATAGCTTATTAAAAATATTACAATACATTAAAAACCCCTAAGATTAGAATTAGCTTCCTTTAGCTGATAAAACTCCAGAAAACACACTAACAGACACTTTAAAGTTAAGTTTTTCTGTATTCCAGATCCTGAGATTCATAAAATAACCTGTAACTGGAGGAAATTAAAACTCAGAGGTCAACTCAACTCATGCAGCTGGAAACCAGTGACTGAAGTAGAGTGGACAGTTAGTAGAACTGACAACTGTGTGGAGGAAATCTAGCAACAGTGCGTTAAATTTTGCTACTCTTCTGCTAACTGGGACAAATTCTCAGATATTTCAAATTGCTATCACTCTCTCGGCACTGGTGCAACAAAGTGCTAATATAAACCCATGGCGATTTACCCCAGTTGTATTGCTGTGTATAAGAGTCATACCGTTTTGTCAATGTCTTCTGAGCATAATATTACTTGGTGTGAGGAATGATCACAATCTGAGCATTAGGAATTGCATCGTGGCCTTGGTGGCATCTTTGAAAAGCAGAGGGGTTTTTTTGGCAATCTTGTTTTCTTTACTACTGTCCAAAACACACAAGCTCCTTTCTTTCCCAGACCTGTGAATCTGTAATGCATGTGGTGCAATCAAAGGACTTTGATTACAAGCAAAAGACTTTGCTTACAGGGATGGAGATGAAGATGGCAGTACAGTATCTTGATGCTTTTCTGAGAGAAGATGAGTTTTGCACTTCAGAAAAATGTTTTAACTCAATAGGAACTTCAGATGTGGAGGTCTATGCAAGAGCGTTGCATATAGTGAAAACCTTTGTCACTCATACTCTACTCCTTGCTTGGAGACAAATTCAGAAGGGACTATGCTGGATTTGGCTGTAAGTTTGAGAACAGTCACAGGGGAAGGAGGGACGAGCAAGGCCACACACTGCCCAGATTAATGGTTGCCAGCCTGCTCGTAGACCTGCCAAATGTAACTACACAAGGTCTTCCAAAAGCAGGGGGATTTCCTACCAAAGGCTATGTGCAGGCAGCAGCTCTTAACTCGGGGCTTATGTAAGTACATATATGTATGACAAAAGCCTCTAGCTAAAACCAGCCAGTCACCAACTCTCCTGCTGAACTATAGTATGTCTCCAGAGATCCTTATTCAATTATTAATGCATCTGCTGCTAATTTCATCATTTAGAGCGTGAATTTGTCTTTCCACATTGAGCTCTAAGGGAAGTTTGTAAGAAATATAGAACTTGTCAGCACATGAAAGTCAACACATTACTGCTGTGCTGCAGCCATTTATAACGAAACTAAAATGAGCACTCACTTGTTTGGCATTAATTTAGTGTCCCACTTAGCTCCTATCAGACGTAAATAGCTGTTTCATCCATTTAAGCATTTCTGTTCCTGTACATAATGAAGTACTCTGTACCTGTCAAGTAAGCAGAATTCATAACTGAAATAAGAAATGAATGAGGAAATTCAATGTTCTTAATATTAAGGCTCTAGAGGGGCAGCATCAGACTTTTTTTCTGCCCATAGATGTCCCGCTGTGAGGTTCATGTTTTATCCCACTCTGCAGAGACCATACAAAGACACGGCATGTATACACGTTACTATGCCAAAAACATTTCTAAAAGGACTATCCTTTCAACTCACGGCACAATTAACAACATCTGTAGTTGTCAAACACACTTCAAGCAAAATAAATTAGCTAGCCAACCTCTTGGAATTTAAATGTTTTTTACATTTTCTATTTTAGAAAAATACAGTTTAATTTTAAACAGCATTCTAGTTATGATCATCCTTTCTTGAGGAATTTTTTATAAGAATGAACGGAGATAATGACTACCATTAGTCACTGTCATTAGCATAAAACATTAGAAATGACAATATTTATAATGGGCTATGACATGACTATTAAAATATGCCTTTCTATCACTTGTGTATGCTTTGGCTAAAGCTGGTTGCTATTTTCTAAAGTTAAACTGATAGAAGTCTGGTAATGGTATATTTAATAGCATGTTCATCATCAGACCTAATTGTTTTCCACCACAGGGTATGAAGCTTTATGTCCTCTATCAACCCAAAACAAACAGCCATACTGCTTAATGGCTGTTTCAATTAATGTTTATGGTGGTACTTTTATAACCTAAGCTACAAGACAAATAAACTCCAAGAAGCAATTTGAGAACCTCAGAAACTTAATGGGACTTCAACAAATACCAAAGATTACTAATATACATACAAGGTCCCACACTTGTGGACGTGAAATGGAAGATATTATACAGCATTAGAGAATTCTTCCAGGACAATGGTGTAATTGCCAAAGGAGGGGAAATCAGACCTTCATGCAGGGAAAGATTGTTGTGTGACTTCAGGGTGGCTGCCTTGCAATTTCTGTTCATGCTGGGTTAAAATGGAGAAGACCTGTTCATCCCAAGTCACATAAAGGTCAGACTCCATTGCTCAAATTGCGAAGTTATTTCCCTGAGAGCGATTTACCCTCAGTAACCTAGATGCTCTCCACCTACCCATAATTCTTTCCTGTATTTAGCAGATCTCATGCTGATTAAAAGGAAAGAACAGTTTAAAGACAGGTTTCTCTGTTATTGCCTTGGTGCATATTAATTTTTGTCTCTCCCTTTTGTACTAAGCCTTTAGAAAGCAATGTAAAGCTACTGTAAAGACGTTCTCACTGCCATTGTTCTAAATTATGAAAGTAAATTATTTCTGGCTTGTGCTGTTAATTGTATATAGCAGTAATATATTCATTCAGAGCTTCCCACTTTAATTCAGACACCACGATCTCTGTCTTTTAATGATGCATTACAAGCCTGTACTTCTCTGACACCTAGGCAATTAATCATTGACACTCCTCAGTCCCCCGAAGTAGCTGGACATAATTTGACAGGAAAGAACCAGACTTGAGGGGTGGTGAAAATTTCTTTTCGGGAACTACACATTTTTTCACACCATAAACTCTTCTTGACGTTCATGGCTGCAAATATATTCTAATAGAACTGCTGTTGCTCTGCTGCCCCTCCCAGTCTCCCAGGAGTTTTTGTAGATCAACATGCTGCTCAGAAACAGGCAAAAAATGCTCTATGAAGTTTAAAGGCTGTCAAGCCTTCTTGGCAAAATTCCCTCCAAGAGCACAACTGAGAAACGACAAACTTATCACCTGACTGGCTGGTGTTTAAAGCTGACTGCTTTTGATTAGGAAGCAATGAACCTTCCATTCTGGAGCTCATTTTGTGTTTCATAAGCATCTCTTCACCGAAAAACATGCAGTTGAACTGATTTGAATTTGATTAGTGTGATGTTACAGTTCTGGTATTTGTAGTAAATACAGACATCTTTTGTGGTGTTACTGCATATATAGAAGAATTCCAGGATGGTGACAGACTTGCTTTTATTTGTCATGTATTATTGCTTGAGATTTAAGAAAAAAATCCAACAATAATATACGCCTGTGTTGCAGTTACTCACTTGTTGTGCATTGCTCCACTCACACTCAACTTCATCTCTGCTCCAACGGGAAGAATTAAGATGGCAGCAATCCTGCCTGCTGAAGAGCAAAGTACTGTGTCCTCTGCAGGTAAGCTGAGCTAGAAAGAAAGTTACTGTGAACTGCAGCAGCCAACTTCTTTAATGGAAAACTCCTGTGTTAAATTCTATGCTACAGGCTTTGTGATTGATACTTCAGCAGTGAGTGCTGTGGAAGAGCACAGCCACCAGAGGTGCATGCATTAAACACTGAATTGCTCTTTCAATGTCATCCGACTTCATGAGTTGCAATGTGACTGCTCTGGGAAGCTTGATACACTTTTATCTTCTGACAGCCTTTCAATTATATGTCCTTTCACATTATTACGTAACTTCCAGTGATCCGCACTGTGGACCTCAGTAATACAAATCCATTTCATGTCTGAAGAACACAACTTTCTTTGTTGGTCAGTTTAGGCATAGAGGGGGAGAAGTGCATTTGACCAGAAAATAATGATGAGTGGAGTCAGCTGGTTAGGTCAATAAAAGCTAAAAATAATATTTGACTTTGAGAGAAAAGGGAATTCGGGACACAGCCTAAAGACTAAATTCAGCCCTAACTAAACATTTATCTCCATATCAGTGTTATAAGGAGTGCTTAGTCACCTGAACCTACATGCTAGGTGTAGCTACAGAACTCACGAATAAGATCTATGATTAACTAACAGCTTAATGTATTTATTACTAGTATGGTCCACAGTGTCTTTGTCTATTAGCTTCAGGCTGAATATTCTCCAACATTCAATTCTACCTACCTTTAGAAAAATGAATGTTTGTTACTTTTATAATTTGTCTTCTTGTTTGCTTACCTGTTTTCATAGATCACCACTATACTGCATGAGTACAGCAATATATCCCAGTAATTAGGGATGCTTTTAGAAAAATAAAGTAGGCTCACTTCAGCTGTAATTCAAGCTATTAGTGAAATATTAGTGTAATATATGCATCTTCAGTACTTCTTTGGCTTTCATTAATACCAGCTGGCTGTCTCAAAATCTGTAATATATTAATTTCCACAGCATCTGTATAAAAATGCAAAAAGTTGTCATCACTTCAAGAACACATGATGACAAGGGGTGGAGTCCTGTAAGTGGACTTCACACTGTTCTTCAGTGCAGGAGACTAATCTTCAAGTCTGTTTTCCGGTGTACACTCAGACGGAACAAGGCGAGGACCGTGGTTGCACCAGAAGTATGGGAAGTGAAGGTGTGTACAGGATTGAGGCAGGTATTTCTGCTGCCACTATATGTAATGTGCCAGAGCAGCTGCAGAGTAACTGATATTATATATTATAGGTATTGATACTACTTCTTCTAGTTATCTGAAACCTTCTGGACATTGCTAGCTACCATCATCAAAGGCTGAAGATGGTCCTGTTTCACATGCTGTTTGCTGAAGAAACAAGCCCATTTCTAATAACTAAATGCAATAACTGTGGTTTTATATGACATACGGCTATAAATTAGCTTATTAGAGAAAAATACAACTTCTGCATAGGTCTTTAGTTTGGAAGATTTAATAAATGTTAGATTATACTTTTCAATATAATTAGATGATGTTCTTCAGTATCTACAAGAGGACATAGCCTTTAATTACAGGACCCCTGGCTACCCTTCTCTCCACAAGACCTAATTCATTCTGGATATGAGAATGAATTAAGTATTTTTATTTGTCTTAAACACTAGTAGCATGACTCTTTTTTGTCTACTGTTGTCCATTCAAATGTCTACTAGTATAGATTTATTTACTTTCTTACAGGTTTTCATTGCCCATAGTTTGTAGCAACAATGCCACAGTAACTGAACCTTCTAAACATTAATAAACGTTTATGGATAAGCAAGTGAAGAACAGAGCAAGATCCCCCACAATCGGCAAAATTTGGTTTTAACATGACCATCTCAATGAGTTAACTCATCCCAAGGGGAGATGATTTCTGCATATATTTGGCATTTTTAAAAACCATTTCTGTGTTCAACACACCACACAAATCTAATTCAATTATTTTTATGTTACTTCTGTCAGAAAGATGATTGAGCATTATATTTATTCATCACAGAACAAGAGCATAAGAACTTAGATACATTATCAAACTATCCTGACTCGAAGTAATATGCATCATAGGTATCTGTGTATGAGCTCTCTTCCAATGGCAAACATAAAGTGAACTAGTTTAAAATAATCTTATTTTTTTGCAGACTGAGGTAAGCTGAATTATCTCACATTCAACGTAAACTAAAAAATATATATAGACATATACCACAGCTCACCTGATAGACTGGAAGATCACTGTAAGTCTGAAGTGCCGACATGTCCTAGAGAGGGTGGTAATGGCAGGTCCAGAACTCAGGGCTGTGGAGAGTCCCAACCTGAGGCTGTCTATCAGATCCCACTGATTTCTTGCAAATGATGTTGAGCACTCTCAGTTCCTTGAATACCATTCAAAAGGTACAGTACTTCCCTAAGGGCTCCAAAAATCTGAAAAACAAGACAAAGTTGGGCAGATATATTCAAGGAAGAAGACAAAATTAGTTGTCACATTATGTTTATTTAAATTACTTATGTAGATTCATGCAGCATCTCTGTGACACAGGTTAGTCTGGACAACAGAAAACTCTTGGAAAACACTACCTTCCAAATTCTGCAAGCTATGAGACACAGCAGCTACAAAAAACAACTTTATTTGCTACACAGTTCTGATGCATCCACGTGCCCTGCAAGAAACACAAGTAGAATGGAAGAATATGTGATCATCCACTTACAGTCTCTAATACATTCTGTGTGCACAAGAGCAAAAATGAGGAAAGGGAACAAACTAAAAACTGGTGTTTCTAATTTTGACTTTTTTTTAACTTTTTGAAAATTTTTGTAAACTTACTGTATGGAGCTTCAGTGATATTTTAGCTCAGATTTTTCATTTAACTTCTTACTTTTTGTAATGCTACAAATTTATGAAGTGCTGCCTTTGATACCTTTTCTATAGCTGCAATCATCTACTTGAGATGAAGGCTCATAGTCCATTGCACAGTAATAAGAGTATGCTTTTATCAATGTATTAAAAAAGGAGGTTTGTGGAAGTGAATTTTATGAACACCAACACTCTTTACACAGATAATTCAGCAGAATAATTATATTCATCCTGAGCAAATTACTTATGAGTGCTGGTATGGATGAGAACAGGAACTTGTAACAACAGGTTGGGTTGGATTTGCGTTTCATATCTTGGTAATATTAACATAATCAGGTCTACGAGAAACTAACTAAAATCAGTTTTTATTAAAATCAACGGATTGAGAAATAACTGGAAGACTTATGCTGAAGAGGGAGGTATTTTTTTAAACTCATTAGTTAGTCTCTTCAGCCAGCTGATGGAGAGAAGGTACATCCAGACAGTGTTTTAGAGTACCTGGCTTAGCTACTCTGAATTATTTTCTGTAAGCTAAGACTACTCCACTGAATGTATAGGTACCCTAGGTACTTGTAGTGGCAAAAGCTAGGTGTTTGAAGTTAGGTGATGAACATGCACAATATTTCCCCAAATGCCACAACAAAGTAACTTCACACAAAAGAAAAAAATTCTGATCAGTGGGGTGGGGGAATATGGACATTTTTGCATAGCTTCTAGCAAGTAGTTACTAAGCTGACAAAAAGCAATTTTTTTTATGTCTGACGATATTCTCCAAAAGAAGCAGATTTTCATGAAAGCATCAAAAAATAATTTCTAGGACCCTCAGGACAATTCCCCCTACCAAAAGCAAGTTCCTGTTACCAACTGCAGGAACCCTCAGTTTGCAAACTGTGTAAACCCTCCCATAAACTTGGAGATATTTTTCTATGATGGAAAGTACTAGGTAAGTATAAATGTCAGGCTTGCAAAAGAAACGGTTAAAGTAAGCCAAATGATCTGAAGTTAGATAAATATGAATTATGGATCAGTGAAACCCTAATTCATGTACACATTTGATGTAGTTTTGACAATGGTTAATTTTTTTTTCTGCTTGATTTCATGCATAAGAAAGGGCGCAGAAAGAACAGCTATTCAGTATTTCTTTTATCCTCTTTATGGAATATGTTGTTCCTTTACTCATTTGCTTAACTCTGTTCAAATCCTTAATTTTTCTTGCCAAAATTATGAATTTCGTGTTTGGCTTTCCATGATACTTGTGGCCATAGTATGTGAATACCTCATAAGTGTGACTAATTTTTATTATTATATTTCTGAGTCAAAATACACCATTCATAACTGTTACATAACCTGGGAAACCCAAGGCTTCATTTTTTCAATATGTAATCTTAAACAGCACTTTGCATAGTCAGGCACTAGTCCTGATGATGTCACTTGCAATTCTGATGAAGATCAGATCCCAGGAGTTTCTGAAAGACCTCAAGACAACAAGGAATACAGCATTAGCGGGCTTTTACTTTAAGCAATGTGCCCACCTGTTATGGGTTTGCATGGCAAGGTTTTGGCAGTGGGGGGGAGGGGGGTATTGGGGTGGCTTCTGTGAGAAGCTGCAAGAAGCTTCCCTCATGTCTGATAAATCCACTGCCAGCCGGCTCTAAGACGGACCCGCTGCTGGCCAAGGCCAAGGCAATCAGCAACAGTGGTAGCACTTCTGTGATAATATATTTAAGAAAGGAAAAAAAAAAAAAACCTCTGCGGTGAATTGGCAGTGAGGAGAGGGGAGTGAGACGATGTGAGAGAAACAACTCTGCAGACCCCAAGGTCAGTGAAGAAGGAGGGGGAGGAGGTGCTCAAGATGCCGGAGCAGAGACCCTTCCCTTGCAACTCATGATGAAGACCATGGTGAGGCAGGTTGTTCCCCTGCAGTCCATGGAGGTCCAGGGTGGAGCAGATCTCCACCTGCAGCCCCTGGATGGGACCCCATGCCAGAGCAGGTGGATGCCTTAAGGAGGCTGTGATCCCATGGGGAGCCTGCACTGGAGCAGGCACCTGCCAGGACCCGTGGACCTGTGGAGAGTGCAGGCCACGCTGGAGCAGGTTTGCTGGCAGGGCTTGTGACCCTGTGGGGGACCCACGCTGGAGCAGTCTGTTCCTGAAGGACCGCACCCTATGAGAAGGACCCAGTTCGTGAAGGGCTGCAGCCTGTGGGAAGGACTCACATTGGAGAAGATTGTGGAGAACTGTCTCCCATGAGAGGGACCTCACACTGGAGCAGAGGAAGAGTGTGAGGAGCCTTCCCCCTGAGGAGGAAGCAGTGGCAGAGACAACGTGTGATGAACTGACCACAACCCCCATTACCTGTCTCCCTGTGCTGCTGGGGGAGGGTGGGAAGGAGGTAGAGAACCGGGACTGAAGTTGAGCCCAGGAAGAAGGGAGGGGTGGGGGGAAGGTGTTTTATGATCTGGTTTTATTTCTCACTATCCCACTCTGATTTGATTGGTGATGAATTAAACACCCTTTTCTGCCCAAGTTCAGTCTGTTTTGTCCGTGATGGTAATTGGTGAGTGATCTCTCCTTGTCCTTGTCTCGACCCTCGAGCCTTTCATCATATTTCTGCTCCCCTGTCCAGCTGAGGAGGGGGAGTGACAGAGCAGTTTTGGTGGGCCCCTGGCATTTATCCAGGCTAAACCAAAACACCACCCTTACACAAAACTCTGCTGGTAGAGATGCTGAAGGAGAATATAATCCATCCCTCTGGTTTTACTCCACTGTTTGGTCAGAAAACTCCCTCCACTTTTCTTGTAATCCAAATCACCACACAGACCCCAGCACATGGGAATGTCAGCCAGTGGTTCTACGGATAAGAGCCTATTTGGGCACATAGCCCTTATACATTATGATAGCTGTCTATTTGTACATTAGGCAAGACAGTGGAGTTAAAAATATGGGCTCTGAGCAGACAAGTCTGAGATAGGATCATTCTGGTGTTGTTTGATTTGCTAATACAGACAGAGCTACTACTTGTTCTACATATTTCTCCTGACCCCTCCACCACACACCCCAAGCATTCATCCCTGGATCTGATGGAAAAAAGTTACTGGTCAGGATAGATTCATGGTCTGACAAAGGAAGGCAGTTTTTACACTCTCATGGATGAGAAACCAGCACCAGAGTGTACTGTGACACATACTTTGCAATAGATTTTCATAGACATTTGCTGATAAAAGAGGAACTTTTATTATTTTGTAAATGCCCAAAATCTTGTATTTTTCTGGACTGTTTGGCAATTTGGCCAAAATACTTCAATTGAACAGATACCCATCATAGAAAATTTAATTTTATTTGCCCACAGTTGCATTTATAGGAAATACTGGTGATCTTAATGGTAGATAGTCTTACCAGCCCTGCCTGTACATTTACAAAATAAATGAGATGAATGGAGGCATGACAGATTAAAGCTGTATGGCTTATTTTGGAGTTCTGTATTTTATATGCGAGAGCTGTGAATGAGTCATCCAAATAAGTCCAGATAAAGAACCTGTATAAAAATGATTTTATATTAACAAAATGAAACTATTTTCTAGACCCTTAAACATATTCTTAGGGTTATTTTTGGTTGACTATGTATTAAAAAGTCAGGTGTCTTGTTTCCATCAATCTAGCTAAGTAGACTACAAAGGAAGGGACAAAACCCCCCAAACTCTGAGTCTAAAATTATCCCTAAAATGGTCTAACATAGAACTTATGTTACTTCTCGAATTGTCAGCACTATACAATTTAAAAATATGCAGGTTTTTAGGGTCCAATCTTCTTGTGCTCAGTGCTAGGGGGAAGGCATTACGTATTATCAAGAGTGTCAAGCCCTTATCAGCGTTTAGAGGTGTATTCCTTGTTCATCAAAGACATACAGCATGAGAAACTTACCATGGCAACAGGGGATGCAAATATAGAAAAATACAGCTATAAGGCAAATGGAAAAAGACAATAACAACAGGCTTCTTCAGTGTAAATTTTGCATATGTATGTATGCTCACTACATGCACACACTCTGCTAGTGCTTCTCCAGTTGCCTAGTAAAGCCTAGCAAGCTTCAAGTGACGATAGTATATCTGCACTGTGGACGACAGAGTTCAGTTCTCAAAACAAATCACAGCTCTGAATACATCCTATGTTTCATTTCCTGATGTAATGTCTTACCGTCACCTGCTGCTTTGCTAATTGCACTTTATTACATCTCTTTGACCTGCTGAGTGACCTTAGCCAGATCATTCAGCTTCACTGTTTTCCTAATTCCCCATTACAAGGCAGAGATTAAAACACCTGCTTCCTTCAGTAAGCATTTTGAATTCTGTGCAGTTTTTTTTTTAAGTTCTGTAAGTGCTGTTCAAGCTTTACAAGAGCTATGCAGTATCCTTAGTCTTACAATAACATACAGCTGTCTTCCTTTCTTTTGAATGAGCACTAGATTCCCCAAAGCACGTATCCCACAGGCCTTCACAGTCTGTGTGCAGCCAGCTTTAGATCTGCAAACGAGTTCAGTAATACTATTACAGACTATGTAAAGAAAAGTATTGTGCCTCCTTCAGAAAGTTATTTGTTAGTTGTCACTCCATGAAAATGAAGAGGTGACTACCATAAATGGATGAACATGGTTACCAAGTTGAGCTTTGGGGTCAGTGACAGTCCCAAGCAAATACCTTCAACTAAGCATTTTTCTTGCACATGGGAAAAGTAGTTTTGATGATACAAAAAATAGAATCTTGACGTTGGTACTGTAACTGAAGTACTCTTCCTTGGTCAAGGTTATTTCACACTGCCTGCTAAGCAGGACATTGGCTGGAATGACACAATCCAGTCTGTACAAGACACTTCTTCTCTTTGAATTTAATTAAATTATAAAAATAACTGCAGATTAAATTCTGAATTTCACGTTCCCTTTTCATTCCTTCATGTCAGCAATGATTTTTAATGAACGAAACACAAATAAGTTTTGTGAGATTGAATTCTTCATCAAAAAGCTATTTTGCTTAACTGGAATCCAACATAATAAAGCATTCCTGTCAGTTGTTTGTATCTTTACATCATGGACATTAATAGAGATATTAAAAAGGTATATAGTGCTAAAAATACCATACAGAATAAGAAAAAGAACCCTATCAATTTTAAATACTCTGCTAATACTAAGCTGAAGTCCTATATTATAATCAGAGAATAGCAGCATTTCATTTGAATGAGTGTTCTCAATTATCTTTTCAGCTAAAGTAGGTATATGAACAATTATGTTCTTCTGGGAAGCAGAGATAAAAAAAAGAAAAAAAAAGAAAGCAAGAAGCTGCAAGGGCAAGATCTTCCCACTGAATTCTGCCAGTGGTTTTATAGGATTGTTAAAAAGTTCAAGAAGAAATATAATGATATTGGTGGAGCAATGAATATGGAGTCATAAGTCAATATAGTAAATCATGATACAAAATATCCACACATTTTGTTCTGTTTACTGTGCAGAAGTAAAGGAAAAAAAAAACCCCACCCAGAATGCTAAGAAGTCATAAATGAGCAGCTCAGCAGTTTGCATCTCTGACTTGTTAGTGGTAACATAGTGTGAAGGTCCTGTAATGCAAGGGCATGTAACAAAGGTATTAACTGTTTTCCTGTGAGTAAGCCATCCATCACCAGGCAATGCATCTAGCATGGCAAGAACAGTGCCAGATATGCTATAAGCAGGTACTCTCACACTTTATAATAACACCGCATAATAAGAAACTATACCTCAATTAAATCAATAGGGTACAGCAGCAACACAAAGAAACAAGAAACATTGATTTCAGAATTAATTCTACTCTTATCAGGGCACTCAAGCGCTTCCATGATGCAGCTTGTACACCCAAATGCTGCTAAAAGATATCAGAAAGTTCTGCTCATTCACAGCATCTTGAAAAATTCTTTGGGCATACAAAGGATTTACAAAATCAACTACACTGTCTTTTCTTTCATTTTTTTTTCCTTTTAATATGTGAATGATGACCTATACCATTACAGTGTGGGCGTGATCTTCCTCCAGCAAACCTTCCTTCTGATTTACAGATTTGAAATATGAAAGCCTGAAATTGCTTTCTCAATAAATCTTGCTATTCTCTGGTAAGGAATCCAAGATTTCAAAGTTCATTCAATTACTTTAGGAAAGGAGGCATTTATGTTTTTTAATAAGTACTAAACACAGACCTTTATTAGGATTTATGTAAGAAAAACAAACCTTTAAAACAGTGACATATTTTTAGTAGAAGTTTAGAAATCTGCATTTTTTATGCTTAAGTTGACAGAGATTGCTTCTGTTTGAAAATGAAAACTTTGTTCCAGATATGCATGATAAAGAGATGTATTTCAACAATTTAAAAATGTTCTGCTGAGTTGTAATCTAAATTACTTAGTCCACCAGAGATCGTGAAAGGACAGAAAATCTTTCCTGTACTCATACTTGGAGCCACAGTTCATCTTCAGATTCCACTGTTTCAGAAAATAAATACTACATGGAGCATGTCTTCACTAAAAGATATCAGCATATTAATGAACAAAGCTCGTAATTTCTCTAATAACTACGTAGATCAGCAAATCTTTCAGTGGGAATAATTTTTCTTAATGTCTCCAAATGAATGTTAGCATCTAACCTGCAGGACCAGAAACAGAACCGATTGAACAAGAAAGAACAGCTTAATGATTTCAAAGGTTTCAGTCAGGTCCCAATGAGCAATAATAATAACTAGAAAAATGTAATTAGCTAACAATGGAGTGGAAGATGGTGATCATTTTTGAAGCCATAATGAGTCTGAGAAAGTTACCTGTGTGCCTTTTCTGTCTCCATAGACCAATATAGTAAAATGGATAACGTGATGCTTTTTTTGATAACTCTTGGGTTCTAATAACTGATGGAGGTCACAGAATGCATCTAAGTTTTTAATGGAAGGCAAAAAACTTCAGAAGACATTAAAATTATTTTTCTGTTTAGCTTTTAAATATTTTTTCAGCTTTCCCTGTGATTTTACTTATTATTGAGGGTTTTCTTTTTGTACTTTGGTTAATCTGTTGACAACAGAGAACTTGAAATGACCTGAAATAGTAACATATATGATCTTCATTCTTTTGACACATCTTTAATTACAGCCAGCCTTTTCAATTTTTGAAATCTAACATTACTGCTTTTCGTTTGTAAAAACTTTGTAGCCTCTTAGTAAAATTAATTTTTTTTTGATTCCTACCTAGATAAAATGCATCTATGAATGAACTCTGCCCTCCTGAACTCTAAAATCACATATGTTATTATACAGAATCTTATACAGAATCACAGAATCATGGAATAGTTTGGGTTGGAAGGGACCTTTGGGTTTGTTATATAGGATGTGTTTATAACCTATTCTGTGATTCTTACTGAATACTTTTCCTAAACTACTTAATCTTCTCACAATCTTGAGCCATTTACTGAAGTTCTATAGCATTATAAAATAATTCAGGTAATAATCATGGAAAAAAATACTATTTTCTTTAATATAATTGCTAGAAAAATGTTGGTAAACAGATTCTGTAGGGAGATTATAATTTTGTTTAGATTTGCTATTTGTTTCACGATATTATAGGAAAATAACTCTGTCAAAATATGTAGCAGCTTAGGAAATTCAGGCAGAGTTTCCTAGTTATCTTTTCATTTTAGACAGTACTTAACCATAAAAGAAAAGAAATGTACCAGCAAACTTTAGAGTATGAGATATCTCAGGTTGCATGGAGAACAATGACATCCAGTGATGCCCCTATTTAATCTTCACACAATCTTGACTTGCTTCTGCAAGTAATACAACGCAATATGGAAAACTTTCTAGGCTTTCCCTTCGTTAATGGATCTTATTCTTCTTTCAGATGTTAACAAAGACTTTTTCTGTCTGATGTTTATCTTATTCTATGACTCTCCTTTGCCACCGCTTATAATTTTGTCACTGCATTATCTGACTCTTGCGAAACTTTGGACTTCTTAGAAAGACAGTACACAAGACAGCATTCTTACAGATAAACATGAAGGAAATACATCACTAATGTAGACCAAATTTATTTGAACACAATACATTTCTTACTTGTTCTTGATTTTAACCTCTAGATAATAATCCTGGACGATATTTCATGAAGACTACCATAAATCCATATTATTATGATAAAATGTTAAGCCTTTTAAACGATGCTCTCATATATGTCCATTATCCTGATTCTAATGATAACTTTGCTGCTTTACTAAATTCCAGCTGCTCAGCTCAGTACCTCAGTCCTGGCTGCAGTCTGGCAGCTCCCTAACTACAGGGACTCTTCCAGTCTGCCGTGCTTAGTGACCAGGTCTTCACATCCATTCCTTCAGAGCTACCACAGACACAGTGGTCTGTTCTATGTGCACTCACTCACTTTCACGAACATCAGTGTTACTCAATTTGGAAGTCAGCACATGTTCAGATATAATAGAGTAATTATTGGTGGGCTAGAGACTGAATGGGGCATGTGCAGTGAGGGAGATCTCCTAGCTGTATGGGTATAGCTCCGTTATTCTGAATGGAGGTTGGAGAGTTCATTGAGCTAGAAAACCCTTCGTCAATATCCTTTGAGGTAAGGTCGGGTATACCATACTTCCTGAGGTTCTTAATTTATTCATATAAAGGTTTAAGATCTTGTTTAAACAGTGTAAGATAAGCTGTACAGGAAAGAAATTGTTAGAAATTGTTCATTTTCTAATAAAGGTTGCAACTCTGGGGATATCTAATTTTTTCAGTTAGAATTGCTCTTGAATACATGCAACAAGTCTGCTAGACACAACAGCCCAGTAGTGCAACTTCTCCTCATCTCTTACTTTTCCAGGAGATTGCCCGTGGTGGTGCAGCTCTGTGGGTTCTGCTCTAGCAGGTGACAATGCTCTCAGCCCCTTGGCTCCTTCTTCCTGCTCTGTTTCTAGCTGGACTGGAAAATTGCTCCCTTCTCTCAGACTAAACTCCCAGCAAGTGAAGCTGTGTCAGTACGACGTACGAAATGACAGATCTATCCCTGTGCCATCCACTCCACCATCTGATCACCATTTCAACAACGTGGACAGGCAAGTGTTGCACAACCCACCTCCAGAGGCCATCAGTTTCAAAACTGGCTCATTGACTCTATTTGTGACAACTACTTAGAATGTGCATTATTTGCATTTATAATGCAGTAGCCGACCTATTTAGGGTAATAAGGCTTTTCACCCAGGACCGCACATATTATCTACTATCCCATGAAAGCAGAGACTTTTTCAGAAGTAGGCAGCTCCATTTTAAAAATAAAACAATGAAAAGATTATTTAGCTTGATGCTGCAGAGGTACTGTCCAGGACAGGTACAATAAAGAATCTTTTAGCGCAATTCTGTAAAATAATTTATTTTGCTGTTTTAAATACCCAAAATTATAATGCACTACTTTATTTTAAAAAAATCACAACTGTTCTGTAGATGAGGTCAACCTGGACAAAAAAAATCTTAGAAAATTTTTAACAGAAATTTTGCTTTTTCAACTCTGGTTCTCTTTTCCACTGTTTTTTACTCATTGTTTTCATATTTTGTACTAGTTTTAATTCCTTCCAAACAAAACTTCTTGATATGTGAACTCACTCAAAGAAAATGTTTGGTTCAGGACTAGTGTCTTGGAGTTATCTGTAGCACAAGTCAAGTTCTGTGTTTTCTGATACATGACACATCTAAGTTTTCAGGACCTCAGAATTATGGCTGACCTGACTGGTGGATGTGCGGAATACATCACAGCTTTTCACGGAAGACCTAAAGATTAATGTTATTTGGAATAACCAGACTCTCTTGTTACTCTTTCACAAATTAAGAAAGTGGCTTTTTTTATTAAGATATAGCTGATTAACTACAAGACTTCTTCAGAAACCGATGTGAAATATACTTTGCAGTTAGCACAGAACAGCACATGCAGTCATGGGTAATTTTTCGTACTAATTCCCTGAAAATCAATAGAACAAATTTTTGCATAAACAGTTGCTTGCACTGACTTATTAATGTACTTTTTCTAAGTAATTATTGTATAAGAATATTTCACAATGCATCATTTTACTGACATATTCTGCATTTTTTTAAATCTACACAAATAATGGCTGTAAAGTGGAATTTGAGACAATAATATTAAAGGACATTGCTCTGCTATAAAGTTGTATTTACTGGAGTCCATCCTCAAGGAGTTCACACTAGCTACCCTCACGTAAAAATCTGATGCACAAGTGAGAAATTAATTTTATGTACTTTGCCTTGCATCTCACTCACATCAGGTATGACCTGTTCACCGTTTCGTGTAATTAATAATTTCAGTAAGGCATAAGAGCGTTTTCTGAAATACTTCTGTAGTAAAATCTATAACATACATTAATCTATAAGCACAGTTCTACCAGTATGAAACTATTTGTAGCAGTGGAGCGTGTTTTTCTTGTCTGTATAGATATAACATGTACTGACTGAAGCACATTTGTATAACTATATGCAAGGTGGGTAGATGGAAGCTTTTTACTATAGTGGTACACTCACACTGATGTGACTCTAATATGCAGACAAATCTTAATGCTGTGCTATATCACTTTGGCCTGTAGAGTGTTTGTAGCACATAAATCAAACCAATTTATAAAGGTCTTGAGGCAACCCTTTATATCTTGTTATACAACACAACTTGTGGTTTGTAACAGTTGAATACACTGGAAAACACAAAAGCAGCTAGACCACAATCATGGGAAAAGATGCCAGAGTAATAAATGTGTCTGGGATTGTGTTTCTGGAGCACAACATCACCAGTTTTGTTTATTGACTCTTACCTAGTTTAACAATCACAAGAGAGGAAGAGAATTTCTACATCTCGTATTGTGATTAGATTGACACTCCTGAGTGGACAAAGTCATATATGAGCTGATTTTTTTTTTTTTTTTTCTGTTTCCAGCAATGACATTGGTCTTCAATCAAAAATCTCCTGTATAATCTGAAGTCTGTATAAGAAAGTTGTCCAAGATACACCTTTATGTTTAAGTGTATTTAACAGAGAAATATAGAAAATTATGCCTTGATCCATGCCATCGCATGGTAATACCATTAATATCTTTGCTTTTCTAAAGCATAAAAAAGAAAAGCCTATCAAGAATAAGAATGAAAAACAAACTTCCTGTCTCTTCATAGACACTTCTGTCATAGGAAGAAACGACAAATACTTTGAGAAGCAAAGGTAAGCCAGTATTGTATGTTTCTATGTCATGTGACAAGTTTGTTTCCAAAATGTAGGCATACTTTTAATAAACACCAGGTCTTGTTTTTTGCAGGAGCAGTTATAAAACATACTGTCTTAATATTTACCACTAAAAGATGACAAGACTTCTTTCACTTAAATTAAGGGTATCATGCCACATAAAAGCAAATGCTTTGATTGCCATTATACCATAATCACTACGCTGCTATGCAGGGAAACATTCCTGGAAAGAATTATCTGTTTTGAAACTCTAGCTGAATATGTTTCTGTATGTTAGTAAAAACAAATAAAATAGGACACAGATAAAATAGGAAACAGGAAAAAACCCTGAGAGGCAGCAGAGCTTACCTGACCACTTCTCAGCAGATCTGCTGCTTAGCTGTCCAGTGCCTGTGAGTCCCTGAAATAGTGAGACAGAATAAACTCAATGTAACTATCATGTAGCCTACTAAATTCGCTTTTAACACTTCAAGCAACAAAACATACGCTTCATAAACTATTCAAAAAAGAGCTAGCATGCAACTCCAGCTGCAAGAGATTTTGTTCTCAAACTGAACAGCAATAGGCCTGTACTTTATTCGCATCAAAAAAGTAAACCAATCACGTTGACAAAAAGCCACTGTAAACAAAAAGACCGTATATAAAGGATTAATAGTTTTGGCATCCCTACTATCAAGTCTTCTGTTCTTTTTGTTTTTCATCAAAATTTAGGTTATATATTTGTTGTTAGCAAGAGTTGCATTACTATTATTGTTAATTTTAGTTCTGTTTATTACCTTGAGGTTTATATATTGTAGAATAATTTTGTTGTCACTAGTTAATGTTAATTAGTTGTTTTAATAGCCTATATACCTATTTGTTATCTTTTGGTAGGTTTACTTTTTTAACTATCAGTAACTTAATAACTGAGAATATTTAACATTACTGTTGCATACTCAAAATTACAGAGTTACTATTAGTGTTACCTGTTTAACGTTTAGTCATCCTTTGAGTCCTGCGACATATTTCCTTAACAATCATCAGCCATCAAGTCTGATAGTCTCAAAAGAAATATCAGCCCTCTAAACTGCCTTCAAGGGCGGTGATATTTAGCACTGAAAATTACAAATAAAGTTTTTGAAGTTGAGTACCAGCAACTGGGCAGTGACACTGATGATTTATTTATCAAGACAAATTGTTATACACTACGAAAAATGCAGTCAACGCACTCTTCTGAGTGAAAACAAATAGGTGAATCTATGCAATGCTTACATGTTGAATGGGATATTTAATGTGCGGGGAAACTCAAAGGTTGAAGAACTAGCATTTAGACAGTCTAACAGTGGTAAGTGGTAATCTTACCTCTTTAAACTCCATTACATTCTCACGAGAGACATGCTAATACAAACAAGTCAATCAGAGTTTGTGTTTAGCAAGATCAAGCTTAGAGGATAGTTTAAAATCCATTTATTGTTCTAAAGCATATTTTTCCATTAACATGTTATACATTAGTGGATACTAACCATGATTCATGTAACAGTTTAGATTGTTAACTTTTAAATTATTTAACAACCAGAAGTTATTAATACAACTTTTAAAGTCTTACACAAAAAATCTTAAAACAGGCTTGGGTTCATTTTTGTAATTTTTATATAAAAAACATTTTAGGCATCTCTTGAAAAAGAAATAAAGCAGGCATTTAAAGCTAGAAAACAAGTAATTCCAAATTTAGTTTGTTACAAAAGGTTTCAGCTTTATTGACAAATTATGGCAAACATATTTGACAAAATTATGGTTTCCTATTTAGAGAAGCTTACACATGGAACTTTATGTGATTTTTTTTAACAAATACAGGTTAAAACACTGAACAAATTCAGTTAGCTACATACATACAGTAGCTGCTTGTTTTCAACCCCATTAAAACAGCATTTAAAATTAAATTTACAAACTTAATATTGAACATCTTAATCTAAACTAACATATATTAAAAAAGACAGGTTAAAACATCTTATCTACAGCTTGATTATTGTCTGGTTCAAAAAAAAAAAAAAGGAAAAAAAGCGCCTCAGTTTACAGTCTTTCAGCAACCCTAAACAAAAACTCAGCCTTAGCTAGTATGTAGAGAGACTCAAGATCTGTAACAGTGTCATGCTTTTTAAGTTACACACAGCAATGAATACAACCAACAGAACATCACCTTTGAATGGTTTATAGACAATGCTTGCCAAAAGTGTTTTGTCTCTGTTTTTTTAAGTCCGTGTTATAAAATACTACTAATGCCAATGATGTCACTTGAATGTTATAGGAAATACAATTAGTACATAGGATAATAATGAGCAGTAATCCCTAGGATAGAAAAGAAATGGACTATTACTTGTCTTGTTGCTGTTTATGTGGAGACCACAGGCTATTAACTGTCTTTGAGATGAGGTCACAGATGAGGAGGACCTTCAATATCTACCATAGGGGTGTTCCCTGTAACCCCCTCTGGCTGACCTTGGAGGTGGTGCCTTTAGGCTGGAACGGGTTGTGGCCCATTCTTCTTGTGCTAAAAAACAGAAGAGAAAAACATGTTTTGTAAATATCTAAACTTGAAAGTACAAAGTGATACCACTGCTAATGGCTGTCAAAATTCTCGAGGGTCTTGGCTGAAAGCTTTAGAAAAATAAAATGAGCATGGTGTTATGATCCATTTCCTTAGACTCTCACAAAAACTTATGGAAAACTAACCTTCTACTTCTCTACACAGACAACCTGTCTATCTCAGGATGAAAAAAACCTTACTCTTTCATGAAAAAAAATAGTATCTACTGTGGTGGCAGTACAGCTAGCTCTGGAAAAATGACTGCACCAGCCTGCCGATGTTTTGAGCATCTAGTATTTAAGTTAAAGCACCAATGTGAACAACATTTAATGCAGTTGGTATGTTAATAAGACGAGGAGTTGAATCATGAAGAGATAATAGAAATACATTTGATTTTTTACTTCCATTCGAGAACAAAAGAAAGAAAATAATGGAAGAAAAATAATGTGTATAAATTAAGCTACTACATTAGGCAGAAGAGATTTGCCAAATAGTTTCTACTTTGCATTATCTCTAGAACATTTTTTCAAATTTGTGTGAATGAAATATGCACAGGAAGAAGAACTTAAAAACTGCAAGGCTAGATTAGTTTTTACAAGACTTCTACAAATCATCCCTCGCCCCGGCCCCAGACAAGGTATTTCTGGAAGTTCAGCCTTCCAAAGGAGCAAACAGGGAGCTACCTACAGTTGTGGTCCAGTGGTTGAACCCCAAACCTGAACTCTCTCCTAAATCAGCAAGCGGATCATCAAATGATTTCTGGTTTTGTCTTTCACTGACTTCAACTGATCATATACACAGTGATTAAAATGGAAATGCAGAAATCACAGTATATCATCTATCATATATCACACCATAGTGCAACATTACCTCTGTTACAATAGTCATCGAATACATCTGACAAACACAGGTTCAAGAGGAAGTATGAAGATCTCTACGTATAGCCCCCAAGTTACATGATAGTCTGTCTGTGTCTTTGCAATGAAATATAGAAGCTATTCAGAAATCAGTGTGGCAAGTGTTAGTTATTTTCCATATTGTTTTATTTTATTCACAATCAGCATGTTTGTACTACAGGTATGCGTAGAATATTAACGTTTGTAAAATATGAACGTTAAGGGTCAAGCTTTCTGATGCTAGGGGAAAAAAGAACACTTTTTAAGTTGTACAAAAAACATATTGAAAAGAGAGGAGTTTAAAAGATTGGAAGGTGACTTGAAGTCAATGCGAAAGGAAAAGGAGGATTCCTATTCATGATGAAACAGTATACCTGTTGTTGCTATCAAAACAAAACTAATTGATTGGTATATTAAAATAGATCCTTCTTCCTAAGTCTAAAGCAGAGCTACTTTATTTCATCTATAAATAGGTAACACAGTAATAAGCTGAAACTGTTCTTGTCCCATAAATTTAAAAATCCAGTTGTATCTGTTTTTTATGCCTTGATTCACACAAAATTTTTTAAATGCCTGTCGAAGAAATTAACATTTCAGAATATATTTTCTTTGTTCAGGTCTTGTTTTACACTTTTGCCACCCCACTCAGCCACCAAGTATTGAAATGAGTACTCCTGACTCAGCATGGTCAATAAAATTCATGTATATGGAACAGAAATGTGAAATTTGCTGAACTCCCAGGTATAAGGGGATAATCTCTGAGCCAATGTGGGACATACTAGCTATGGTGAGCAGGGGTAAAGATATTCGTTGCTCGTAGCCAAGAAGATCATATTTTTACTATGTTTTTCATGTTACATGCAGCTTTCTCATGTATTTTAATAAACCAAGCAGAGACATTCTTGAGTTCAGTCTGATTCCTGATGTACCTCTAGAGTGAATCCAACCTCAGTCAATTTTTCTTTTTTTCTTGTATTCCATTGCCACTACTGGAAGAACAGAGTGAGCTTTCAAGTGTCATGTCACTGATACAAAGCAGTGATGGATTCCTAACTTTTAAAAGGTAGTGTGTCGCAATTCACTCAAAGCATTGAAGAATTATGTTCAATTTTTAAACAGAACTACCTAAACAAGTGACCACAGCTTTCTATGCAAAATAAAATACACAGGCTAGTACAGGAAAGTATTAAAAATCAAAATTGTATTATTCATACATTTCAGTGAAGGCTAAGTACATTGCCTCAAAATTAGTCAGCTACTTGATTAATGAAGGATGGCCTTAAATATAAAAAGGAACTGAATAAAATCTTCATCTCCATTAAGGTATGTCAAAGATTTTCTTTTATTAAAGCAAGATTCTAGAGTGATAGCAACATTTTCCTCTCAAGCAAAGATTTCGTAAATATACCTTCTAGAGAAGAACAAGAGTTCAGCAGAAGGTCCATGTTTTGATTGCTTTGGGTTCAGTTGCTATAAATAACTTACTAAAGTTCAGTCTTCACTAGTTTCTTCTTAAATAGTTTATTCATACCATTCGGTTACGATGAGCTTAAAATAACAACACTCCCCAGTGAAGCTAACACATACAGAGGCCTTTGTTTCTCTTCTGCATCTTGATTAATGTGTTAATTGCTAATAATATAAAATTCCAAATACATGCCAGTGATATTGTTGCACAGTACAAGCACAGAAAAATTTGTTTGGATTTTTCTTTTTATATGCATATATTAGAGTCCAAGTTCCAAACGAATTTTTGAGCAATATGGTGACATCTTAGCTACATGTATGAAATGATATGCTGATGTTACATTTTCATTTTACTATTTCCAAAACCTTTACATGACAATACACTTTACTGTCAGTCATACCACACTTTTAGCCCTAATACAGGAAGTATGTAATTAAGTAAGTTCAAAACCCCATCCTATTAGCAGAAATTTTGAGAAACTGAAATCTTACCCAACATAGATAGGACTACATACTGTCCACCCACATATGAAATTGAAGTCACAATTTCTTTCTCTGGGAGGTCAGAAAGTCCTCCCAGGTAAAGGAGAATGAGGTCTCCTGGCCATGGGAGGGAAATTGAACTCTCTCTATATGTTGCATGGGTGGAAAAGTACAAAGACACTGATGTTTAGCTTAGAGAAGGTCCTCCAGAATAGTTGGGGAGCTTCATAGTTGAAGCTACACCATGAACAGAAGCGTGGCAACATTTTGTGTGCCCTCCATTTCAGAGCAAAGCAAAATGGGTTAGTTCAAATCTACACGGAAGGTAAATTCATGTTTCACCCTGCACTGAAACTAAGAGGGCACTCACATCTTTGGTTAAAGTTAAAAGGTGGATTCATAAAACACCTTTTCAGTTGAGACATGGTCAGTGACTGCATTAGTGAAAATAGTCTTGCGTTTTTAAATGCAAAGTAAACCACATTGACTAGAAATGGTTCTCAGGGTCAGACACCATGTTTTAGTTGAGAAGCAGTAACTAAAACCTGAGAGCTTATGGAACAATATAAACTCCAGCAAGCGCTTTACTCTGGCAGTCACCAAGGGACACTGGTGACTGGAGATATTGCCAGTGATGGAGCATCAATTTTTTTCCCCCAAATTATCACAGGACAGAGCATGATTTATACTATGCAAGGATTGTTTGGTGTCAGATTATTTATTAAAGTGTATTTATTTATTCACTTCATTAAAGTGAATTTTGAGTGTGAAGGGTCAGTCGGGTCACAAGATCATAGACCAGATCCAGACCCACAGCCCAACCAGCAGTGTAGGCACAGACAGTATTATCGCATGTTGGCATCATGTTGAATTGTGAACGGGCCCAAATGCAGGTTGGAGAGGATGCTTATTTCCTTCCTCTTATCTTCTGATGACTTTTATCTATCTTCTCCTCTGGGTACAGGTATTACTGGCCCACTAACTTCCTCACCTCAGATACTCCTTCAACAAAATCAACTGTATTTCCCAAGACCAAGGTGTGAATTTGCCCCTCCAATAACATCAGAGCTGTCAAAGAGTGTTTAAAATTTTGTGATGCAGATTGCTTTCCAGTTTTGGTTTAAGATAGTCAACCATTAGTAATGTACTGGTTATTCTTCTAGTGTCAATAAAGTATTCTATATCTACTGACCTCATTGTCCAAACTTTATTTTAAAAAGGAATAAAAACATTGTTGATGTGAAAGAATTATTCCTTCTGGTCATTCATCTTTAAAGTTCAAAAGTTGTCGCTGCCCATTTAAAATTTTTTTTTATAACATTTAAAGACTTTTAAGACTTTAAAAATTCTCTCTGAATAAATGAAATTCATCATAGGTGCACTTTCATTTAGCAGGAAAAAAACATAATAGCACCCTTAGAAAATCAGAATACCTGTAGTTTTTTTACCTAATTAGAGTATCTAATGTTGCTACAGATCTACAGCCGCAAAAAAATGACCCGTATTCTGCTATAGACTCCAGCAGTGAGCAGAGGTAACAGAAAAAAAGTTTGACTGAACCGAAGCATTTCAGTTAATGAGCCTGTTGATTTTTAATGGGCATGATTTTACTGCTGGTATCTTGGTTTTTGCTAATCACTGCTGACTTTTGTGGCCAGTAAGAGAATAATTAGCTGACTCTAGACTAAAATACTGAACAGTTAAAACAGGTCTTAAAGATTGCTTTTGTAAAAAGATAATGCTCTATGAAAACAGAAAAATGAAAATGTAAAACATAAAAAGACTGTTAAAATTCTGAAAGCTATTTCTTCTCTGTAAAATATCTTCTCTGCAACTACATTATGTTGTTGTCTTGGGGTATGAGAGGAAAGCTTGGGGAGGGGGAATACCAGCTGCAGAGCTAAACTGAGGCTCAGGCTAGCTAGGAGTAGCTACTACTACTCCTAGTATTAGGAGTAGACACTTCTGCAGAAGATTTGGTAGCAGCTGATCTTGCAATGGAACAAGAAACATTCCTGTTGTGATTTTTTTGTGCACTCCATTTATTCTCTTTTTCTTTGAGCTGCTCAGGATGTTCTCTTGTTGAATATGAGGGCTTTTATGGCCACACGAAACCAAAGTTTACTGTGGAAAGCTATTGCCTAGAGGGCTGAAGAAGTGGCAGCCAATATGATATAGTCCTAAATCCTCAGGTCTCTCCTTCCTACAAGGAATCAGTTTCCATATAGTGAATTTAAAAATCCTGCCTCTGCAGTATGTTTCATTACACCCTTTAAAAATGGCATTTTGTAAATGTGCTGCAGCTTCAATTACCCTTTGCTGAAGTGTCACTGCATTTGCAGAGCGGCCTTGGGAAGAAGTCAGATTTATATAAAAAAGGAGAAGCTTTATTTATATAAATGAAAACAACAAAAGTAGTAAAAATACTCAATAAATGTACAACACAAAGACAAACCAATTTCTTGTTCCCTTCGAGTCCCCTCCCCCACCTCTGGACTGAAACACCTTCATATAAAGGTGAAAAGTGCAGTCTTTCTGGAAGTGCTCATACAGTAAAAAATGACTTTGTATTACCCATTGGAAGAAACTGTTTTTCCTTGACTAACAATGTTCTTAAAGTAAATTGCTGCTGCGGCTGTAGCAGCTTCTGATACAAAACAAGAACAGAAACGTAATTTGTGGTAGAAGTCTCTTAGCTCTTTTTTCCAGTAACACGGTGGACCTGTTTGCTTGATTTCAAACATTAACAAGAATGGGTGATGGTCACAAATTATTTATATCTATTTGGTAATACCATCATCAAAATATGAGAGGACAGTTGACAGTTAACAGCTCTTGCTGATATTGTGTAATAGACCCTACTGCATTAACAGGTGAATCTGTAGCCAAAACATGGAGGAAAGTTTTGGGATTACGGCCTTCAATTGGGAAAACATTGGCCTCTACTGCGGTAAAGGTAAATCCTTTACTGCCTCTACAGCAGTAAAGGATTGTATATTTGTTGTGGAGAAAGCAAAATGATATGGAGCAACACTATAAAGAGTCTCTGAACCACACGATGCCAATAAATTACAAGATGCAACCACACAAAAAAAGAAATCGGATTATTAGTGGTTTTTCCTACAGGGATTTTTAATGAAGAACAATATATTTGAATGCTGGTAATTAAAGGTTCCTCAATGTGCAAAGTTGCTCTTTCATATCTCAGTTCCAGTACTCCAAGGTAACTTTTTCTTTCAGCCCCAAGGTGGGGTTTCTGAGAATGGAAAGTTCTATCTTCAGGAATAGTCTCAAAGGATTGAAGCCATACAGACTACCTCAGTAGTCACACAGAGGTTTGGGTAGCTCATTGGGTAGCAGAAGGGTCAAAGATCTTTCAGCCTTTTTGATTCCCAAGCTAAATTTCATTGTGTTTCAGAACATATGAGAACAGTGGAGTCTGGTCTTTCTATGAGAGACTGCCAAAATGGAAAGGAAAGAGAACCTGGGCATATTTTATCTTAGTAAAGTGACAGGTTAATGAAGTGGAAACTGGGAGGCAATTCAGGTGAAGAGCAGGTAAGAGGTGTAGCCTTGGAAAGAGAAAGGTAATTGGGAGAACTGCTAGTGAGTCTGTGAATCAGTGTGCCCAAGAACTCAAGGGATGTGCAGGGCGGTCATTGTGTTTTAACGCCGATTCCTTTTCCTCCTTCTAACTCCTGCGCAAGGAAACCCCATGGAGTCCAACCTCCCCACTCCCTCACTGATGTTCAGCCTGCCGTCCAGTCTTTCTGCTCCAGCAGGCTCCTCTCACCCTCTGTCCACTTCTGACTGTCCCCAGTGCTATCATGTGTCAAAGACTGTGATTGAAAAGAAAGCCACACAGGCAGCTTAATAACTGAAGGCTGAAGGTCCATTTTTTCCAGGAATTTGGTATTCTTGCCCCATGTTGCCATTCTTAGCTAAGACAAAATACTGTATTTTTTGCTTTCAGAAACTAAAAGTATAAGCTATGGCAGCATGATGGAAACGTAAGAGTTTATAGCTGAGGAATCTGAGTGTGTTTGGGCATGAGGATTGCTTTGGGTGTGGTAACAAGTGTCTTAGCAAATTTTTTGGTGGCCACTTTGATAAGAACTGTGAAGCCAAGGGCACAACCCTTTTGACAACACTAGATACTTTTTTTTATTTGCTGTATGCTCCCTGTGAATCGACATTTGAAACCCACCTTCAGGATACATAAATTAATTGTTATTATCGAAGGCAATCAGCACCCTTGGTTTATGATTCATCAAAATTACATGTTAGTATTTTTGCCCTGATTTTTATAATTCATATTGACTCTTAGTTGCTCTGTTCATTGAGTTATACAAATGCTTCCAGTATCTATTACAGACATTACTGATCTATTAGCTGAGACTGTCTTTAAAGATTATTGTTTGATCAATGGCTAGTAGACTCAGCAGTTCTGATATACTGTTTGAATATAGAATATAAGTCAGATTTTTTTCTTACTGGAGTTGCAGAATGAAAAAAAGGTCATAATATTTTTAACCCATGAAAATCCTTTGACTGTGGGTCACTAAATAGTGTCATTTATAACAGAGAGAGATACTGCTTCTCTCTTACTATTTTACCTACGCAGTATTGAAAGCACAGAAAAATTCATAGTGGTCCATCTACCCCAAAATTCTACCCCGAGCAGTTGCTATCAGCACATGCTTAAATGTCTTCTAGTACAAGATTCAAGAAAAGCATGTATTCAGAGCACTTGTTTTCCTACTCTTTAGTCAGCATTCTGTAACCATGTAATGGAATTTTCTAGCACTGAATAAAACTCTCACAAATGTAGAGGCCAACAATTCAAGTAATTAAAAGGCAGACCATATTAACAGATGTTTTAAAATTAAAAAATACATACTAACAGCATGTGATTTGCATATGAATATGTTATTTCCTAATAATTTTTACATTTATATTCATTGCTTAGTCCCTATATTAAAAAAGACCTGATCACTTCTTCTTTCTGGTAACTTATTTAACATCTGAATACTGCCCACAATTTCTGGGCACAGTTTTATTCATCTCTGGTCAATTATTTTGGGACAGGTGGCTGAAAGAGCTGGAAAAAACTATTCTGTTTAGATAGTTAAGATGTGCATAACAGCAATTAAGATAATGGTTTAATTTGATTTGCCATTTAGCTTTCAGTGCTACTAGAAACATAGAAGCTGCTTTTAATTCAGAATAAAATAATTTTCTTTCCTTTGAGGAGAAAAATCTCTAGCTTCTTTACAAGGTCATTATACTGCATACATTTGGAAAGAGCACACTGCACTAGAGATGGAACGTAAGTGGAATTCAGGAATTGTGATTACTAGCTCTACTCCTTGTTTGCTCAGTGACCTTGGATAATTGTTCAATATTTTGTGGTATGGCTTCCTCACTGGTAGAATGAGACAGGAATACCCACCTCCCTGGGGTGTTCTGAGATGTAATTAATTGCCTGGGCAGTAAGAGAAAAGTGTTATAGACGTGCTCAGCAGAAGACCCAATAGAAACCAGACATTTAACTCTAAAATGAGAACACTGAAAATTAGAATGATTTTCTTCGGATAATTCAATTTGTGCTGTCTTTCTAGTAAGCCTACAAACTTCTCCCTCCATGAAAATATGGGTGGTGGCAAAGTACTAAGCAATGGTTGGAAATTTTACCCTACACAAGCTAATGACTAAGGTCAACTAACATTGACAAAGTCAGGATTTCACCCCATAAATCCACACAGAAAAGACAGCTGCACTTCTCTTGTGTCATAACTGGACAAGCATATATTATTTGAGACAAAAAATCAAGAGCAAGGTTTGTCTTTTTTTTTTTTTCAAGGAGAACATCCACTTATTTTTTCACTCTTCTGCTCTCTTTTTGCTTATCTGCAAAGCCTGCAACATACACAGGATTTTTTGATTTTATATCTACTAATTTTATACTTTTGTGAGAAGAATAGCTGAAGTGGCTATCTTTCAAATCACAAATGGTACCTTTTTTAATTTAAATGTGGAATCTTGTCAGAAGACAAAAAATGTTTTCAAAACATAGGCTCAAAATCTTTGTACTTATACTGGGCTAAATAGCACTTCTTTTACTAAACTTACTGCATATGCAATATATATGGCTTAAAAACTAGAAATGTTAGGAAAATCATGTAGTTTAATAGCCTATTTTCTGAACTTAGTTGTACTTGTTTTAAAAAACTACTGTCCCTGTGCTTGACAGTACCTTCTCTTCAGGAGGGCCAACAAATTAGACTGCATGGGTGCTCCAAATCTACTCCAGTATTGTGAGCTGCCCTGGCTTCAGCTGGTAGTGGAGAATCACAGGGATCCTCCAGCTGACTTCGCACTGGAGCAGATGAGGAGCGCTTGTGTACTCCACTCTGCCAGCTCTCCGTGTGGGTTAAGTAATGTCAGCAAGAGGAGCAGTGCCGAGTACTGGAGAAAACAATTTCTTACAAGGCTTCAGCCACTTTTGCAGTGGACATCTGCCTCAGATGGGAAAGGAGCATCATCAGCCTGCACAGGTAACTAATTTGGGAAACTGCAACACAGGGAGGAGACAGACTATTACCAGTGTTGCTTTGAGGTGGGTGTGAATGTGACAGCATGGAGAGAGTTTTATTTTTCTCTTATTTTCAGTAAAAAATATTTCTATTACTTCATGGTAATACAAATGAAACATGCAGTGATATACTGTTTCTGGAATTAAATGGATGGTCAACACTACACGCACATCAGTATTACAGGACTTCTGTCTTAGATTCTCCAACTCTACGGTTCCCACAGTGAAAGGTGGTAAAATTACCATTTGAAATACTACATAGGAAAGTTTTTCATGATTTACATATCTTGCCTTAGAAAATGATTTATAATTCAGGAGTAATATAGGAAGCACAACAAACTGCTATAAATTAAAAGCACTCTCTTTTCTCATGCTACGTGTGGATTTTTTTTCAGTGTTGTATCATAATAACCATAGTACAAAAGTTTTAGGCTATGCAGTCAGTTAAAAAGAATGTGACAGATTTATATACGGAACTTTCTAAAGAATTATAGCCTAATTAGAACACTGATTTGACAAAACAGCAATAACTTTAGTAGCATCCCCACAGTAGCTGTCATAGCTGAATTCAAGATGTGCTTCTTTTCCTGCAGACTTTCAAAATCACATTCTTACGAAAAACATAAATCTCTTCTGAGGGAATGAATACTATTTGGGAGACAGCTAAGGTGATTCCTCCAGTAAAAGAATTGATAAAATTTTGCACAAAATCAAGGAAATGCTTTTGACAGTTCATTTTGTCCCACAGAGTAGGAATTGGATCTCTGATACCCTAGAATTACTGAAATAGAAGATTAAAGGAAGGCAATTTATTTGGCATATCTTCTGTCCATATGCAGTAGAAGTCTTCAATGTCTCCTGTTTCTGCTAGAAGAAAAACAGAGCTCTGTACAGGAAGACTCAGGAGCACTTCTGAGTTCGCAGGGCTGGGTGTACACCTGCCTCATGCTCAGGGAAAGACCAGATGCCTCTACCACCCCCAAAGAAAGGTGGTCATGCAGGCCTGTGGCACACCCCAGCATCTTTTGGGATAGAACCACGGTACATGTAGCAAGGTCGTTAGCCTGGGCAGCTGGGGAGGCATCAGGACTCAGCTGCTATATCAATATTAGCACACAGTGCATACAAATAGGAATGATCTGCAGAGAGAAACTGCAGATCCCGAGGACCTGCTGTTGATGCTATACAGCTTCTAGAGTTTTTTTCCATTTTGGATTGACTGTAGTTTGAGCCTCTGAACTGAATTCTCACAAAAAGTTAAGAGTGCATCTTCTGGTTTAGTTTCAAACTAAAAGTTGTGTACTCCACAAAATGATGTGAAGAGAGGTAAATGGAGACAAATGGGAAATCTGCTTCAAAAGAACTCTCCTGGTCCTATGTCAGTGTAGAAGCACCCAGCACGTGCTAACCTGCCTGCCAGGTGCTCTGTTGAGGCACAACAGAAAAACTCCACCACACTGGCACAATCTGTTGCCTCTGAGGTACCTAGCCAATGCTACGATGTTCCAAGACCTAGAAACCAAAGAAAGTTTTCTTTGCTGTGTTGCCAGTGATATTTTCTATCAGATACCAAATGTATACGCTCAGATGATATAAATGAACAATCAGTGCACATTAGTAAGACTTTATTAATTAGTGTTAATAAAGATCTTGCCTGTAATAACCAGCTATGTGCAGTCAAACACTGTAATGGGGAGAATCAGACCTTTGCCTCTTAGATCTGCATTTCAGTCGCTACCCCATTTGAGCACTTGATTTCCTACATTTGAAGACTTAAATGGGACTAGGCTAGAAAAAAATAGGATAAGAAACCCTTAACACCCTGAGCATAATGAATATTAGGACCAATGACCTACAATACCAAATTTATTATTAAGAATCAGGAAGGAACTTGGACTTGACAGCTGAACAAGCTTATCTTCACCTGCAGAGCAATTGCTAAGAAGTGCTTTTCAAAATTTACAAATATTTTTCTGCATAGATTGCAGCATGGCTTCATCTCCCTTTGTCACTGCCATAGATTAAACAATAGTGTTCATTTCACACTAGGATGGTAGTTACTTGAGTTTCTCCAGGAAACGAGCATGCTTATATCTCGTAATGAAGTACGAGAATTTATGTTTCCTAAGTTAACATGTCTTCAGTCGATCTATTTAACAGATTTCCTGAAGTCTGAACCCTCCATACGCTCTTTCCTCCCCAAATTTAACTATTATATATATTTTTATTTTTACTTGTTCAGCAGAAACTATCGTCATTCTGAAAAAAAAATACTAGATAATACACTCTTCAGGACAAACACAAAATTAAAAAATAAATAAGGTAATAAAAAAGTAGTGGAATGTTGCTGTACATTTTTAGTTGTCAGTCCTATAAAGCCCTATAGAGAATTTGTTTATAAAGTGCTGTCTATTACTTAGTAAACTAATTGGCATTACAACTGCAAAGCTCTCATATTGAGTGATTGGCAAGGAATTATTTGTGAAATAGCCAGTTAAATCATTGTGGCAGCATTTTACAACTTAAATGATGCCTTACATTAAAAGGAATTATACCAAACAGTTACACTCTCCTATTTTAATTAAAGATGGAATTATCCTAAAACCAAATGCCAGTTGTTTACAAGTGAGCACTTAATGCTAAACTGGAATAGAATATGCACTACAAAATGTGGTAATTAGAGAAAATATGCACATTTGAAAACTTCTGGTGAACATAGAACACATTTAAATGATGTCTCCTTGCTGCAATGGTGGCACATGCAGTAAACAGCCTTGCAAGCTTTTCTGAATGGCAGCAGGAATGTGAGTGGAGTTCACTTCTGTTTTCCTCTTCACATGGGAGAGAAAGTACAGATTAACCTCCCTAACTCTTGCCTAAGGCCTTTGGAAGATGATGTTATTCTAACTTAATTGTGGTGGTTTACGAGGTTATAGACTTTAACCCTCTCCTTTCACTCTCTGCCTAAGGTTTCTGCTTTTTTGGTAGCGGCAACAGAAGTCCACGTGTACTGACCTTTCAGATAACTGCAGTTCACGAGCTGGCATAAAACCATAAATTGCGGTCCTTTTCAGGTAATACATAAGGCAATATATACACCAGGCTGTGAACTACAGCATCTGACAACAGGCACACTCTTACTTTCCTCCATCTTGGCTACGACAGTTTCAGCCTTTGGGAGCAGAGGCAGGAGAGACTTCAACCTTCTGCAGCAGGAAATGGCAGAGCTCGTCTGCTAGAGTCCCCAGCCCTCGGAAGAACTAAGCCAGAAACAGTATCCGATAAATAAAAACCTTGAGTGCTCTGATCAGTGCAAGGGAGAAAAAGGATTCGGACAAAACAACTGTGAGGCAGGTGAGATATAATTAATATAGCTTGTAAGGTATTGGATGTACCTTGCCAGCAAGTCATACTGTCTCTGTTATCTTTCCAAAGTGGCCTAACCACAGCACAACTCTTGTATGGAGAATGCTGAAGAAACCCACAGAGAGGATGGCTTTCCCTTGGTCGAGGAGGACTACGTGAGGAATCGCTTAAGCAATTTGGACGCCCACAAAACCATGGGCACTGATGGAATGCACCCACGTGTGCTGAGGGAGCTGGCGGATGTCATTGCTGAGCCACCCTTCATCATCTTTGAAAGGTCCTGGAGGACAGGAGAGGTGCCTGAGGACTGGAGAAGGGCCAATGTCATTCCAATCTTCAAAAAGGGCAAGAAGGAGGACCCAGGGAACTACAGGCCGGTCAGCCTCACCTCCATCCCGGGAAAGGTGATGGAGCAGCTCATCCTGGAGGTCATCATCAATCAA
>Ga0065711_1028234_pt1 | contig 42701 bp, 31 predicted proteins | sample Hoacrofraction12_FD_59098 | JGI IMG/M metagenome (GOLD analysis project Ga0065711, IMG submission 59098) | Hoatzin crop microbial communities from Cojedes, Venezuela - Epithelial fraction 12 v2 (version 2) | ecosystem: Host-associated > Birds > Digestive system > Esophagus > Crop | place...
GTGGGGTCAGCCCCCACCCCCCGGCTGTGCCCCTTCCTGGAGACCGGTGAAAATTAACCCTGTCCTGGCCAAACCCAGGACAAAAGGCCAACAGAGGCAATGTTGAGTCATATCAGTAATTTGCTGGCTTATCCCCACGGTGGTCTCACAGGGTCCCTGGTCACGCTTTCGTGCCTTTCCCACCGGGTCGTGTGCCAAGTGATCAGCAACGCTGACCCATCTGACTCCGTCCGGGACAATGGGACGTTGGATGACTTCTGGGTAAATCGGCTGGAAAGCAGTTATGGATTCTGGATTGGCCTGGGCTTGGCTGTCTTCTCCAGCTTCCTCATCGGAAGCAGCGTCATCCTCAAGAAGAAGGGGCTGCTGCGGCTGGTGGAGAAGGGAGGCACCAGGGCAGGTAAGGCTTCTGGGGGGGCAGGAGGGAGAAGGACGACCTGTTGCCAGAACCACACGCATCATCCAAACTCTAGCACTGGTAAGGCAAGGGAACACCTCTGGGTACACATGTCAGCCTGCCATCAGCAACGTAACTAAGACCTTTTGTGGATGCATTTTTGCGTGTGAGACCCAGAGAGCAGTGCTGTGCTGGAGCTGAGGAGCTAACTTACAGAGCTGCATATTGGAAGGGCTGGGCTAAAAGCAGCATTCCCTTGCCTTGCACCACAAATAGCAAGTCACGTGCACTGTGTGATCAGATGTGCACCCACCAGAAGAACAATACAGGCCCATCACAGCTCTTACATGGGAAAGTGCGAGGCCAGGAGGAAGCGGAGTGCTGAAAGCATTTTGAAGTGGGCCCCTTTGCACAAAGGTACATCACCGTGGCACAGACTGGAGCAGAACAGCACAGCTCTTTGACCCCACTCTCCGTCTTACTGATGCACTAGACAGCTTTGCCACCAAGTTGCTGGGACAAAGATGCAGCCCCACGTGCTTTAATTGCATTAGCAAGAGCCATTTATTAATGCAGGACTGCATGCCTGCGATCTGTGTGAACTCTTCTTGTGGCTTTCAAAAGGGTACTTGTGAGGTATGTTGCTCAGCAATGCTTAGATAACTTCCCTCTAGCACCAAGCTCTTAGGGCGAGGCTTGTGTTTATGTGCCTGTATATACAGATGGGAAATGGTGGAGGAGCACTGCCTGCAGCGGAATTGCACCGTGGAGTTGGACGCACCGCATCAGCATGGCAAACGTGCTCTAGCAGCAGCGTTAGTCCTACCTGGCAGCTGACCTACTTGCATAACTACAAAACAAAATAATGATAATTGAAATACTACTGCTTCCCAGTTCTGGCCTAGGAACAATTCTTAAATCATTTTACAAAGGAAGTAAAGATCACCATCCCCATTTTACTGTGTCCCCATATGGGGACACAGAGGCATGGGACGATGGGGTGACCTTCCACAGCCAACCAGCAAAGCTACCAACAGCACCTGAGCCACAGGCCAGCCTCAAGTCCGTCTCCATCCTCCACCATTCAGCTGGCCCCACGCAACTGCTGAACTCAGAGATGGGTTGGCTTTTTTGGCATTATATTCACACAATGAAATATCAGTATTGTTTAAATTGTAGATGTGTCTCTCCTCCTTCCGTCTATGAACTCCTCTCACAACAGAGCCAAGCGAGTAAGACAAGAGCAAACCCTTCCCTATTTTTCAGGATGTTTAACCAGGAATTAGAGGTTAATAACATAAAGCTGCAGCTGACAAAAAGAGTTCTTAAGAAAAACAAACAAACAAACAAACCCAGAAATTTCTAAGGAATACCAAAGCATAACATTTGAACTTGAGTGTCTGTGAACTTGAGGAACCAGAAGAGGCTGAATTCTAGCAAATTCCTGTCTGTCTCTTCATTCCCCCATTCCCTATCTTGCCCTTTAGTCTCTCAGTTCCAGCGTTTCAGCCCTGCTATCTGAGCACACCACTGTTCCCCAAGGCAGGTCAAATGCTGCTGTTATTGACAGCTTTGGTCAGGTCAGACATCTCAAAAACATGATCTCTCTCTGACCCAGGAAAATCAGGGTTCACAATGTCTGCAGGCTCAAGCTCTTTACATCTAACAACTTGTGGGTTAAGACCAGAGCTGGATTAGTTCCGAAAACAATTATGTCGATTCTTCCTCATTTACATGCATATTTTCATTCTTTTAGTTGTTCCAACGCCAGGAATCATTTTTCATCAGAAGCGCTCAGTCACCTGATGACTGTTCCACATAAAGCCAACATCAGGATTTCTGGCAGTTCAGGCTGAGGTCTGACGATACAACTCTGACACAAAGCAGTGTACAAAAGAAGCAGATAGCTTCTGGGACAGGACGCAGGAAGCCTTCACCACAACCGTGCAGCAACACGAACCATGGCACCACGTGCCCACACGGAGCAACCGACCAGTTTTTCCCCTCTTCATCCTTCATAGCTATAACCCCCCCTTGAGCTAGTTTTGGAAAAACACATGGCCTTACCTTAATGCCCCTGTGCAAGACTCGTCAGCGAGCCATAGCGATGCGAGGTGAAGCGCAGGCTCCCCGCGGGTGGGATGCAGGGTGGCAGCGTCCCAGGGAGCAGCCTTTGGGTGGGGAGCACCCAGCACAGAGCAGCCCCTGCCATCCTTCGTCCTTCTCATCCAGGAGTACCCCACAGGGAGCAGGCAAGTGGAACATGCAAGATGAGACACGACCAGACCGTGAGCACTCAGCTGGGGTGTTCATTGCTGGCTGTAGGGACCGATGCACCCTGACAGACCAGCGAGGATGACTGCAGCTCTCAGGGCTGAAGGGCAGCCTGCAGGCTGCACCCCAGGCCAATAACCTCTGTGGCTTTGGGGCAGTGGGTGCACTTCCCATTGCTGACCAGGATTAAACAACTGCTTTTATTTTATTTGCATTGTCCAGTCCTAAGTGCCAGCTTCCACTAATGCTTTGACTCAACATAATGCAATTTCTGCGCAGGATGCCATGTCTGCATATTCTGTCCTTCCAGACCATTTTCTTTGTCACACTCTGCCCCTTGCAGTTTATCCCTCTCCAAAGGGACATTTCTCATCTCTTTCTCTGAAGAACATGGTTGTTAACTCCTCTGTACCTGTGTGTTTTACTTCTCCAGGAGATGGAGGCCATGGCTACCTGAAGGACTGGTTCTGGTGGGCTGGCTTGTTAACCAGTAAGTAGAACCCATTTCCCTGGGTTTCCAGCTTTTCCAGGGTCTGTCTCCGTGAATCAGGTGTGGAATGAGCTCAGCATCTGGTGGCTCCAAGCCTTTTTTCTGGTGAGGTCCCCCATCCTCCACAAAGGTACCTCAAGGAGAGCAGAGGCAGTGAGCCATGCAGGATCTCCCCCACCATGCTCCTGCAGGGCTGGTAGCACTTGCTAGCTCAGTTTTACCCACTCAAAAGCATGAAAAGGCAGGTTTTAATAAAGCAGATGGCTGGTCTGTCTGTGTACCAGGCACAGGGCAAACAGCCTCCCATGTGTGCCCAGGGCTCTGGGAAAGCTTACTGCCACAGCAGAAGGGAGATAGCAAGGACTAGCTTGTGTTGGCAGCAGCTCCTTTCTTGAACAAAACTTGCTTTGCCTTAGAGCAAGCCTTAAATCCTTCTTCTCATGCTGCAACATCACAGTATCTTCTCCAGCTGAGCTCACAGCTGTGCAAAGAGCAGCAGAGAGATTTTCAGAGCAGTCTTGTCCGGCTCTCACTGTTGCAGCAGCTGCTCAAGGTGCCCCCACCTCGCTCTGCCCTTGCAGCTCCTCCTGCACAACCACCGGTGCACAACCACCGGTGCACAACCACCGGTGCACAACCCATAGGCAAGCACCCAACACCCACTGCTGAGGGGACGCAGCCAGCTCAGCCAGAAGGTGACACTGCAGCCCCGAGGAGACACTTTGTAGATGTAGGGGCCCCCACAACTGCCCACCCCCTCAGTAATTGCCCAGACACACTGCAGCTGCCTGGCTGGGCTGTGGGGCTTTGATGAGCTCCCATGGGTCAACTGTGAGGTGGCCAAGCCCTGGCACCCTCAGCCTTTCTCCACAGGGGTGTGGGGCTCCAGGGGTGCCTCTCTGCTTCCATCCATTCGCAACGGAGAGATTTTCACCCACTATCTGGCCCTGTTTAGAAGCAGCATGAAACCTCCATGATAAAATCCATTCTCTAACTGATGTCTTACCACTTCACAAGCCCACAAGAGAAAACAGAAAAAGTATGCTGTACCTCACTGGTATTTATTTTCCTTCTGTTTGTTTAGTGGGTGGAGGGGAAGCTGCCAACTTCGCCGCCTATGCCTTTGCTCCTGCAACTATAGTCACGCCACTGGGAGCTCTGAGTGTGCTCATAAGGTGATTTATGTGTCTACAGTTTGCAAGTTGCCTTTTTTTGTTTGCCTGTTTGTCTTGTAAGATAGAAAGATTTGAAGTGATGCTAACATGAAATATTCTGCTGATAGCAAAAAATGTCTGTTTTCTAAAAAAAGCTCTAACAATTGTTTTTCTTTGGGGGGGATTGTTTGGAAACCACTGAATTAAGTAGCGTGCCCTTCTGGAAATGCTGCATGCGAATAGCAGCCACATACACTTCAGGTTAAATTATCAATAAATATCAGTGTTACTTCCTTCCTTTTTCCAGCTCTTTAGCCAATGCGATGATGGGGTTTTTTAGTTTGGTAGTGAACAGTACTAAAAATTCTGAAGGGGTCAATAATAACAGGCTTGTTTTAAACTGTCTTACATTCGGCTTTTATTTTCCTGGCTCTGATGTTGTGGTTTTATACTGTTGCCAAAAGGGCTGAAACCCTTTTTTTTTGTTAATTTTTAAAAAAGAGATTCATATAAAAACACATGACTCCGGGTACTAAAGGTTTTTAGAAGGACTGTTGTTGTAAAATGCATAAGCAAACTGTGTGTTGGGACTCTTCTGGTATCTTGCTCCAAATTTTTATGGACAACAGCTAGGTATTTTTGCAGATATATCTATAGTCCCAGTACCTTCAGAGTTTCTCTGGGGCTTAATAGTTCTAGATTTAGTTAAAATTAAGGTAACTCTTTTGTTGTTAGGTTATTTTTTCTCTGTTATGCTGGTACTTGAATTCATTTCCTTGGGCACTAAATGCTTCGTAATGTGCAACAGCTCATTAGCGAATCTGGAGACCCGAAAATATTTCTGAGAATGCGCTAACACATTCAGCATTTTTTTACCTTGCTGATGCATGAGCTGTGATCTACAGGTCACACCTGCATCTCTGCAGGTTCAACTGTCAGTAGATGCCACACGATTGTGTACTAACACACTGGAATCCAACAAATTTCATCCAAATTTGTGTCTTTGTATCACATGAAGGCATTCTTTACCATATTTTTAACTGATGTTCCTTCTTTAAAGGACTTTAAAGCACCAGCTGATGTTATTTTACTGTCCCATGCAGTGCCATCCTGTCTTCGTATTTGCTTGGAGAACGGCTCAACCTGCTGGGAAAGCTGGGCTGCATGCTCAGCCTCGTGGGCAGCACCGTGATGGTGATACATGCCCCAGAGGATGAGGAGGTCACCACTCTGGATGAACTGTTGTCTAAGTTGAAAGAGCCAGGTACTCAGGAAGTTGTGTTGTCTCTTTTGGAGCTGGGCAGTGTGTACTGCTCTGTCCCCCATCCATTCTCAGTTTTGAGTCATTTCTTTCCCTCTTCCAGGTTTCCTTGCTTATGCTGCGATCCTCTTGGCTGTCTGCCTCCTCCTGATCTTCTACCTCGCACCCCGCTATGGCCAGAGCAACATTCTCATCTACCTCACCATCTGCTCCGTTATTGGTGCCTTCTCCGTGTCCTCGGTCAAGGGCCTGGGTATTGCCATCAAGGGCTTCTTTGCTGGCCAGCCTGTGCTGCAGCACCCATTGACGTGGATCCTAGTCATTACGCTGGTGGCATCCATCACTACACAGATTAACTACCTCAATAAGTCTCTAGACATTTTTAACACCTCTTTGGTGTTTCCCATTTACTATGTGCTGTTCACCACCATTGTCATCACAACTTCCATCATCCTCTTTAAGGAGTGGGTCACCATGACTGTAGTGGACATCATTGGGACAGTTTGTGGCTTCCTCACCATCATTTTGGGGGTGTTTTTACTTCATGCCTTCAAAGACATGGACGTAAGTTTAGAGAATCTACCACAAGTCCTCCAGGGTGGACAGCAAGCACCAGCCACCCAAGATGACAAGAACATCCTGATAGAGGTGGACAACTCCAGCATCGCCCCAGAGGATAAACCCAAAGTATTCGTGATTTACACCTAGCACGTTATACCTGAGGGTCTGGGGATTGGGTGAATGAGTTGATGGCAATATTTCAGATGCTAATGAGCAATTTAAAAAAGCAAAAGCAGAAAATAAAACCAACAGTGTCTTATCCAAAGCTTGGTAAGGTCAAGCCAAGGGATTTTGGATTGGATCTTTCTTATGGTGTGGCAGCAAGGGGTATATCTAATCCTCACTGGGCTTTAATACATGCAGCCACTGAAAATGAAAATCCTCTTGAAATATGATACTCCTGGGACAAAGCTCCACTGTGAGGCCCCTTCCCATCACTTATTCTTGGCAGGAATAATGTTTACTCTTGCACTCCTTCCCCTGGGTGGCCATTGATGTGTTTATTTCCAGGCCCTGATTAAGTCACTAATCGGTGGTTTTGTCTTTTTTTTTTTTTTCCCCCCTTTCTAGACGCTTGCGTGACCGGTAAAATACACACCAGTATCTCAAACGGAGGTGAGAGACGAGGATTGAAGGGCGTACGGCTACTATTCAGACTCTGCTCATCCATGTTAAATTACTTGCTTGGCAAACATGGGACAAGAATATCGGTGAATATGGGAACAACATGGTGAATTTTGGAACATGCGCTCACTTAGGCGCAGTGGCAGGACCCAAGCCATAAAGTGTTTTTACAGGCCCGTGGCAGAGAAGTCTTTTTCAGCTTTTTTTTTTTTCTCTTTGTGAGGTGCAGGAGTTTCCCTGCAGCACAGCATTAATTAGTTTTATGTGGGTTTTTGTTTGTTTGGGTTTTTCCCTTAGCAGCTGTGGTGCCCAGGCTGTGTTGATGTGGTTGGTGAAGCTCCTGGGCCTGGTCCAGACCTGACCTGAGCAGGGAGCAGCCCCTGCTCAGGCTGGGAAGTTCTGCACGGTAAACCCTGTGTCAGGAGAAACACTGCCACTATCTTCAAGAATTTTTGTGGTCTGTGAAACACTTTTCAGCCTGAAAGAGCGAGTGGCTGTAAATTTTAAGGTGGTAATTTTGTTTTCCTTAGCAAATGACTTGACCTTGGAGAGCCCCCCAACTGTCTGAGGCCCGTGACCTGTCCTGCTATCACTTAAGCCCAAAAGCTTTTTTATTGTTGTTGTTTAGAGGGAGGTACAAGCTGTGTGTTAAAAGCCAAACAGGCATAAGAGGGTGATGCTCTGCAGAGCTGTAGGGATACAGTTTATCCCAGAGCGGTCCCGTTCACCACTCTCAAGCTCTCTCAATATAATATGAATATTACCTAGACTCTTGCTCACAGCTCACCTTCAAAACCCCCTTGGATTTTTATCAGTGGTGAGGATGAAGTGATGAAAGAAATAACATTTTCAGCTGGAGCGTGAAAAGGGAAGGTATTACCACAGTTAGAAGTTTCTCCCATCTCGCTGCTAGGTATTGTAGCACAGGGAGACTGGAGCCCATTTGCTCACAGCAAATCCCAAACCAGGAGCAGCGAAGCCTGAGCTGGCTTTGCCAGGCTGGCTTGGTCCGGAGGCAGCTCTGGCTGGGTTAGCCCTGGACCACGGCACACACTGACACCATCTGAGATGCTGACCTGGTTATATCTGGCTCTGAGCATCGCCAAGCAAATGAAACTTGGGGCTGGGGGGTGATGAATATGCAATCTCTTGCTTTAGTAACATTTCAGTACTTTTATTTGGAAAGTGGAAAGGGAAATAAAGTCTTTTTCTAACGAAAAACTTTGCTGGTGGATCTGAAAGTTTTTAGTGGTGTCTCTGGTCTTATTGACGTAGCTCTAAAGGATAAACAGGTTGAAGGACAGCCGAGTGCAGCAGGAAGAGCATCGGGGCAGACTGAGACAGCAGCGACCTCCTTCGGTAGCATAAAATAATCCAAGTAAATCACCAGCTTTGTTTTTAGCATCCTAATTGGTGTAATGCTTTATGCATTTTGTTTTAGAAATAGATTGCAAACAGGACTCATCCTTCTCCCTGCCTAGAACTGCATTTCATAAAAGCCATTCCTCCAGCTACGCTGCCATCTCTGGACAAACGCCACACAGAAGGAAGATTTGAACCAAGGTGACGAAATAGCTCACACTGACAGACTATTTGTTAATGACAACTGACAAATTTATTAAAACTAGGCAAAAGGCACAATGAATTGCATTCTTCAAGTATTTGCATAGATGCAGAGAGCATTATTGTAAACCATTAATATGTGGACACAGGAGAAAGTGAGACGTATTTTGGTATATGTTCTCCCAAGTAACATTATCTTGCAAAAAAATAATGTTTTACCATCTTTTACTCCTCCTGCAGTTCCTCTGTTCTCATTCGCTCGACTTTCACACGTATGAAAATTTAAAAGCACTTACTTAAAACTTCCTTTTGGAGACTTTATGATATTCCAGCAATAAGGTTTTCCATGAGGGTTTGGACATATCCAGTTGATCTCTGAGCTTTGTGTGTCCTGGGGAATTTTTTAAAAGCTTGATCCCGTGCTCACATGAAATGCACTGAAAATACTCTTAGTGATTTTTGTTGGCCATTTGTTAAAGGTTAGGGGCTGTAGCAGAAGGATGCTGCTGTCTTCAGTGAGGGCTCAGATAAAAGATCAAGCTCTTGTGGTTGAATCTGTACTACCACAGTGTATGTACAGCATGTGCCCAGCTTACTGAGCAGTAAAACACGCCATTACACAGCCACATTACCTGCACCCCACGAAACAACAAATTTGGGGGTTGTTTGAATATAGATTGTTTATATGTAATATACCCCAACTATAGAAAAAGACATATAAAGAATAGAAAGCTGACATCTTTCGCTTGCCATCCCTTATTTCAGAAAGAAGTATTTTAGGTTGGTTAGTTTTCCAGGCATATAGAAAGTAAGAAAATGTCCAAAGTGATCATGATAAGGATCAATCAGAAATTCAAGACACACCCTGTGTACTGTTTCCTTGTGGAGAAAGAGGTAGTAAAGTTGCAAAAATTAGAGTGGTTTAAGTCATCCTACAGATATACTGCTACATGTAACTACAAATTTAATGAGTGCTCAGAGTTTATCTGTTGTTTTTTTTTCCAATCAGTAGAGCTTAGGGTAAGAGAACCATCAGAAAAGACTTCTTTTCTTTATGCCAATAATACAGTTTGTCACATGTGCAGCAGCAATCACACGGTTTGAGGATTTGTCCGTAATAAATCAGACACAACAGAACTGTTGTAACCATAGCTCCAGAATTCCCTGTGTTCTCCTAGGAAATCATTTCAAGGAAAAAAAAAAGAAAAAAATTTGGCATAACAAAAAGTCTTAATTTAAAATCCTGAGAAAAAAATGTACAAAAGCCCAAACTATCAGGAGAAAAAAACCCCAAATTCATAAGGGAGGGTCCTTGGGGTCAGAACCATCAGCTGGTTAAAGTGCACACAGACAGCTCTTTCCATCCACATCTTGGAGAAAAACCCTGGAGTAAACAAGCTGCCCTACAAAAGCACCATATGTTGCATTAATATTTCTGCTGTTTTACCACCTGGGCAATTTTAAGGTAGGTTTCTCACTGGTATGGGGAGCAGAGAGCCTGTGCTGAGTTGCTGCTCAGCACAGACCGATGTCTGAGGAGACACGTGTTAGAAGTGTCTACTGACCCATGGTACCGTATGTGGGAGAGGAGGCTTCAGCACTGCCTGCTGCTGAGCTGCCTTCCAGCCACTCGCGCCATAACTTGGCCAGAGAATCTCCCTGTCGTACCTTGACTGTGTCCCAGCGACACGGATGGGAGCGCCCGGGCCACGCTGGGGATGCTGTCAGGTCCTACAGCACTGAGGCGAGACAAGCGAGTGCTGGAGGACAGAGAGGTTGCAACGTTCTTGCTGAAGACAGTTACATGGGAAAAATAATTAAACCACTCTGTTAAAGCTAATCAAAATCCACAGTGACCCACAAGTTGTTTCAACCGGGAATATTTCCCTGGTGTGCTCCCTGTTGTGGCCCCACTTGCCACCCACTGTAAACTGAGAATAAGCTGAAGAAAGTTATCAGCGGCTGCCTTCTGCTCTCCCAAGAGGCAGCGGTTTCTGTATAGCACCAGCGTATGCTCCTGCAGCTGCGGGGATGGGCTGAGGCAGCCAACAGGGCTGGGTCTTACATGAAAGCCCATCAGGGTCGGCACCTGCACTGACAGCTTGTTCTCCCTGGTAACACTTAAATAACTGATTAAAAACACGTGAAGCCCCCATCACCCCACCCCTGCATTGGATATTGCACAATAATATTTAAATACCGTATAAACAAGTCATCCCTATATGGAAAAGGCCATCAGCAGAGACGGCTGAGTTCAGCTTGGCGTGTACCAGCGCCGTTCCTGGGGGCACTCCTGCCAAGCCTGGCTGCAGCTCGTTGAGTCACATAGGAAACGGGTGAAGCTAGAGGAGAGGAACTGAGACACTGTCTGTGGCTGCAAATGTTTTTTGGTGTGATGAAAGCCTTCCAGTCCCCTGTGAAGGTCAGAGCCAGCTGGGAACTGCTTCATGAGTGCCCACTGGCACCCGGTCGTCCCACTTTCAAGAAGTTTGCAGCACCAGCCGTCCTGACGCCATTATTCTGGGTGAGATGGAAAATGGGGAAGAGAGAGAGGGGTCAGCACTGGTGAAAGAGCAAACACTACCCTGTCCCTCTCCAGAAGCTGATGTTACAGTGGGCCAGGAGAAACCTGTCTCCAGTCACATGCATTTGCACCCCAATGCATCACGTAGGAAACTCTCACACCAGGAGCACAGTGAAGTTCATGCAGTTTTTTCTATTTTTTACAGCTGGCCTCAAGTATGTTGTTGGCTGGAGGCAGCACCTGTGGTGTGCCGAGTGGAAGTGTTTTGTGTGAAGGAGTCCAGCTTGGGAGCTGAGCTCAGTGACTTGAAGTCCCTTATTAACTGTCCTTTTAAGGACACTCGTGGGAAACACTACCTGCAGAGAAAACGTCTCCTTAGCCGTGGCTAAAGAGGCTGGAGAGGGTTTCTCTTCCATACTGGGGGTCCTCAAATCTTGCGTGGACCTTCTGCTGCTCTTCACTAACCACTCTGGGTCACACACCCCCTCCTTGCTCAGCCCCACTCACACAAATCTTTTATCTGAGGAAGCGCTCAGAGATCTGGAGGACTGAATTATCTGTTTTGCCTAACCTAGTAAATACTTAAAGGGGAACAGGTGAAAACAGAGGTCCCTGCACTAAAGGCAACCAACCCAACAGCCCCTCTGTTCACACCCACTGGGGCTGTGCTTGAAGGCTTTTTGCCATATGATAGCAAAGTTAGTCCCTGCAGAGTAGTTTTACTCCCCGGCAGTAAGGGGACACTGCTGTGCCTCCCATCACCGCGCTCAGTGCCTACCTCCACCACAGGCTGGAGTCCTCTTGGGGTTCTGGGGTGCGCAGGAGGTAGCGAGATGGCAGGGCTGCTCCCTGGCCAGGCTCTGGGTCTGGCTGGGATGGGATTAGCTGGCAAAGCTCTTTGGGGTGGCCGGGGCCTAGAAATATCCTGCGCAAGAAAGAAACAGTTTTGAATTCTCAGCCTGGAGAGATGCCTGGCCTGAAAACAGAGAGAATATTTTTAAATTTTAATTTTTTTGTAAGTCTGAGATGGCAGATCGGGTATGCAGCTGCACACCTCAGTGTCTCTGGTTTGGAGTTAGCCCCAGGGCTATTACAATCCAGTGGCTGTATGATGAAAAACAGGAGAAACCTTGCAGACTGGGCAAGAGTCCCCACCACAACTCAGCCTGCAGCATCCCTGCCTGAGACAAAGGACTGAAGGGATACAGGTAGAACCATGCTTGCAAAGAGCTCTTCCTCTCTGAAGCAAAGAGGGAGCATGGGTGGCTGCTGCTGTTACTTACTGTATTATGCAAGGGATTAGTGGTTTTCAAAACACAGAGTTTTTCACTTATCAAGTTTTGGGAAGATTGGCTTGAGGCTGCTGGGCAGCTGGCTTCAAACTGAGGACAACTAAACAGGGTAACAGGGTTACCGTGCTCTGCCTCCTAAACGGAGCTACAGGCTGAAATCACGCCATATTCTGGCTGCTAAAGGATCCAGAAGTTTTGAGCCTTGAATGTTGCAAGTAATAGGGAAGCTATATTCCAGAGCCTTTTAATTAACCCCTTTATTGATGCACTTGGGTTTGGAAGCAAGTTTCACGTGCATACACTCACTAGATGATTCCCCATCCAATGCCTGTACATTGTAAGTACATGCACACACGTGTGCCCATGCACACGCAGCCCTGCACCCACCGACAATCAGTTCTGACTTTGTTTGTGCGCACAGCTGTCCCTAATAGGATGCTCTGAGCATTATATTTTCCATTCGTCTAATGAATTTCAGTGTAAAGCATGCCCCCAGGGAGGAGCTACCCCCACAAGAACTAACTGCCTGGTGTTGCTTAGTCTCTGTGCGAAGTCGCTGGCTTACAGGTGTCGATTTAATAAACACAGCTGTACTCACAACTTGGAGGGCACCCAAAAACCCTGCAGTCTCCTTACACTATGCATAAAGGCGATGCTCAACGGCTGCATCGGCCGATGCCTGGGAATCTATTGCTCTCCAAGGACCTTGCCCTGTGACTGCAGGAAGGATAAGGCAGACTAAATCCCACCAACCACCGGGTCCAAAGAGCTCCTATAGGAATAGCAAGAGAGCAAATCTGGCACATACTGCGAACATCTAGGAAGGACACTGACAAACAAACAGTGAAATTAATGACTTCTCCTGTACCTTCTATGTCTTGTGGCTCTCCTCCAACCCAGAAATGGCCCTCCAACCCAGAAATGGCAAGGTTTCTTTTGGAAATCCTATCAAAAGTGCCACATCTAGTAGGTCTGACTGATATACAGAGACTGGATGCGTTGGGAGGGAACACAATGGAGATTGTGGGGAACTTGTCAACAACCAGCTGGGAAGGATACCTATTCCTTATTGACTAGAGTCAGCTTCCTGCTTTTGTTTTAGTTTTCTTTCCTGCTGAAATGCCAGCTGTTCACAGGAACAATGCAGCCAGAAACAAATCCCATTCACTAATATACTTCGATTTTGTTTTCCACTTCAGAGAGTGACTGCTTGGGAGCCAGCCTCCTGCTGTCCCCCATAACTGAGCTCTTTGCTCCTTTTGCTGGCCCTAACCTAGAAAAGCTAGTAGGGATATATTTTGGTAAAATGGGTTTTAACCAGTTTGAGTGTTTTGCCATCTTTTCCATAAGGGTGTGGGGTCTGTACCAAGCTTAGAACAAAATTGCCAGCAAGATAAGTAAATCTTTCCTTATAACCCTCAAAATAGCCTCATGGCTAGGATGCTCATGTAAGATGGGGTCATTGTGTGTTAAGTCTGGTGTTTCCTATGGAACTTGCTAAAGGTCCCATTTCGGCTCCACATCAAAATTTGTCTGAGGCTCCCAAGGCTTTAGTCCAGGAATGGCCAAATGCAGTATACCTGGGGGGGTCATCCCAAAGAATGGAGATCCTGTGCTCAGTACTGAGCCTCAGGCTTATCACTGACTGGTAGTCTCAGAATGGGCTTGTTTCCAGGAGATAAAATCATGCAAATGGTAAGAGGGGCTAAGTTAGACTTGCTTAGTGAAAAATCTTTGCAGCCCTTTCATTCCTGGCAGATTATCTATTTGATTTGCAGCTAAAAAATGTTAGATGATCTTGGGAAAGTGAATGCTGCTTTGTGATGCAGGCTACCTGACTGCAGGTCCAGGTCAGAGGTACCGGGAGACCTGAATGAAGAGGAATTGTGCATGCTGGCGTCCAGCTACGCTACAAAGCGAGGAGGACCACCGATAACTGTCCTGCGGCGAGATGGAGCACGCAGCAGCGAGCATGCTAACCCCTACCCCTATGCCAGTGTCAGAGAGGCTTCTCCCACCTCCCTCGGAACAAACCTCCCGTCACACCGCATCTGCAGGACAGCGGCGCAGCTCCGTACCTGCGAGACAGGGGGTTTGGGAGCCAGAGGTGCTGGTCTGCTTGGGGGTGTCCGCCGGGCAACATCCTTCACCGGTGCCGGCTGCGCTGGCTCGGTGGGCTGCCCCACGCCGCGGCTGTAGCCAGTGCAGGAGGCAGATGGGTGCTGCGCGTTTATTTGGAGGCCTGGAGCTTGCCGGGGAGGAGGTTTCGATGGGATTTCAGGGAAGCCAATCACCTGTGCGGAAGATCCACAAATGACTGAGTTAGGTGCTTCCACTTCAAACCACCTTTTTACTCTCTGCCACGCTTTTGAGGATCTGCATGAGGTTTTCTGCCCACACAGTAGAAAATATTGACTGCAACACTGCTATGTGTTTTATATGTCCAGTAGGTGTTGACTAGATAAGACTGGGAAAATTTGGGATCATGAGGCAGAAATGAGAATGAAGAGAGCAGAGTAACTCAGGCATTATCATTAAAAGTGACACCTGCAAATAAATCCAGTGTTTGTAATTTCCACAGTTTTGAAAGAAGGATGTCACAGAAGAGGATCTATCAGAAGAGACAAGAGGCCACACGAGCCTGGTCAAATCCCAGCTCCTGCCTTATGGAAATGGCTGGAAAGAGGTGCTACATTCAGCTCCCACAGACTTTCAGCCACAGGGGTTGTCTGTCTGTTTTTCCCAGCCTTTGATAAATCCCCTCCCTAATTGCAGTGTGAGAGGGAACCACATCCCACGTCTCAGGGTGGCTGCGTCTCTCCCCGGGGAGGTGGAAGGTGACCTTGCCCCTACCTTCCTCTGCTCCTGGGGGGTTTTCAACTTGAAGCCAGGGTTTGCGTGCCCGTTTCCAGAGGTGTCACTGACAATGAGGGAAAGAAAAGAGTGTTATTTCCTTTATATGTTTTCTCCATTTTCTTTGCCATATTTTCCATTGTATTTTAAATGAAATAAAAAAATGAAAAGCACATACTGACCGTACCAACAAACCAATTTAGTTACATTCCTCACAGCCTTTGCAATTTCTCTTCTGCCCTGGCACTGAAAGGGGGTGGACGCAAGTAGACAAAGGCACAGCACCGACAATTTACCTGAACTGCGGGGTCTTCTTTAGAGAACAGATGGCAAATTTACTCCAACATTTCAGATAATAGAATAAAAACATGATTCCAATGAGGAGGAGAATGGGAGCCAGGACTGCGAGAGCTATCACGACTGCTGAAGGGCCTGAGGGCAAGAAAGTAGAGTTAATTAAATGGAAAACTCTCTGCTCCCAATCTAACTCAAGTCCTTCTGAAGTGCCACCATAGTAGAGTCGGTCCCACTCACCTTCGGGCATGGGGGGACCGCTGTCCAAGCTTCCTCCCCTCCCCTGCTTGTTGCAAAACGGGGGGGCCCACCCCGAGTTGCAGTGGCAGTTCTTGTTGTTATTGCAGACCTGGAGTGGGAAGATTCAGAGACTTTAGCACCAGTTCCTAAAGCATCTGCAAGCTAGAAAAAGTTAAGCCCTTGCTGGATAAAACGCTACAGAAGAAACTCTTATTGGCCTAAATATGGAGTTCAGTGCCTGAAAACATTTTCTTTTCAGGGAGTGAAGAGTGTCTCCAAAAGACAAAGGTTCTTCAGCTGGAGTGCCTGTAACCTGGATTCAGGAGAAAAACAGTATTTAGAGATGCCTTTCTCTTGTTCTTATCTCTAAACTGAAGGACATGAGTCTTCCCTTCCACATGTGAGATTTTCTTATTGTTAGATTTATTGCTCGGCCCATTGCTATTTGTTTTATTGGTTAGGCAGCCCCTGGACGGGATGCTGATCCCTCTGACTAGGGACGTCCTGTGCTAATCGTAGCATTTAAGTTGATTCTGCAGAATAACTGACAATCACTTCCTACAGCTTCATGGATCGTAAGAAATGAAGCAGACTGGGAATGAAAGAGTGGGGTGAGTCCCTCTCCTTGTTGGGTGCCTCAGGGAGACACACACTGCTGCATGCTGCTGTATTAACCGCTCTTCTCCATTGCCTAACTGAGCCATGGGGATGGAGAGATGCTGATATTTTGTGCCAGAAACATCAGCAAAAGCTATAAAAAATTCTCACCAGTCTTTTCTTTCCATCCCCTGGGGGCACAGCAGAGCACAGTTTGGGATAAACTGTTCTGAATGTGTCTTTTTACTACATTTTTCCCTCAGTAAGTCTGATATTTTTTTTATTCAATCTAAACTGGGCCCAGAAGATTTTTCTGGAAGATTACCCCTTCCCGTTTTTCATTCATTGCAGTTCATATCCCTCCTGTAGACATTCTTAAATCCTATGTCAAACAGACACTCACAGACCAGAAAATGCATCAAACATGAAAGGAGTCTGCAAATGAATAATCAAGAAGCAAAAGTCCAGAGCAAACCTAAGCACGGTATCAGAACTGAGCTGAACAAGCATCCACGGATGCATTGCAGCCCATCCTGCTTCAGTCTAAAAAGGAGAGGAAAAGACAGACACCTACTCCATGCCCGTGGCACTTCTTGCTACAGCTTTCAGAATCAAAGATGATGGATGTGTTCTGGCAGCGTCCCTCAAAGCAAACCTGCAGAGAAAGGATCCAAAAACTCAGCGTTAGCTCTTTGGATTATGTACCATATTACTGCTTTCTGTTATTTTGTGACTTGTGGGGTCCCAGACACCTTGGCAATACAAGTAATACCACGGGCAGAACAACAGGCCATGAAGCTAACCTGGTTCTCAAGCTAAGATTTCATCACTACCCTAAATCCCAGCTAACACGCATCAGTGAGCTCAGAAGTCAATAGCTTGGCCATGTCCATGAGGCAAGTCTGTGCAGGAGCTCTCAGGTGTCCCGATTTCTAATTGTGTGCCTCACTTCTAAGCAAGACAACCTCAATCAACTAGCAAATCCCAAATTTAGCACTGACCCTGGACTTCATCTGGCAAAGACTGAAGGTATGGCCTTTGGTGTGTATTCTTCCATTGCTTCTCAGAAGCCTCTAAGAAATTATTTTTCTAACAAACATAAAAATCCCCAGAAAGGCATTAGACATAAGAAATGAATGGCTTGACAACCATAAAGCATCATTCAGATGGAAAAGTGATACCCTGAACGTCCTCCAAGCCATTAAAGGCGGGATGGTACCTACATGATGGCTCCCACATTTTGTTCCTGTCAACACCAGTCCAGGATCCAGCATCTCCTTCTCTTCACTCTCAGATCTGTACACATGGGTCCCTCGGCACCTCAGCTGTGTCCTCTGCATGTGGATAGTTGTGTCTATGGCCACCGCATTGGACTGCAGGGGTTTGGAAGCAGAGCTCTGGCACTGGATCTTCCCACATTTAGCATCTCTGGTTTCAAAGGAAAGGCTAAAGTGATTATTTCTGGCTTTCTGAATGTTTTTCAGGCATCAGCTCTACATGTAAATTAAAACAGCAATGTTGAGTCATCGTTCAATGGCAAAAGAACAAGCACCTCCCAAGAGCGAGGCCAAGCAACAGTGTCTGATGGGTACTGATGGTTCCATTTCATTGTCCCCATGGGTAGGCCAGCCTCAACAAAATCACAGATAAGACTAAGAAGTTTTAATCTCAGCTAAAAAGCTACATTTTAGCTTATGGATTTGAAAAATCCTCTCTTCTGTTGCTTTGAAAAAATATCAATTAGATGTTTTAAAATGCAAAAGGCAGGGAAAAAGGTAAATTTTAAGCTTCGGTTGTAAGAGCTCTAAGTCCAACAAGGCTGCAGCTGGTTTCCCAGGAGGCAGAGTATGAAACCAAAGCACGGATCAGTTTTATCTACTGGCCCATAATTCCGTAACATATAAAAACATTTTCTCCAATGAGCAACTCTTGGCTGCCACTCTGCTTTCTACCTCATCTCACACTTCCTGTAGTTGCCATAGATGTCCTTCCCGCAGTTCCCATAGATGTCTCCAGCAGCATTAACCTTCTCGAAGCAGGCGTCTGGTGCTGGCCTTGCTCCTGCGTGGAAGAGACTCACATGGCTGATTCCTGTGGAGCCTGGCAGCCCGTCTTACCCCATGCCAACCACTCAGTTGTTTGTTTTCTGTGATGGTTTGAGCATGGGAAATTTTTGCTGCCTCCTCCAAGCAAGCAAGGCAGGAGAAGAGGCTCCTCAGACTTTGGCACCGCTAATGGGTATGGAAGGTACTACTGCCTTACGCAGGGTGAATAATAGCAGGATGCCACAGAACTTTGCCTGTTCAAAGGACAATGTATTTCGCTGCAAGTAGTGTCCTTACCAGGCCCCCACAGCTGCAGGCACTGGTCTTTGTACGTGAGACACATGCCGCTGTAGCAATAGGCCTTTCCGCCGTCGCAGGAAGCCCCATTGATTTGGTAAGAGTTGGGGGGGCAAAACGGTGACTCGCCAGTGCAATATTCTGGGAGGTCACAGAGCCCCGATCTTTCCCTGCAGAGTGTTCCTGGAGACAGCAGCTAAAAAGACACAGAAGGAAAAAAATTGAATTATTGCTTGGCTCCTTTGTGTTTTCATGTCTGCACAATGTCTCCCTGTAGATAAGAAAAAAATCTTGCATGTGTCTTTTCATCTACCTTGTCTTAGGTTTTTTCAGGTCAGCAGTGATCCAAGTGACTCTGTAACCTCATCAACCAGGCAGGGTGTGTAGAATCAAATTAATGACTGTATTCCTTCCCTAGGTAGTGATGAGATCATGCACAGAAAACAAGGCTGCCAGATCTCAAGGGGACAGAACCCATCTCCCCCAACCCTAGGACAGGATCCGATTCATCTAAACCATTTCTGACAGATGTTTGTGTAATCTGTTCTCAAAACCCTCCCTGTTTGGGAAGTTCGTCTGAGTGTTTGACACTTGTTTCTGCTGGAGATATTTTTTCCTAATGCGTAACTTATGTCTCCCTTGCTTACAAGTTTACCCAGTTCACTCTTGTCCTGTCCGCCATGGGCATGGAGAACAGAAGGGCATACACAGTTACATCTAGGAGGATTTTCCAAGTCTCTTGTGAAAGGGGTGAGTTCAGGTGGGTTCCTGGAAAATTATTTTCCACATGCTCAGGATAGGTCAGTAAGAGCACACAGTCAATGTGCAAACACAAAAAAATGAGCTTAGGAGAAATGTGTGCCTCTGTTAATTTTTGAGTTAATTTGTTGTCAAAGCTTGAGATCTTCAGCTCCAAAAAACAGAAACACCTTTTAACCAGCCTCCATAAGGAAAGCTGAGATTTAAAATGATAGTGGTCACACGTGTACAATCCTCTTCGCTAGCGTTCGTTCAGCAAGAACCTTGGCTAAAGAAATTCAGCTGCATCCCAGAAAAAGAGGGCTCAGAGCAAAGATAGCATCCAGCCTAAGCCCCAGTGGAAGTGTTTGCTCCAAGAGCTCTGTCTAGATTTGTTCTAGACCCAAAGGAGAGCAATATTCCTTCTGATTCATCCCATCCCTAAGTGTTTAAGAAAGACAGTGTGACTTCATTGCAGCAGCATTCACAGCTCATCTTGAGTTATCACGAGTCAGTTAAATTAGTCAGAAGAAATTACCCCACTAGTTTGATTGCACTCATAGCCGTGCACCTAAAAATCAGACCATGTTGCCTGCAGGTGAGGAGCTGAACTCCATGTTCGGCTGTGTTTGCTCCCCTTTCCCCACCATTTTTCAGCCTCACACTTCCACCACCATTATTCCCTCCCCTCTCTTAGGAAAACCCAGAGATCCCACCTTGCACTGGTGACAGCAGCTGCCATGGGCACATTCGGCACCCAGCTTCAGGGTGCAGGTACTGGCATCGCAGCAGGGGTTACTGCATTCCTGGAAGAGAGCGAGATGCAGCAGAGTTTACAAGGCAGATGTTCCAGACAAGAACATGCCAGAGCATCGAAGTGTGAGGCTGGCATCTGTCTGTTCTCGTGCACAATGAATCATACACGAACAACGTAACACCGTTCCTTCCGCATTAAGTTCGCGATACCCAGCATGTGCTGAATTACAGTACTGCATAGTTGTATCCCGTGTCGGACTGACTGGATACTACAGGTTGTGCTCATTACATCTACTGAGTCTGGGCTGCTGGTTCCAGACCCCTTTTGTCTTCTTAGGCAAAGTATGGATTTGGAAGAGTGAGACGCAGTGCTAAGAGAAGCCCCATCCTTATCAAGAATGGAGCCATAGGCAAAGTGAACTTCTATATGAAACTGCAACATCTAAGATCACTTTCTCTTTTCTTTTTTAAATGTTCGACCATGGATTACACCATCCCTGAATTCTGGGATGCATTGTACTGCATACTGTGAATTTAGTTAGACACGATACTTTACAACCTTGATTTACATTGTGTATACATTTACATACAGGGAAGGTATGCATATCTCCTGCAAAAACAAAAGCTGTTACATATCACATAACTGCATTTGCAAAATACATAATAAAATCATTGTGTCCCACTAATCCCCAGATGGCTGGATCTGAACGGTTGTTACCTCCACCTCTCCACAGTCACACTCCTCTCCTTCTTCCAAGTAGCCATTTCCACATTTCTTCCCACCATACATTTTTTTGGTATCTGGCATATTGGAGAGACACATCCCTCCACCAGACTGCAAATACTTCTCCAGCTCTTTTCTATTGCACTGGTTGAACACCTTGGGGAATGGGTGCCTGAATAGGGACAGTGTAGAAAAACATCATGACAGACCTGGGCAATGGTTTAGAGAACAGAAAATGAGCACAAGCAAATCCTGACATGTGCCAAAGGACATAGGTCTTTCTCTGAAGTCTCTGAAATTGTGCAAACGTGGACTGTGATCGTGTGTGTGTGTGTGTTCAAAACCAGATCCATTTGGATTACATTAGAAAATCAGGTGATTGCACTGCAAGACTGTCCAGTAATATGATGGTCTTGAAAAACAAACTTTATTGAAAAAAATACGTTGAGTTAGACTTGACTTTGTCAGCTGACAAGTATGGCTGTCTTTGCCTGCTCAATACTGAAGCTGTGGCTTATTCCTAACTCAGCTTGAACAAGCCTAAGAATCCAGCACCCGGACTGTGAATAACTGCTTGTGAATTTAACTGATAAAAATAATGTTTCCTTTTCCCTATCTACTGCCTTATTGCAAAGGACATGAATATTTTCTGTTACATGAATTATTAATTTCTGTTGCTACAATGCGTGAACCTATGCAGTCTATTCCTGACCATGCATGTGCGAGCACACATTGTGTACTGCACGTTTTACCTGCACGCCGATAAGTTTTCACTTCTCACCTAAATGTTTTTCCTTATTTGGAGAAAATCACTCATGTAAAAAGAAGTATGTAATGGAGACAATTTTGTCAAAAACTGCTAAACCCCAAGGAGGAAGGATTGAGGAAACAGGGAACGTGGCTGTAAGTTTTTACGTGACTGAAATATGGAAGCTGTTGTGGTTCCTCAACTAAAATGAGCTCTGGAATTCCTGTGGGTTTCCAGAGTCACTCTCGCTTCCCCTGTCTCTCAAAGCCAGCTATTTCTTCCCTTTCAAACACAGACTTTCTGTGGCCCACTGAAACCAAACAGTGTTCTTAAGACAACAAGTGGTTGATCTGTTTTCATGTCTTCTGACTTAGAAATATAATTCTATTGCTCTGCTTTTTAACAATCTCAGTTCTTTCCTGAAGCAATCCATCCTCCTCTCTTTACCACATTGTAATGCACATTATCTTTTGCACAAGGTGCAAAACATATCTATCAACTACCTATCTACATATTTTGTGTGCAACACAGGAATGAAACCCACGTAAACCTCCACATGCCAAGGTCACACATGTTCTGGTCACCCCTCATTTCTCTGCACCTGCTGGCAATAGGCAGCCCAGGTTTTGCATAAGGATGTGTGTGCATATGCATTGAACTTGCTTTATGGTGAGGGATCGTTTGGTAGGACACAGCGGGAAGCACAAACTCAGAGACAAGAGGATAGAGGGGTCCTGAAACAGTCTCTGAGGACAGGAGATAGGAAAATATTCCTTTTTACCTGACTGTTCAGAGCTCCACTTCTAAATGCTGCCAGGTCCCTACATTACCTAAGGCCAGTCTCAGGCAGGAATAAGTTCATTGGGAATTTAGAAAATTGCTACCGATACATAAGCCAGGGTTTGCCCAGCAGTATTTTCTCTATAAACACACTGGCCCCAACAGGCAGCTACAGACCCACCTTCAGTCTGCATTTCTAGCTCTTACTCCACCAACGCTCTTGTATTGAAGCCCTTTGCATTTGTTCGTAAGACCCTGTAATACAAACTCACCCAGTTGCAGAAGCCATGATGCAGCCTCCTTCTTCGGCAGGGGTAGTACAGCAGCCGGCTGAATCATGATTCATGCCAAAATTGTGTCCCATCTCATGGGCAATGGTAGCAGCAACACCAATGGCATTATCAGAGTGATCCTGCGTGAGGTCAAAGAGGCACATCAGCGTTTTACCTGGGCCTGTCCTGTGCACCTCTGAGACAATAGGCTAAGCAGCACTTCTCATTACTACATGTAGAAAACATCTACTGAAGGTATTCATGCCTATGAGCAGGTGAGCTAGAGGCCTTCATGGGAAAGATTTTCTTCCTGAGCTTTAGGAGGCATCTATCCTATGTACTCACTGCTGGCAAGAAACATCATACTAAGCATTAGCAATTACTTACCATGTTTACCCCTCCTGACTGGAAGTCAGAGCACATGGCCATCACGGGAGCCAAGCCTACTGTGGTACCTTGGAAGGGCACACCCCTAAAATCAACCCAGAAAGACCATGAAATGGCACCAAGGCACTTGAGAAGGCAAGGCAGAGAAAAGCATTCTGCAGTCCACAGCTTTATACATATACACAGTGTCAGGTGAAGACATTTTCTTTAGCAATATCTTCAAGTACAGGACCTTATAGCAGAGCTACAAAGCCTGAAGACCTATTTTTCTTGGACTGCTACTTTGTTTTATGGGCCCACCAGCCAATCCTATTTTTTATAATGGTCTGGTGCTACAAAATGCTCCTCCTGAACTTTGCAACAAGCACAGAAAAGACTATTTCTGGATGCTTAATTGGATACTGTTTGGTATGCTTAATTTACCTTAAGCCTGCAATTTGCCAGCTTGAGATTTAGTGACTTGACAGAGTACTAGATAACACCTCTGAGGTGCAGCCACGCTCGGCTCCTGACTGGCAAGCAGGACTTCTGCACCGTCCCTGCTGGCATGTCTGAAATGGGAGCCCTGGAAATTGTGCTCAGGACATGGCTAGGTGAGGGTGAAATACAGGCTAGGTGAGGGAAAAAACAAACAAAACAAGGCAAAAGGCATTGCATCTCTGCATTTCAGTCCTACAGGTTTCTCCTCTGACTCACCACTGATTACTGGTGGGTGAATTACCACAGGAGAGGTAAGGAGGTCAAAGAGTTGCTGCACATTTTTCTTCCGATGACACCTGTACTGCTGGCCATAGCTACTGGCCCTAATGAGATCGGCAGGATGAGTAACAGACCACCACCCAGCTCCCAGCACCCTGTCCCCCGTGCCTCCAAGGGACGAGTTAGGAACAAACACCTTCTGCAAAGGGCTTAGCTCCCCTTTACGGGTCTTGCTTGTGGTTCAGATCTTCTTGAAATTGTACATGTAGCTGTGACAGATCATGTGCAGCCGCCTGCGATATGCACACACGACAAAGCTGATGCACTTTGGTGTCTGTGTATTGAGGCTGCTGCATAGCCTGGGACCTCTGCTTTTCCTAAGGTGATCGTGCGCTGCGTGCCAGAGCGTAATGCTGGCTGAGCGGTCGCTACACACGTCCGCCACTCTGAATCTCAGAACGACATAATCTCACATGCTGATTTCTCATCCACCCAAACTACTTGTCAGAAACAGGTTAATTCAGAAGAAATAAACCTACGTGATTAATTGGGCGTTATCGTGTTTTCTGTGCACCCGCTCCTTGCTACTCCAGGCCAGAAAGGACTTCAGGGTGGAGTAGGGGTTCTCACTTACATCACATTTGTTCCAGTTACTCCAGATCTCCAGCCCTACCAAGGCAATCCGGATATTCAAGGATCTGTAAAACTAAGATACAGGAAGGAAAAGAGATGACAAAATGAACACCACTAATTTATTTTACTGTTGTTTAAATCTTGTGTATAAACCCTGCTAAATGCTACTACAGATACACATGTGCAGAGGAGATGCTCTCCCTGGTAATTCATTGCAACTTAGCACTGCAGCTCTGCAGACAGAGACGTGCACCAGTCACAAACCTCAACTCAGTTGAACTAGAGATGCTGAACGTTCATCTTTAAATGAATGACAGAGCAATAATCTAGAAAAACCAAGGCTAGAGACTGACATCAGGTTTATCTTCAGATGTGTCAAAATCCCTGAAAAGAGGAAGGAAATAATCTGCTGGCCACGTCAAGTACGAATAGCACAAGTCTTCATGGGTGGGGGGTGTGTGAAGGAAGCAGCAGAAGGAGTTTAAGGGGAAAAGAGGGGTATGAAGGGAGTAGATCTGAAAAGCTGTGAGATTTATTTCAGCAGCACTGGATACTACTGCAAGGACAACATCTGAAGGCTTCTTCCACCTCGATTGCTAAGATTTCTACAATTTGAAGTGAATATCTTAGTCCTTTGTTCAAAAAAAAATAAAAAAGGCAGCATTCAGGTAACACAGTTAATAGAGATGTATTAAAACACACAGACACTCACACTGGCTCCAAAGTAAGGAATGGAGATTCCCCCACCCTGTCCCTGATGTCCACAACAGAATTGTTTGGCAGATGCTCTCCACTCCCCAAGCCACTGGGGAGAACTGTTGAAGCATTATTCTCTCCCCAAGAAGGCAGTCTTCCTCTGTTACAATTAATTCTCATAATTCATGATTTGGGCTTTGTTTTCCTCAGTTCACACACACCTGATCTCACCTTATCTACGTAATTAGCAGCCTCCACTAATTTAAGCCTTGTTGCTTCAATGTTGAAGTGATGCTTCTGAAACTGAACAAAATGAACATGTCAGGCAGCACAAAGGCAACTAGGAAGAGCTGAAAAGTATTAGAACAAGTCACATTACTCTGGGAATAAGAAGGTAACTATCAGGTGAAGCCCAAAAGCTTTCCTTCACTGTACACCTGAGCGTAAGCCCACACATACGTGTATGTTCAGAATCCATTCCTGGCATCCCACTGCAGCGATGTTACTCAAGAGGTGGTAGGAACTCAGTGGAGCAACCCAAAATTACCAGAGGCCCCAGAGCCAAGGGCTGACAAAGAACTGACAAATGTGCCAGGTAAAATATATGATAACACAACTTCGTGTCTGAGGGCAAGGCTGCCGTAGCACTCATCCCATCTCACTCATCCGATGAACAGGGGATGCATCTTACTCATCCAATGAATTTTCCTATTTAAACCACCTGGCAATTAATGAGTTAATTTGAGCAAGCTGTTTGATTCAAGGAATTAAAGTTGCAAAATATTTAGATTTTTGTTTAACAGAGGACAAAACCTGGGACTTTTCTCCTTGCGAGGGAGACGGTAAAGGCAGTAAGGGCGGTTAATGACCATGCTGCAAGCGTGTCTACCTCAGCTCGTCTAATGAAACGGTGAACAACATATGGCAGTTCCCGGGTACAATGGGTTTGCTCGTAGTTTCCCTGGCATCCTGCTGCCTAACAGAGAAGGCTGAAATAGATTCTGCCTCTTTAGTTTTGTTCAGAATAAATTATAGCCAGGAGCACTATGTGGCTTTCACTGTTGAAGTTTCAAGTTGTAAATAATGAACAGGACCAGCCTGACGCCCGTCTGCGCTGGAGATTAGGTGATCAGCAAAACACTGTGCGGTCTCCACTGTCAGTAAGTACATCTGGCATGCTGTCCAGGCTGGGAATTGCTGACTTCACTGGGTCTCCTCCAGCCCTGTTCTATGATCTAGAGCCTTGAAAATGTCTATTTATATACCTGCTACCAGCTCAGAGCAGAGGATAATCACGGCTGTCTTCTCTAGAGATTAGGCATACTGCAGAGTTACAAGCACGTTGCTCCTGGAAACTCCCAAGTCACCCTAGGCTGAAGGCAGTCTCTCCCATCAATAACCAGGGCTGAGCACTGGTACCTTGGGAGGTAAGAACTGACCCCCAACCCCAGTCCTTCAACTAAATCGCAACCTGCATCTCTCCCCTGGCCAACAGCGACTGACAGTGGCAGCAGAGGAGTCATGGCTGCTAGGGCAAAAGTGACCAAGCCACAGCTCTCCCTGTCTGCTGGTGGGGGCAGGACTGTCAGGATGGCAAGGGGAAATCTGTTGAGTTCCAGCTGACCTCCCCATCCCAGGAGATGCTGCAGGGGGGATGCTCACTCTGGGCCTGGTACTCACTTGGTATAAACATGATCGCTTTTCTTACCTCTGCATAATCAGCCACGAGCAGAAGTTCCACGTACTTCGTAGCCTGCAGAGTCTCCCGTTTCACCTGCGGCAGCCGCAATGCAGGTTATTTCCCCAGTATTCCCCAAAAAACTCTTTGCAAAACATGCGTACAGGCCATTTTTCCCAGTTTGTTTTTCACTGGCCATTCACCCCATCCCACACAGGGACTTCCAGATGTGGTTGACTTCTAGCACCCAAGTATCACAAGTCAGTTTAGCTACAGCGAGTGCCCATGTGCCAGTCCTCAGCCCACCCGTTCGTTCCTGTATCGGATGCATGAATCTGTGCAGGAGCAGCTACAGCCCAGATTCCTCCTGCTACACAGTGGTCCCCAACACTCATTTATTTCTATGCTGCAGCCAATATTTGGCAGCTAGCTTGCTAGATACCCTCTTAAATATTCTCCTTCATTTCACTTTCTGAGCGATGCTCCCAGAGAACAGCAGGCTCCTCGGGTTTGGAACAGGTGGGAAATTTGGAGCATCACGCATGGACCTGGTCTGAGTCCTGCTCACCCTCTGGCGAGGTGGCTTCATCCCAGCTGTAAAGTCCCTGAGCCAGTCTTCAGCTGCATCCCCAGTGCCCTGGTAGCCACAGGCTCCTTTCTGCAACCTGAGGTCATCCAACCTGTAGATCAAGTGCTGGTTTGGGCTGTCGGGAACAGGCTCTAAGATATAGCTGGAATTGCTGCTCAGTACAATAAGTCCTCTGTTGAAACGGGAAGCAATAAGAGAGAAAGTTAATTACCATCACAGCAACCGGAGACAAATCCTTCTCCTGCTACTGAGTTCCCATCTGGCTCTGCAAGACGCTTATCTTTACTAGGACATTCAGTTCATTAATAAAAAGGATGTAAATATTTTGAATTCATAGGTGGAAATTCCTGAGCTTGCACATATTAAAATCTACTCAGTGGGCCTCAGATATCCAATTAAGGGGCTATCGGAGCATGTGCTGCAGCAGTGTTAACATGAGAAGTATTGATTTTTTTAAAGTACAGCTTTTTCCTTAGGGGCAGTGGAAGCTTTTCAACAATCTGAAGAAATTCGCCTTTATTAAAACTGACCTAAGAAACGTGAAGACTTTGTTTGTCAATAGAAAAAAACACAGCTCTCTCTGGGACTTGCATGTGGCCGTACGGTTCTGGTTTTCTCAATGAGTGCATGACAGCCAGGAGGGCTGGAGATCTCCTGTGTTCGATGCCCACTAGAAGACGTGTGGCTTGACAGGCAGCAGCCCTCCCTGTGAAAGCAGCCGTGTGTGCTCTGCTCCCGTGCCTTCCCGGCAATTCGAAAACGATGTCAAGGGGTTGCCAGCGCACAGCTGATAGGTCAGGGGTGCAGGAACGCTACCACATGTGCACACCAAGGAGACGTCTCTGTCTCCTCTGCAGCTAGGAAGGCAGAGCCTAGGAAAACGCAGGCTGACAGAAGCAAGGCACACCTGTGACTACTTTTGCTTTTAGATTATTTATTGCAAACCGCAGGTGGCTGCACTGTGCTGTTTATCTCACTGGGCTCTTTGGTCTGTGCTGCACTCACTTAGGATGTCTGGTTTGCCTTGGCACGGGCTGTTTCCTGGCTGGAGCCGGTCCCTTCAGCACAGCTTCCAGTCAGTGCTCGAGAGCAGATGACCACTAACATCAATAAAGCCCATGTGGAGTTTTGGAAACAAACTCTCAGCTGGTGTAAATGAATGCAGCTCCCTGGTTGCAATGAGCCTTTCCAAATGCTCCTGCTGAGGATACCAACCATCTTCTCCTGCCAAAGACTCCAGTACTACCAAAGTGAAGGTTTTAAATGCATAACACACACAACCCCAGCATCACCCAGGGAGAAAGCAGAGAGCTGGGCTGACAGCTCAGGAGGAAGTTCAGACTTGAAGACTTTGCCCCAAAACGCACACAAAAACTTACCAGTTGTTAGAGGCTGAGAGAAGGAGCTGGTTTTGCCTCAGCCAAGAGTTTTGGGCTGGGACGCGGTGAGTCCTGTCCCTGCCTCTGTAAGGGATGCAGCCCTGCGCCACTAACAAGAGAGTCTTTTGCTCCAGTGGACTCCTGAGTTAAACTTACTTCTTGCATGAGTCCACGTTGCCAGCACAAAGCAGAAAGGAGTCTAGGAGCTGGCTAGGAGGCCATGGTTACTAACAACACCCAAATGTCTGCATTTCCCCCGACACACTCCCTTTTATGCCCCGGACTCTTGGCTGGGTGGCGTTTGAGAACGGGTCCATCTGCCCAGAAAGAACTCAGGCAGCCAGGCTGCTGGGGAGCAGAGCTCGCGTGGCAGCACGCTGAGGGGCTGAGCAGAAGTGTTCCCACAGCTCCGGCATCACCAGGCACTTACCGCAGCCCTCGGCACGTGCTGAGCGTGACGCTGGAGTGCTCCCAGCCCCTCACGACCCCATGGTAAAAGCAGTGGTCCTGGAAAGCAGAGGAGAGCAGGGCTGGCAATTCACTTGCGGGATGGACGTCTGCTATATTTAGGCATCACTGTGTCCCATATGAGCGCTGCGATATTCCAGTAATTACCCTCTTGCCACTGTATTTGGCAGTTGATTTTCATAGCTAAATCTCTGTCAGTGCACCGAAATTTGGCCTTTCAGCCACCACGCACGGGCTGTGAGAGTGCATCAAACGCCTCCTTGTTGCCACTAAAAATTAAGAGCTTTGAATCCCCAAGGAAGCAACTTGGATGGCTGCAGCATTAAGGCTGATGCAAAGCTTTCTGCCCGTAACGGGAGCTGCCTATCGATGGCAGCTGGCCCTGGGTCAGGCCCCAGAGGATGTGCCTTCAGCCCCAGAGAGGGGGGTGCCATGGACAGCGGGGAAGTCCCCATCTGGGGGGTTCTGGCAAGACAAAGGCAGCCTCTGGCAGGGACAAGGAGGCTTTGGGGCCGGAACACGAACATATTCATCACATCCCTTCCCCTCGCCCCGGGGCAGCATCAGTAAAGATGATCTCATGGGGATTTTATCTCTTATTTTTTTGCAGCGCAACCAATGCACATCTTTGTGCCACTGCTGTGGAGAGTGAGCCAACGACTGCGTGAGATCAGTAGTTCATGGGATTTTTACTGAACAGGAGCCAGCTTACATGGGCTGGTTTTCCCCAAGGCTGGGAACGTCCCCAGCATGGAGCACCCAGTGGCAAAACTTAAAGCAAGAGGTTGAGTAGCAGGAGGAATAAACAATTTCCCAGCACCCAGAGAGAGGGGAGGAATGCTGGAGGCTGACATTGGCTCTTGTATCAGAGCTCAGGCAAAACAGTAAGATGTTTCTTACCATTGCTGGGGCCCCCCCAGGTCAGGAATCTGGACTGCCCTCCCCTTCAGCTTAAAACAGACCCACGGCCTCGAAGAAAGGCTCTGGAGAAAGGTGGTCACCTGCTTCTCCGGACCCTCTGCACGCCGTGGGAGGGAAAACGATCTCTGCACTCACCGTGTGGTTCAGAGAGGTGGTCTGAGGTTGTCCAGTCTCACTGTAATGAGTCTCAGTGTAGCCTGGTGCAAAGAGGTTTCTGCAGACACAGGGACAGGGAAAAACAGAAAAAAAAAATTAAAATAAAACAAAAAAGACAATAAGACCTCTCTTTAGACCTGGATTTCTGCTTCCTAGGTGTGTTAGAAAATCATCTAGATACAGCTCTTTCTGAAGTCAGTGTAAATATTCCTGCTGCTGTGAACCACTGTTGCAGACTCGGGGCAGTCGCTATTTGCTACCTGTAGTGTGAAACCATCTGCAACACACGGAGAGGGCAGGCGGGAGACAGGCATTTGGGGGATCCCGGCTGTGCTGTGTCTCCGCACTCCGGATCAGCACTTTCCGCCTGCCAGGCCCTTGTTCACAGCCTGGCCCCAGGGAGGTACAGACTAGTGGCTTCCTGGTGGCACAGGAGCCATCAGAGCCACAGGCTGGGCTTCCCAGCGCAGAGCCTGCTGTGGTGGCAGAGGGTCAGGAGGTGGAAGAATAGCTGACCTTGCCACATCCACCCATCTGCTGCCCTGGCAGGAACGAAGCACTTCTCATGAAGCATATCCACTTCTGAATGATGGCACCAAGCCATCTTCCTAAGTGCTCTTTCAAGTCATTTATTAAATTAAAACACTAAAGGAGAGCCTTTCCCTGAGTTCAATTAGGTGCTGGGATCCAGTTCCACTCTAATTTTATGTGAGTACTTTAAAAAAACCCCAGAAACCCAACATGACCATCATCCCTTAACAAGTACAAGTCTCTGTGCAGTTGCCTTTACTACTGCAAAGTTATGCCCCGGCTATACTGAGGTTGGATTCAGTGTATCAAGCCCAGCGTAGCAAGCACACGAAAGGCCAGTTCAGGACACATCTGGGCACTGGTGCGAGTTCTTAACTTATATTCAGACTCTCTCCAGTCCCCAAATCTGAGTACAATTATAAACCAATCTGCATTTCAACTTCTGCCCAGAAGCCGATTCACATCTTCGTCCTAGGAAAATCCTGATTCCCTGATTTGAATTTGTTTATGTCATCCTCACATAGACAATATTCTCCCTGTCTTCAGCCCAGGATCAGACCGAAAGTCTATAAAAGGCGCTCCTGTGCACTGAATAGTAAGCATTTTGATTCGGTTCCAGAGGAAACAGCCTTCCCCTTCTTTTTAAACAGCTGCATCTGCTAAACAGTGAGGTAAAAAAGTATAACAAGTCAAAATCTGGGCCAAACCAAGAAGGTCACATCCTGTGTCCAGCTCAGAAGCAGTAAAATGTAGGTATAAAACATTTTGGGTGTTTTTTTTTTTATTTGTTTGGTGTGGTTTTTTTTTAAAAAACAAACAAACAAACAATGGCCTCACTTCCAAAAATTTGGAGGGGGATCACAGAACATGCCCCATTTATGACAGACATTTCTGCAGCAGCCCCGTGGTGCTGTCAGGCCACCGAAGTGCCACACTGGCCGTGCCACGAGGATGTCACTGGCATCCTGGGCAGCATGATGCCAGCAAGGCTGCAGCTGCGGTTCAGTCCTTCTGCATCCCTGTTTAACACATTTCATGCGCCAGATGTCTGAACTATGACCTGCAAGAAAGAAAAAATTCTCTTCTTTCCTTTATTTCTTTCGGCTGGATGAAGAAAGCTGTATCAGAAGCAAAACCAAAGATTTTTCCATCTGCTTTGTTTTTTGGTATGTGGCAGTCAGGTCTAACCCATCTTGAAACCTTCTCTGTTTGAGTAAGGGATTGGGTGTTTGTAAGATCTAATCAAATTAGGCCAGAGCAACAGGAAACACAACCAGAGTGTTTATCAGAGTGGTTGAAAGTGCTTCCCCCACCCAGCATCCAAAGGCCCAGACACCTGAAGTACCCATGTTTAGTGTCAGACCAAACTATGTGCTACTGTTGTATTTGACAGCATTTGATGTCGGGGAATACAACAGCTTTTATCTCTACTTTCAAAGTTCACTGAATCCCAGAAAAGCTCATTTTGTTTCTTTCTGATGTGTTAATTCTCCTCACTAGATCCTGTCAGTGATCAGAAGGCGAGATTGCTGTGTTCAGCTGTCTCGGGTCTGCAAGCTGAAGATAAGCACAGAAGCACCATCCCACAGACAACAACTCCCTTCAGCTCCCTGATGCAGTAGCTTGCTCAGCACGAGGCTGCAAGAAACAAATGTTTAATCAACAGATTGCATTAACTCGCAGGAAATTGCCTTGAGCAATGTGCTCTGGCAGGTATCTGGTCTGTGTATGACTGTCATCTCGAGAGTAGACAGTAAACCAGTGTGCATCTGCCCAGTGCTGATAAAGCCAGAATTAAACACCAGCCCATGGATTTCCAGTAGCTGAGGCTTGCACAGCCTACTTGTTTCATTCCCAAACAAGCATGCTTATGTTTTCTTCCTGCTCCTTTATTCTTGGAAAGCATTCGCTATGAATAGCTATTTTATCTCTCCTCCAGCATCTACCATAAAACTCCCCAGTGCTTTGACTCCTGCCCAGCACCAGTGCTGAGCCAGCCCATGCTGTGCACCAGAGCCTGGCCCAGCAGGTTTCAAGGCACAGGACGATGCCACACGATACCCGGTGCGTGCATGTCTCTTCCTTCCTTCAGACACAGCCTCTGTCCCCTTCCAGGGTAGATTAAGGAGCTGAGAGGTCTGCCTGAATTTTCAGGGGTACTTACAGAGCTGCTGAACTGAAAGCATGCATCGTTTGCCTGAGCTGTGCCATGTTACTACGTTCAAGCCTCTCTCTGCCAATTGACTCCTATCCTACATTGAGGGCTCCCTGTGAAGAGTCCAGCTTCTTATTCTGAGCTTGGAACAGTCCTGTTTTGAAGACCCTTCCCCACCTTAATGCAGGGGAGGCTTGTGGCCCTTGCAGCACTGCTGAGCAGGGCTGTCACAGTGCATTGCACGGTGTGCGGTGGGGAAGGCAGTGAGGAAAGAGGAAAAACAACAGGACATCTTGCAACAGCCTTGGGGTGCCATCTCACTTCAGAGCCTGTGAAAGTTCATTCCTGGTCCAGCTCACTTCCTCAGCTAGCATCAAGCTTTCCACCAAATTGTAAATATATAGAAAAGAAGCCTTCTTTGCATCTCCAAGTGCACCAGAGTTATCAGCCAGTCTTGTCCCTCTTCTCCATGTGTATCAGTTGTGGGATAAACAGGAGAGATTAGGGAGACACAAGTACCCCAGAACCTTAGGAGTGGCCTTTATCTGCCATCATTTGAGGACAGCATCACTGCCAGGCTGAAGGGCTGATTCCAGGGGAGCTCAGCCCTGCACAGCACTGATGGATCTGATTCACCATTTCCAGAGGAGCACAGAGCTCGCCTCCTCACTGGAGAAGGAAAGCCTGGAAAAACCAGCATGATTTGATCCTTAAAACATTACACGCCTCAGTGACTACCTCTCCAGCAGCTCAAGATGGAAGCTGCAAAAATCTAGACGCAAAATAACATCGTTTAAAGGCTTCTGAGATCCAGTCAGGCAGCTGGCAGATTGCTAGCACACATCATCTTCCTCAAAGTCAGCATGGAGTCCATCATTAGAGAAGATATCAGCATGAAGAATTGATGAAGTCAGAGGAAAAGCTGATTTTGGATGGGAGCACTCTCCTTTGCCAAACCTTGATCACAGCTGCAGCTCTGCGGGGCTGTTTGGGGCCAGGGTAAGCTACACAGGAGCGCCCAAGATGTTCTCGAGAAGCCCTCACACCTTTCCAACAGCGACCAGCTTTCGGCAAGATCAGTCACTCCCCAAGATCTGGCTCAGCGTCCAGCTCAGGGTGGAATAGCCTGCTCTTGGCAGGACTTGTTCCTCAGAAAGCCTTGGGAGCCCAGTTAAATACAAGCGAGGAAGCCAAACAAAGGAAGAGTGGCTCAGTGCCATAATGTACAGATGGCTTGAGACTGTTTCTGCTGATGACCGACGTGGAGTGATCTTGGTATTGCTCCAACCTGTCAATGATATCATTGTTTGAAACAAAACCCTCCTCCCTGTGCCGCTGCGCTGCACCCTGGAAGGGGCCTGCCGTGCGGACCTGACATTACAGAGCACATCGACGTGCCATGCCAGGGAGGTCCCATACTTTGCACAAGCTAATGGTCTTCAACTGGAGAGGCAGGCTGAGGGCGTGGGGCAAAACCCACCTTTCTCGGCAGGCAGCTGCCCCTGTGGCACTTGGGGACGGTGCAAGAGTGGGACCTCCAGCTCATCCAGCCACTGCAGAGGAGCGGAGAAGCATCCAGGGGGAGAGGGGCTGCAGGGCACACCCAAACACTCCCCACAACAGTAGAGGGAAAGCTGGAGTCTTTCTTGCAACACCACTTTCATTTGAGGAGTTCACATTTCCCAGCTGCTCTGGAGAACCTCACCCCTATTTTCCTGATAAATGGGAGCAGTTTTTCTCTCACCTGTGAAACATGACTTCTTAGCACAAGTCTTGGGGGTGTTCAGAGCCCTCCATCCGAGGGGACCACTGCGAACAGCTTCACCAGCCACAGATCACCCATGGGCACTGGGACAGTCCCAGCAGCACGCTGGCGCTCTCTCTAATTGGAGCAAGCAGGACTTTTTATAATTTGGTCCCACGAGCAGCTTTGTTTGGGTTCATTTTAGAGAGGGGCTAGTCTGGGTGAACAGCTGCCAATTTAAAAACACCCCTGAGTATCTAGGAGACAGACATTTTGTATTCCTCCCAAGAAACAAAAGCTAAATGGTCCGTGAAGCTCTCATGAGAAATATTGACTCTTAGTTTTTCAGTCATGGGACCAAGAAAAGTCAAGCCTTCAACTTCTTACATCTCTTCCCCTGTCCCTTTCCTCAAATCACAATAAATCTGTCTAGTCAGGCTGCCAGCATCTGGGGGTGGAGGGGATTGACTCTCCCAAGAAAGATGTCAGATTTCCATCTACAACTCATGGTCCCACTCCATTGCCTCTCAACAGCATCTAAGTAGCGTAAGAAGTGGAATTTGACCCCTTACCTCCCAGTCACTTAAATGTTCCCTAAAGGAAGAATTTATTATCAAAACCTGATGTGACCCCATCTTGAACACCACCAACACACAACCCATGACAACACGAGCAGGGAGGCCTGCTTTCCACATCCACCACTAGCGGGAAATCAGAGATTTCACCTCTTTGGAATCCTCCAAACAAAACCTGGCACTTCATAAAAATCAATGAAGACAAATTTTTTTTTTCTTGATGAGTTTCATCCAAACAGAGCCTGGAGCTCTTAAGCTCCCTTCCTCAACAGCCTTTGCTGATACATCCGAGAACATGTTTAGTGTGTGAACAGCAGCAGTTTGGAAGGAAAAAGTAGCTTCCCAGCTATTGAGGTGGAACTAAACCAGCTATTTGTAAGGCCTGGGAAAATATCACAAGTTAAAGAGTCTCCATCCCCTTGTGCCATCCGCATCATCTGTGACAGTCACTGTGTAAATGGTGTTACAGGACCCAAGCAAAATTTGTCACATAGTCCCTTGGCTTACCGATGGTAACCATAAAAGTTGCCTGGAGAGGAAAAGGGAAATAAAATAAATGGGAAACTGCCTGATAATGACTCAGGGAGCAGAAGATTTGAAGTGCTCCATTTCCTCATCTAGTCCTCCCCACCCCACACAGAGAAATCACTGAATATCCCAAGGGAATCAGGAGGCTGAAAGCAGCTAGGGCTTTCCAGGTCCCAACCCAGATTTTCTGATGACTCCAAGAGACAGTAGAGCAAGATAAACTCAGTTTCCCTCCTTTACATAACCCTTACACCCCTGTGCAGGAAGCCCATTAGACACTGATGATGTGCAGCCCATCAGTGGAATACTCTCATATATCCTTCCTGCTCGGAGGTAGGCAGCAACCTCCCCTCTTCCTCATTCAGTTGGTAGAAGAGGCCCTGGAAATGAGCAAAGGCAGGAAACTGTAAAATACAAGTGACACGGATCTCTTATTGCATCATCGAGAGCATCGAGCGGGGCTGGAGTGCGCTTCGCCTACCCGGGTGGGACCAGAAGAGATTGGAAATGATACCGCTCCTTATCAGATCCAGTTATCCACAAACAACTACCTGGGTTGCTCTCGAGGTCAGACCAGCTTTAGACCTTCTGTGCAGTGTCCTCAGCCAGCTGCTGCACATCGCCCCTGGGGCTCTGCCACCGAGCATCCCACGTCACCACAGCTGCTGCAGGCGGGCGGCAGCCAAAATACGCAGCTAAAACAGCCAAAACACACAGCAATGCTGCACACTGCCCAGGGGATTCATCCGCAAGCAGGGATGTCCCCTGGAGAAGGTGACTTCTCCTGGAGAAACCTCCACTGCCCCTTGCAGCTGAGTTGGCCTTTCACAAGTCTGCTCTCCCCATGAGAGACACAAAGAAGAAGAGAAGAGGGAGGAAAGTCTTGTTGATACTTTTCCCGCACTCAGGAGAGAAGACAGATTCCATGCAGGTTTCTGCTGTGCAAACATGAGCTCCCCCCTTCACAAGAAAGAAAAGGTTCACACCAAGCAGCACTGCTGCACGCAGTCAAAGCACCTCAGCATCCCCTCCCTGCTTGGCTCAAGGCTGCTTTTTATTAACAAATGCAAACGCCTTTTAAAAGTCGCTTTCCATCCAAGGTTTGCAACGCAGATTCTTCTGTTCCTAAGCCCCAGCCAAATCTAAAGCTGCTTTACAGGCATCTCTCCATAGATTTGTTGTTTGTGTAGCTTTGAGCTTTCCAGTCCTGCAGCTGCAGGACATGGGTTTGAGTCATTTAAAAGCAGCCCGAGTTGTTTGGGGGATATACTTTTGTTGTTATTCAGAAACATTAATGAGTGTTGTGAACTCTGCTTGGAACTACAGTGTGGCTCCGCCCTGCTTATCAAACTCCAGAGCAGGAAATAATGCAATATTCTGTTAACTGCTAATGCAGTAATGGTGTTCGTAGATGTATGAAGCTCAAACTCCGATGTGTGCTGAGCTTCTTACAAAATACAGAGTTAGGCACAGTTCTGAAGAAAGATTTGCAATAATTTCTGTGTTTCAGCTCTGTGGATGAACACAATGTCTTTTTCGTGTAGAATATGAAATCAGAGGCTTGGTGTGAAAATCTCTTCCACATACTGAAAACATCACGTTTCTTTCAAAGCTTCTGCAGCCCCACCAAAGCTGTACAGACTACAACTCTCCTTTCCCCCCCTTTCATAGCAAGCTCGTATTCTCATCAGCTTTGTCTCTCCATAAGGAGAGTGGTGGATGTGTAACGAAGCTGCATAATCCACCGAGAACATCTCTTACAACAGCTTCACTAGCTTGGCACACCTCCTTTCTAGCTTTGGGAACAATTGGGTAAATCATATCCCAACCAGACACAAATGCTGCCAATTATTTTGTGCTTTCTTTGAGCAATGGGAGTCTGGGATGTGGACATGAGAGGAAAATGGGAGCTGGGTGGGTGCATTTGCACCCCTGGGCTGCGTCCAGGGACAGAGTGGGAGCAGAGCACCAACCTCGGCAGCAAGGCTGGTTTCCAGAGGCTCCTCTAAACTGCATCAATTAAATGACCCAGAACTCTAGGGCTGACTAATTTAAAAAGCCTCAAGTGCCTTCCTGAAAGCTGCAGTTCTGTTATACCCCCTTTCATGGAAACCTGAAACCAGGAGCAGACAGGTTTCAGACAGCTTTGAAGGGATGCTTCCCACTCAGGGGTTTTCACCTTCCATCCCGCTGTCTGGGTGCCCAAGAAACCCTCCAGAGAAGAAGTACCTGATGCTGGAACTACCCAGCACCCCAAACTTCAGCTAGAACCTCAGGCTCCCCTATCAGACAAGCAGCAGCACTGATGAGCTCCTGGGTGCTGGGGAGCAACCCCAGGCTGGGAACCTGAGGAGCCAGGCTGGGCTTTGCCTTGCTGAACGCTGTGACAAGCAGAAGCGATTTGCCTCCACTTAGAAGTACTCTATGGAGGCCGACAATTACAGCATCCACAGGGCTCCCAGGGACTTCATGTTTTTATTTGCTTCATCATTTCTCTTTTGAGTGTCTCTAAACTACTCCTGCACCTTCACAAGCCTCTGCAAAGCAGTGGCTCTCCAGAGCCTCTCATCTTACGAAGTTCAGACGTGCATTTTGAGATCGTGCCACCACCTTTCATGAGCAAGGACTTGAGGCCTGGCAAGACTCACACGTGAAGCACTGCAATCTATGAATCACTTGCATTTTCCACAGAAAATAAAAATTAAAAATTCCAAACTAAGTGCTGTATTTCATTAGTCCTAGTAAGGCAATTCATGCCACGGTGGAAGTGTGTGCACACACTTAAGCCTGTGTGTATAAATCCCAATGAATGAAAATGCATTTCAGGAAATAAACACAATGGAAACCTTCTATTATTATAATTCTGTTTACTAACACCAGCAATGAGTTTGCCTGCACTGGAAATAGCACGGCACCGCTCCCACAGGGCACCTGGAAGTTACATCACCACGCTCGGAGCACAAATGGATTAATTCAGCAAGGATCCTTGCTCTTGCCAGCTTCTACAGTGCCAGAAATAAAATCACCTTTCCATGGTGATTGCAGAATGGGCAAGACCTGACAGTCCTTCCACCATGAAGGAGACCCCCACCAGCTCTAGTAGCTGTGTTGCTTCCAGGTCCAGTTCAGAGACTGGCATTGCTGACCGCTGTTGGCAGCAACAGCCGTTTTTCCTGCATTAGACAGGACTGAGTCAGCAGCGCTTACAGTGCCTGGTCTCTTCTACCACTTCTCTATTTTCCCAGCTGAGAGATGCCAAAACACATTGAATTCATAGCTGTTTCTTTTCAGCTCTACACAGGTGCATGACTGCCTGGGAAATGCGTCCAGTTTCTGCAGCACTGAAACTCCCCGCAGCTTCTGTGGCCTATTACAGAAAACACCTCGCAGGATGTACTCGCCTTTCATCAGCCATCAGATTTCAATCTTTACCGCAGATGGTGCCAAGAAAAATCTGATTCTCCTCCAAAACACCCTGAATATCATTTAGGTTTATGCACTGCCATCAGAACTGATAAGATCTTCCGACACTTCACTCTTCCAGGAGGAAAGCTCAGCCCCCAAGCTCTGTGGCTGGGATGTCCATACAATACATTTCAAATACAAACAGGGTCATTACTCCAAGGTTATTATTCCTACTGATTCTAGTAGACAAATATTTGGTTGTGTTTCCGTACATAAATCTTCAGACCCGCTTAAAAATAAATAAACCACCAACAGTGCAAGTGGACTGCTTAGCAAAGACTATTTAGACTTGCAGCTAAATTTCCAGCTGCTGTTCCACCACTGGAAACTAATGTACTCACAGGGCAGAGAGCCTCCGGAGCAGCCTCCAGATCAGAATGCTTCTACCCACCTTAACCTCCTGCAGCTTCAGCTGAACGCAATACACATCACACCCTATTGTATCACACAGCATCGCTGTATCATGCTTGAGAGGAGGTTGCATTTCAGTTAATGGAAAAGTATTTTTTCAGTCTTCTTTGGCATGAAGGGCACTAATGGAATGGAAACTGTCAGATCATTTCTCCTAGGAAACGGAGCAGGACCTCTTTGGATCACAGCAAATGAAATCCTCGTTAGAGTCCCACTGACTCTAAAGCATCGAGCCATTTGGTAAATAGTGCACTTCATCTCCACAACATTTTCTAGTTAATGTAGTAAGAATTATGATGCAAAAATAAGTTTACAGAGTGAGGGCCAGGTCACCGTCTGCTTTTTGCTGACAAAGCTCTGTTACAGTCAGCGCTGCTTGGCTGATTAACATCAGCAAGGACTCAGACCTGGAATAACCTTGAAATCCAGAGGAGGACTTCCTCATCCTGCCTTTATCAAAAGCCTGTGGAAGTCAGTAGAGTTTTTCCTGTTGACTTCACTGTAATCCTTATTCATTATTTCAGTAAGAACACAAGTCAGAATGCAAGGTACGAGCACACTTACCCATTTTTCTCCAGTTCCAAGATGAGCTCCTGGCCTTCTGCCTTTACCTTAACTTCAGCTCTGAGTGGATGCTGCGTGCAAAAGAGACAGCTCCTGTTACTCATACATCATCATAATTACATACGCATACAGAAAGACAAATTGTTCCCCTGGAAACTGCAGCTGATCTTAAACCACTCCTCGCCTTCCTCCTATCTTCAGGCCTGGAGTGCTGGGGAAGGGACAGGCCATGGTGGCTCCCAGCTCCAGGCACGCTGCTACATCCCCGTGGCACGGCCACACAGGCACAGAGCCGGGAAGCAGGACAGGCACGCTGGTGGGGTGCCGTAGCCGAGCTAGTGTCCCTGGTCTCTCAGCAGGAAGGATGAGCTCAGACATGGCAACAAGTCCTGGTGCGGGAGCACGTGGAGGTGCGGCTGGGTGGGAGGGGTGCACTGCACCCCCCTCCCCTGTGCCCCATGCTCAGGGCCACATCATGGGACATCCCAGCTTGCCCCGGAGTTTACAAGTTAAATATACGAGTTACTTAATCAAAGCCTCCTTTGTTGTCACAGCAGAGAAAGGCATTTTTAGGAGCCTATTTCAGGACAAGAGGAATCACGCCTCAAAGATTTTCACAGAGTTCCTTTACTCTCAGAAAATGCCAGTAAGAGGCATGCAGCAGAGTCTCTTTGACATCTTTAGGCTCTTGCCGTTGTGCAGACAGTATTTCACAGCTGCTCTTGTATCAGTCCCAAGCTGCCAAAGGGCTGAAAACCATGACAGTGACTTTCTAGCATGCTCAAGCACATGGTCACAGCCCAGTTTGCAATCTGCCTGCAGCTCTGGATGAGGACACTGGACAGCCAGCTCCCCAGGGCCTACTGGTGTTAGCAGAAAGGACCCTATCTTTTTTTAGTGCAACAGTAAATGCATACAATAAACCCAACATTTTAAAAAATAATACTTCAAGAGACTGAAAGTATAGGATACACCTTCTAGAGGCCCAGAAAGAGGGGCCTCTGGAGGTCTCCAGTTATAGCTACCTCAAAGCAGGACCACTAGCTAAGGTCAGCTTAGGATTTCTGAGTCTGAGTGCTTCCTCATAAAGGAAATGGATGAATAAACTTCCCAGAAGAGAAATAATGCATTTAATAAGAACAAACTTCTCTGTTCAGCTGGAAGAAAAAAAACCAACTCATAAGAACTGGTGAGATGATCAACCCATACTGTTTCCTAATTCAGCGTTCGAGGGGATTTTGCAGAACAGATCAACTGAAAGAAAAATAAAGCAAGACTGACGGAATAGGAGGCTCTGTTGAAAGACCTGTCAGCCCGGAGACATGCTCGGCTGCCACCTCATCAATTGCAAGCTCTGTTACAAACTCCTCCTTTCATCAGCTCCCTGCTCCTATTCTGGGTTCTGCTCATCTTTCCTTCAGTTTCCAGGACATAGCACCAGGCCCAGCCAGCTGATGCAAAACAAGTTAATACATTTAGGGTACACAACAACAGCTAATTCCAAGGGGTTGAGTTTAGTTTACTCAGTCCCAGGTGCTCAGTACATCTCAGGGTAGGTCTGTTTTGCTAACATGTAAGCAATGGAGGTTGCCTTGCCCAAAACTGGGGGGGGGTCTGAGGGTCTCCACCATCATAAAAACACTTTCCCTTCTCCTTCAATAATCCCACTACTTTAGAGTTCATCAATTGCTCTGTAACTGAAATATCCCAGCTGTACGTAAGCTTTGCTAAGACTGGTTTTAGAGCCAACAGGAACTTGCCTGAAACAAACCAAGTACGACCCCTGAGACCCAGCAAATTTGTATAAGGGGAAATGCTGTCCAGATGTATTTGTATCACTACCAATAACAGAGAGAAACAAAACTTCCAGACAGCACTGCAAAGACATTTTAAAGAGAAATAAGATCATGAGGGAGTCATTGTAGCTTTTTTTAAAAAAATATGACACAAGAAAGTTTTAAGAAAGTCTCATCATATGGAGAAGACATAAACCCCAAAGTAACAACACCTGGGGAGATGCCATGATTTTTCTTTAGTACAAGGCTGTGGCTTCCCTTTTTCTGGTTCACAAAATAAATAACACCATCTGGATTTTCCTCTTTCACTTGCTTATGCAACTGATAACTTCTCGATTACAGCAATGCATGTGCTGGGAAGTCGAGCTGCGGTTTGCGCTGGAGTCCGGCAGCCCAGCAGTTCTCAGTAGGGCTCCCGACACCCCACCGCATCCACCCGCGTAACGGGCGTGGGGTGAGGTCTGTATCGACACCCACGGCGTTTGAGGCACAGCTAGACCCCCCTGAGCTGCTGGCTGGCCCTTCTCGGGGAAGCACCCACACAGCTGGGATTCACCCCCTCCCACAGCAAATGCCCCTGCTCGGCTGCATCGCCCCGCTCCCCATCCGCGGGGATGCAGACCGGGTAGGCTCGATGCGGGTTTCAAGGCAGGGCAGAAGGCGGACGATGCCAAACCTGTGCTCGGGGTGCAGGCGGGTGGCCGGGAGCCCTCACGCCCAGCGCCCAGACGCGCCAGCCAGCTCGCCCAGCCTTCCTCGGGGTTCGGAGGGGCTGCAGCAGCCCCCCGCGCTGCAAGCGGGATTCTCTGGCTCGTCTCGGGTTAAAGAAAAAAAAAAAAAAA
>Ga0065711_1001510_pt1 | contig 42700 bp, 21 predicted proteins | sample Hoacrofraction12_FD_59098 | JGI IMG/M metagenome (GOLD analysis project Ga0065711, IMG submission 59098) | Hoatzin crop microbial communities from Cojedes, Venezuela - Epithelial fraction 12 v2 (version 2) | ecosystem: Host-associated > Birds > Digestive system > Esophagus > Crop | place...
GCCAGGGCACACTGCTGGCTCATGGTTAACCTGTCGTCCACCAGGACACCCAGGTCCCTCTCCGCAGAGCTGCTCTCCAGCAGGTCCACCCCAAGCCTGTACTGGTGCATGAGGTTGAATGGGTGCAATTACAACACAGCAAGCCTCCCACCACCCAGACATGTTCAGCAGGAACTGTCTGATCACCAGCTACCACCTAAAGATTTGAATGCCCGCTTCAATGCCCAGTCACTACTCATCCACTTGAACAGCTAGGTGGTAGGAGGAAAGTAGAACCTGAGCAAGAAGAGGGCTGTTTGCTCTATGGAAGGGTTGGAAACAGTTACTTTACTTGAAGTAGCTGCTCCCAGGTGGAAGAACTGCTGCTGAGGCAGGGGAAGGAAGTGGACATCTTCTCTGGGGGTGGAAAGGCACGTATGGCACATGTTTTTGAGGGCATACCTGCAGCTTGAGGGAATGTGACTGCTGCGGAAGGAACTGAGCAGTTGCTTGCACTTAATGGATGAAAGGATGTGAGGCTTCTCAGTCTGTGGTGCAAAGGTAAAGGGCCATAGGTTTCTATGTTGGCAGGACAGGTGTGTTGTGTCATTCTTCAGGAGTTTGGGAACACATCTGTTTGGTTGACACCAAATTTCAGTTCCATTTCTGTAGCCAAACCATCCAAATTTCAGTATCAGTTCTGGCCAACCACAGCAACCTTTGAGCCCTAGCTGCTAAACATGACAGTGAGTGCTTGGTGAAATCCAAAACAATAGTGGTGCATGCTTGCTATGAGCTTCGTGTTTTGCCAACATCGTGTATACTGGTGTCATTTCCGCATGGTGGGTGGTGGGAACTCAGTGAAACTCTGGGAACTTAGAGGTGTTTGAATTCAGAAAGCAATCTGTTTATCTTCTTTTTGTTCTCTTAATCTCAGCTAGATATAGATCTGTCTAGACAGAGTGAAGTTACATTAACAACTTCATTATTATTATTATTATTATTACTACTATAGTTAACAAAACATTCTAAGTGCTTTAAAAATAGGTCAGTTCTTATTAGTGGGAGGAAATATCATGTCCAAGATCTGGCTGAGCTGCCATTGTCATCCTGGCTAAGTACAGGAAGGCAATGACTGTCCTCCCACTCCTCTCTGGATGTCTCCTAAGAAAGCCCTTTAGAGTTTGCTGTTTGTTTATCCCTATACCACTAGGTGCAGCAAGTACTGATTTCTTTCTCTTACAGCAGCTGGGCTTTTTTGTCAGTGTTCATTTGCAGGACAATTTTGTACTGTTTATTTTGTTTTGCTTCAGTTGAAAAAGCAAATGCCTTGCAGATTCAAAAATAAAGCTAAATTTGGTGAGGGATACTGGAAGTACTACACAGGAATCAGTTTTTATCAGATGGAGGTAGCAAATCATCATTTATGTGGCCTAGTGTTAGAAGCTTGTAAAAGATGCCCAACTCACACAGATGGCTTGGTCATGTCTATTACATAAGGTTTAAATTTCATTGGTAAGAGATTACCTGTTGTACATTCCCTTGAAATGTCCTAAATATTCAGGTTGAACAACTAACTTTTGAGAAAAATGTATCCATTTTATCACAGCACAAAAATCAAAGAACCATAAATTTTCCTTTATAATATGTCTTTGATCTACCACTCTGGATATTTTAGAAATATTCCCAAACCAAGTATCTGAGTTAGTTACTTAAATTAGCTACTTGTGATGCCTTCTGTAACTGGTTAAGAGAGACAGGTTCCTCCAGCAGAAGAGAGACTCTATGTATCTTGGTTAGATTTTTGCACTGAATTTTTCCAAGAGGAACATCTCACCCTCCATTGTTCAGGAAGAGTTTGGTACATACTCCCAAGACTTTTATGAAGCAAAGGAAGTCCTTAAGAGGAGTTGAAACAAGTGATCTACCTCATCCAAGATACTGCTGTTCCAAGGAGCTTGAGGTTTTCTGTCTCATACTGCCACAGTTTCTGTCAGCCGACTCTGCAGAGGCATGTTTCTAACCATAACAAGTCTAGAGCAAGTGCTGGATCACTTAAAACACACAGAAGGTGGTTGTTCAGGCAATGACTGTACAGAAGCAGAGGACACTGATGGCAAGAGCAAACTAGCTTGTCATGGATTCCTAACCTCTTCACATTCTTAAGTCAAGACTGGATGCCTTCCTGAAATAAAAAATCTAATCAAATCTAATTTATTTGGCTCAGTCCATGAGTAACTGGTTTAAATAATGTAACTTCTGTTGTATAGGAGCTTGGACTAAATTATACAAAGATCATTTCCTGAGAAATGATGATAGTAAAAATAAATCTCTGAATTTCAGCTCATGCTCAGTGGTTTACTATGGAAGTCAACAGAGATTTGTGAGGTCTATTTGAACAATTAGTTAAATCCTGAGTATGAAAGAGAGACAAAGTCAGCAGATAGAATGTGAATTCAGAAACACAGCCAGTTATGAAAAGTCATGCTCAGCAATGACACAACTACTTCAAGACAAAAAAGTCTATGCTTTGGCAACTGTCCTGGATTCTTGCCCCAGGTTGTTTGTTTCAAAGAAGCTGTATGGTTACAGAAAGTGCTACTGAGCTGAGAAGCATCGAAACCAGGATACAACATATCTGTTGTATTCTGAGCTATTGATGACCCGTAGTTAACAAGCCAAACACACCTGTGCAGTTAGAAATGTCATTTGTAAAGACAAAACTGTGAGACGGTCTTGCTTTGAAAATTTCATTAGACTTTTCCTGTTTACTTTCTAAAAATTCCCATGGCACTGAAGAATTGATACTGCGATGGAAATAAGGCTCAGGTCATCTATTTGTATGATACTAATAACTAATAACGTTCTCTACCCTAAGTAAAAGTACATCAAATATTTAATGTGCAGTTAAGAGAATTGGCATACTCATAATAGCACAGCTTATTTCAAAATTAAAGATGTGTATATTTTCCAAATTCAAATTCAAAAGAAAACAGAAGTACAATTTATCAAAAATACACTTTTCATTAATGTCTCAGCTAGTTCAAAATTTTTATGTTGGTTTTTTTTTTAGCAGGAAGCTCCTTAACGACTACTAAATCATCACAAATTATAACCAACACAGGCTAGACACTTCCCCAGAAAAGGTTCTGTCCAGATGCAGTTTTATTTGGAATGGGGTGTAGTCACTGCAGGAAAAATATGCTGCATTTTTCACTGCGTACAAGTAAATTACAGAAGACCAACTTGTTTTTCAAAATTAAAGGTAAAAGCACAGGAAAGCTACTCTAAAGGACACCTGTCACTTTAGAAAACCTGTAATAAAAACACAATTTTTTGTACCATAGCAACATGCAAAAGAACTACCCAGAGAGTGTTTTCAATCAAGGCATTCATTTCTGTCCACAGCTGTTCTGCATTTAGATTTTTAGTTCACATTACTCCTATCTGTTTGTCCAGGGCTAATTCAGACTGAGAAGAAGCTGTATGTCACTCACTAAACAACAGTATAATTAAAAATCTTACTGCTACAGCTGGTTTGAAACATTTGAGAGCTTGGGAATTGCAGGGAACTCATATTAAAAATAAAAAACATATAATCACAGCCTCCTGTAGAGTTTAATGGGCAAGAGTAATTTCATAATTGCAATTGGTTGGAATAAAGCACATCACTCTAATTACGTATATCATGTGTATACATGCAAAGGCTAGAATCTATCTATATAAACAGGATGATTTAAAATATTCCTGACTTTTCTGATTATAATTAATCTGGGCAAACTATTTACAAATCAGAGTGTCATTTCATATCATGACATAAAATAGAACTTTCTTAAATATGTACCCCAGCCACACATTTAAACTATCCATTTTTGTGTACTGTCTAGCCTCCTGGATGGATGTAGGGAAGTACACTCGCATCTGTAGCTATTTCTTTTTTAAACACTGAACAACTCAACCACATGTTTCATTGTTCGGCATGTCACTGCTGAGGATGCTTACATGTGTTACTCTTTTCTGCGCCATACTATCCTTTCTGCAAAAGTCATTCCAGACTGATGTCAGTTTGGGTATATGAAGGCTGCAGACTTGTTCTAATTGTAGTACTAAAACAAACTGTGCTTGTGCTAATACTTTCCATATTGCCTTTCAGTCCACAGTAATTTTTGCTTACTTTTGAGTAAAATCAGTTCTGTCAGTTTTTGTGTTGTTAGCAGAACTGTACTTTTCCCATGTAATTCTTACACCGAAATGCTTCAGATAAAGCTGAAACTAGAAACACCAAATGCTAGCTATTCTGTAGATCACAGCAATGATTCAGGAAACAACCCAAGGCTGAACCTCATCAGCTTTGTATTCCTAAACTAGAACTATTTTATATAAGCATATGTAGACTACTAGATTTTACAGTGATGCTTTTTAAAAGAGGGAGATTTGCAGATTAGGACAAGGTTTGTTTGTTGTTTGGGGTTTTTTTTGTTTTTTTTTTTCAAAAAAGCCTCAATTAAGAATGTTGCCATTATGTAAATACACTTTAAAAATGTATTTGTTAAGAAAACTTCAAGTTTTCTGTCTCCTTCTGTCTCTCTTCATCTCTCTTTTAATTAAAAGAACGCTGGGAATTGAAAAAAACTGATTCTACTAAGTTCTGATTGCCTTCTGCAAAAGCAAAACCAATGGAAGGCAATCATGATCAGCGCCTGTATAAACAGACTGACCTGCCAAATCAAGAGAAATACTAAGAAATATTGAGAAATCAAAAACATAAAAGAGCTAGTAGAAAACCTGGTTTATATTTAGTGGAAACACTTTTATTTTAGCACATTGATTTAAACTTTGGAACTGAGAGAGTAAATGAAAGTATTTCTTTTATGCCAGTATACGGGGTATACAGTTGAAATTATTTCTGCTGTCCAGAAGAGAGGACATAGAGCTCCTAATAGGAGCCAGGAGTATTCATTATACAGCAATTTGAATCACAGAAGCTATCTGAATGATACACTAAGAACAGGAATAGTATATACCTCAGAATTTTGGGGTAGTTTTGATAAGAGTACACACTGCATTGATTCAGGCTTCTCTTTATCATATACTTGATCAGAACTTCTGAATATTTCTCTTCTCACAACATTTCCAATCTGATTGCTTATTCAGTGTTGCTTGAAATTGTGCAACCTCATTTTCATCAGTTGGGAACTGTTTCATTCGCCCTCGAGTAATACCATTGAAATTTGTTTCATTATTCATATTGGAATCATATGATCAATTCACAGAATAAGTTTTGCACTCATTTTACTTTCTATAACTTAGGAAATTAAGTCCTAGATGTTGCCATATTCTTAAGACTGTACTTCAGTTCACAGTAACATTTCATATTTCAGTGAAGAAAATATTTCTTAGCACAAGTGAAAACACATGATATTAATTTTAAGTATTATTCATCTGCTTTGTCTACATCAGTTCAGGTAGCTGCTTAGCCAAATGTTTTATAAAAGTTTTGTGTTTAATTTACAAAGAACTCTATTCAATGAAACAGCAGACTACCCTTTTGGCTCCCCAACTGGATACACAACAGAGACATCTGGAAAAATGGTCTAATTTCACATTGTAAAATAAGGCAGAAAAGTAAGAAGACTTTCCCCTGTTTTCCTTTACTGACTGAGAATTATATCATGTAGGCAACTATAACCCAAAAGAACATCATTCCACTCATTGCTGATGTTATTTTAATTATTTTTCTGATTACTGTTTAAGAACTCAGTTCTTTTATCACTTACACCTGACCTATTCCTGTTGTTATTCTGACATTTCCAATGAATTCTCTCCTGCAAAACCACGGAGAGCCTCTCAAGTCAATTTTCAGTTGTTCATTTTGTATTTATTTACAGATACAGAAAATAGGTCTGCTGTGGGTTTGTTTCCTCTCAAGCTGTCTTGGGCTAATTCTTTTCCTATCATGGGGCCACTCTGTCTTTATTTAACTTGGTTATATTTAAATAACCTTTATCATTACATTTTCCTTAATAGAAAAAAGATGATGAACTATTAATGTGGCTAAATTTTCCATTTAAACAATTTTAACTTGGTGTGCTTCAGTACCCCATATATTTGAGATTGCCTAAGTTTTTCCTCCCTTCAAGACCAAAGAGAAACATATTGGTAAAATGAACAACTTAAAGATGACAAGCTTACTGTCAGTATTCTGCTCAGCATGTAAAGTTGGCAGCTCTTTAACACTTATTCCACTTTCATAATGATGGACATTGGAAAATGCAGAATTTTTCTCTCTCAGCCTTTCCTAATTCACTCCATATGTAAGCAGAACTTACCTCATGAACCCAGATTTCTAGCACCCCCTCCCCATGTAGGGGCAAGGTCTCCAAAGGAAATAAATAAATAAATAAATATGACCTTGGTGGTTTGTGGTTTTTATACACACTCTCAGTCATACATGCTCAGAACCACTAAAATCACCAACTCCCCAGAGAGCCAAGATTTAATTTGGATTACATGTTACAGGCCAGACTAAAGAGTATCTGTACAATAACAACATTTACTTATATTCACCAACAGATGGTAAAACAGCACAGGGAGAAAGCTTGAAGAAAAGTGAGCGGTTTTTCAGAGAAATAATGGCCACATTAGATACAGATTGTCAATAAAAAACAAATCAGATATGCATAGGATATTTAATTCTTGCATAAATATAGCTTGGGTTTTCAAATTACATTATAGGTCAGAAATTTCTTCTTTATGTGTCTAACTCAAAAGCCAGGTTTACACCATTCCTGTCTGTTTCTTTGGTCAATGCCTACTTACTATGCAAGACAGAAATCAGAAGTGCAGCACTAGTATGAGAGTTGACATATGCAGCTGGAACCAGAACATTTTCTTTTCAGAGGTGTTTCCAAAGAGCTGACTTCACTGACCATAGTTACATTTGGTCATGTGTAGAAATAAAAGAGAAGGACACAAATACCAAAGTAAAACATAACTCCCATAACTAATTAGCTATTTTTTTTATAAAAATCACTATTCTTTGGCAAGACTAATATAGTTTTTACTTTGTTTCATTTCTCTTTCCCTAAAAAAAGTATTATCCCAGCTTAATATATTTTTCTCCCTTTTTTAGAAGGCTGGTTCATATTGAGTTGTCCTCTTCAACTGTACTAATGTGCCCTAGTTCCTTCAAATCCTAGTGTATAATCTGGCTGTTCAAATTGGCCTCTCACTGAACTTTCATTTTATACACAATCATCTGCCTTGAGATAAAGAAATAAAAATTATTCTCCTGCCACACATACATACTTAGCATGATAGTTCCATGAAAAAAATATTTTTGGTAATGTCGATTTTTCTTGATTTCTATCAGTGTAAGACAGCTCTCCCCCCTACCTGGAAGACAGCTGTAGTCTCTACTACTCCCCAAAACAAGGTAGAGGAATAATTCAGAAAGAACAATTATTTATGCAGCTTGGAGAGAGAAGTTTGCAAGAACTGGTGCTACGTGATCCATCATTCACTTACAGGGTAATTTGCTCATTAAATTACATCAGATAAGCCAAAAGTTACATCCAGGCTGCAAAAGTCACCTAGAGTTAATACGTATAATACAGAAATCTTAATCATCAGTCACTTGCTGGAAAATTGTCCCAGTGACACACCCTGGCAGATACACTTCTACCATTTTTCTATTTCATAGCAGTTCATCCATTCATAGGATCCTTTCAGACCGAGCAGATAGCCTGCTAAAATGGTGGCAGAATGTTATCGCAACCAGAAGATCTTGCTAAATAAATTAATTTTTATGTATTTTACTTGCTGAAATACAATACACAAAGTCTATTTTTTCCTGTGATGAACTGTAACAGTAATCTTTTTCACTAATCATCAGCCGACCCTAACCATGCTACTAAAAGACAATCCAGTTCTTTTGAGTCAATGTTCCTTAGGACAATTTACTACAGATGTGGAAGGAAATCTCAGCCCAGCATGAAAACAAAGACTTGTTTAATAATTATTTTAAGCATTCATGTGAAATTATAGAGCAGATTTCTGTTTGTAAACCATACAAAACTTTGTTTGTAAGACGTGAATGTTTAAGCACACGTCCTGTTTCTGATCGACTGCTCAATCAAATTGTCAAGTGGTCAAAAATACATTCAAAAATAGATGTAGCAATGACTGCGGTAATTTTTGCAAGTTAATGGGTGTGTTTACCTTGGCAGATCTCAGTGGAAAGGAAAGACTGCTGCTTGCTATAAACTAAAAGTTTAGTTGCACAGTTTAGCTACAGCAGCAAGGAGTTCTGGATAGGTTAATTAAAATATTTTTTGTAACTATGTTTTAGACACATCTTATCTAAAAGTGAATTGTAAAAATAAAAAGATGTAGAGGAAAAACCTAGTCTGATGTAATTCCTGAACCACTGGATGTCAAAAACCAAATGTTGCATAAACAAACAGACAAACATTTCTGCTCCCTGTCTGTCCTGGCTGTGAGCAAGAATACTGTCTCATCACATACTTTCTTCTCTTTTTTTTTTTTTTTTGCTATCACTAATGACTTTTTCTGCCATCGTCACGTTGGTTAGCAATCACTGACTGGAGCTCTTCATTATTAAAATACATATTAAAAAAAGACATTGGTATCTACATTATCATAACATTCAACAATTTTTTACTGCAATACAGGTGGTTATTTGGTTATATCTTTTATATGAGGTCATTCCAAGAAACTACTGTCCTCAGAAATGGAGTTACCCTTGAAACTAACCAGGTTCCAACTTCAAAACAAGCAAAATGAGGCAGATTCACCATAATATAAAATTATAAGGTGAAACACTGTGCCCGAGCTGCTGCTGACATGGGTTCAACAGAAAACTAGACAAGTTTATAGAAGAGGAATCCGTTGAGGCAAAGACACCTCAATACCACCTCATTATCCCTGGTTCAGGAAGTCCCTGACCTATGAATTATTGACTCTGAGAATAATTTCAGGAAGTATCACTGCCTGCTTCCCTGCCCTCACACACCTCTGTAGATCTAGACTTTTATGATTCTGCCACAGACAGCATGTACTGCTACCGGCTGTAGCAACACAGCCACTCCTACCGTAAACACTCACGAGTGCATGGAGGTCAGTGCTGCTGCAGTTCAACATTTGCTTCAGTGAAAACTCTAATGGATTGTTGACAGAAAGCAACCTTTTGAGCTTTATTGTGAACAGTTGCTGCTAAAAGAAGCTGTAAATTAGAAAATCAGCTTTCCAGCACAGGAGACAGCTTTTTGTTACGTGTTTGTATGGTGCCCACAAAGGGGTCGTATGATGAGGACAGCAGGTTTACTGCGACAGTAAGCCTTGAACATTTCCAGTCACAGCCTCACTTAAAAGGGCATCATGACCTCTCTTTCTCTAATATTTCTTGGATTGTGTCAAAATTCCTAGTTCCTGTGCCTTTTATATTTCTGTGATTGCAACCCCAAGCAGAAATTACAAGGCCATGTTTGGGAATTGGTGTCCATGATGCTACCATAATACAACAAATACAACAACCCAAAAAGAGTAGTTTGTTGGCATACAGAAGCAAACTTCATAGAGACCAAACCATAATTCTCTCCAGCAAAATGTCTGCAATTGTCATTGCAAAGAAACTGAAACAATAGACTAAACAAAGAGAAGAGTTAACCAGAGGTTTTTCATTCTTTAAAAGAACAAGCAGTGTAGCCATAGATTCTTGCCAGCTTCTGCTGCTATTTAAATAGTACCAAAGACACAAGGGCTTGGAAGGGGAAGGTTGAATATGAACCAGCCAAGCTGCAACAACAGCACTCTTATCTGTGGTGCAATAACATGAATAAATGGGTACAATAAAATTAGTTTATAAGGGAAAAAATAGCAACTTGCTGTAATACTTAAGCTTTTTCTCCCTTTAAAAATTTCTAGTAAACAAAATATAAAGATGTTAAGAGTTATCCTTTCCCTATTTTCTTTTGTACATCTGTTACCTTGCTGTAGCCAATTTTCTCTGAAAAGTTGATGTTTTGTTGAAGCAAATCCAGTAGCTGTACAGCTGTGCTGCTGTGCAGAACAGCAATCCATTACTCACCATCCTGAGAACCATACAAAACTTGGGAAGAATAATTGTCTCTGAATTTCAAGGCTCTCCAGCTTTTCTTCCCTCTTACAGCATTCCAGAATAAGGGGTAAATTACATCAGTAATTTTATAGTACATCAGCTACTCCTGCTGTGAATGCAAGGTAGCTTCTTCCATGTTTCATCAAGAAGTTACTTTTCAATCAACTTGCATTTTCTGCTGGGTGACAGCCTACATTTAGACAACCACCATGCCATAGCTGACATATTGCAAGTAGACATTGTAGCTTATCTCATTCATGTACACTCACCTTCAGAAAAAGAAAAGGGAAGGTCACCCATTTTCAACAGCAAAATGGTGCAGATTTAGACTTTTTTTTTAGCCTTATACACAACCCAAGAAAACCAGGTGACCAGCTCTTTTTAAAACAATTTTACCACTAATTGTTTTTTACAGGCCAAGTAAACTTGTTCTATCATCATATGGTAGAGTGTTTATATGCATTCTCAATATCCAAATTTGACTTTTAACCAACTCCTGTGCAATTTAATTTTAAACAATATCACTTCCTAGCAGTCCTTCACATAGGAGATAAGTATCTTGGAGAAATTGGACCCCTAAATTTATATTTCTGCTCAGTAAATTTTTCTCTTTCCTGACCAGCTTTTCTATGCATATTTCACAGCTGTGCTGGTCCAAGCAATGTTCACTGGTGAAAAATTTTGGGTGTATCAGTGGATATTGAAAAAGCTTCACTTCTTATGTTGTATGTACCTCCACCCCTGTAGAGGGAGAAGGTCTTCCTAAGTGGTTAGAAATGCAAATATGGACACTTTATTGCTACTGTTCATGGATTCTAGAAATGCAGTATCAACAGACCTGTTTATAATATCTGCTGAAGACAATGATTTTTAGTTGGAATGGTGTCTGCTTTCTTACTTCCAAACAATCTCCAAGGACTGCAAACTTCCCTGACATGAAGTTTCAGTGTAATGCTGTGTGACAGCTCCTTGGGTTATCTTGTGCTTCTGTTTATTAGAGGCCCACAGATGGCTCTTCATGATTATCCTTCTGTTTCATATATGAAACCAATGTTCTTTTTGAAAGTAATGAAAGTGTGGAGATGAGGTACATTCCATTTAGTTCTAAATTAGAACCAAAGCCTTTAAAAAATGCCTAAGTGTTCCTGCCCTCGGTTGTTGGCAGACTCTAGAGTATATGTATAGCTTGCTCATGTTGAGTGTTCCTTTAGGAGGTGATTTATAGCCCACCGTTACATCAAATCTAAAAGGTAGTGGGAAGAAGACCTGGCTATTGGCAAATAATGGCACACAAAACAGGTCCACGAAATCCCATCAGAAAATTTTTCCCTCATGGAACAAAATATTCTGACTTCCAACCATCAGAAAGTTACCAGTTCTGAAGGGCAATAAAGAGTGAAACATACTGCAGAAAATGTGCATGAATCAGAGTGAAAATCTTTTCCCCAGTGAAATGCCACCCTAATGAAATCTTTCTTTTATCTGCTTTCCCCTGGGCTTTTCCTCAATATTTCCTTACATGCTATTCAGTTCCACAGTAATGGAATTACTTTCTAGTTTTCTCTTCTCACTCATATATCACCTCTAGAGTGATATCTACTCCGAGAAAGGCTTGGGGATACCAGTGGATGAAAAGCTGGACACAAGCCAACAATCTGCGCTCACAGCCCAGAAGGCCAACCATGTCCTGGGCTGCATCAAAAGCAGCGTGGCCAGCAGGTCGAGGGAGGTGATTCTGTCCCTCTGCTCCGCACTGGTGAGAACCCACCTGGAGTCCTGCGTCCAGCTCTGGAGCCCTCAGCACAGGAAAGACGTGGGCCTGTTGGAGCGGGTCTAGAGGAGGCCACAAAAGTAATCAGGGGGCTGGAACACCACTCATATGAGGAAAGGCTGAGAGAGTTGGGGTTGCTCAGCCTGGAGAAGAGAAGGCTCCATCCCTGGGAGTGTTCAAGGCCAGGTTGAAAGGGGCTTTAAGCAAACTGTTGTAGTGGAAAGTGCCCCTGCCCATGGCAGGGGAGGTAGAACTAGATGAACTACAAGGTCCCTTCCAACCCAAATCATTCTATGTTTCTATGATTCTATTATTTTCACTCCCGTACCACCACTGCCTCCTCTCAAGTCCACTAGCTCATCTTCGTCACTGTTCCTTTTTACACTAATTTTTCCTTTTTTTTTATTTCATATATTCCTTTAGTTTCTATTTATCCTCTCTTTTTACAATACCAAAGAAAAGATGTTGGACTGCTCTCCACACCTAAGATCAGATATTCCATTCTGCATCTACGGTGAATACACTGTGTTTTGCATTGCTTCAGATATCTTCTCAAGCACTCACACCCCTGCCATGCATTTGGGTGGATGGAATCTGTCCTGCTTGGCTCATCTTCATCCTCTACTTACAATTGTTTGGCAAATAACTCTATGCTCACCTTTCCGCTCCAAAGCACAGTCTTTGCCACCAACTTCCTCACAATTTACCTGCCTTTCTTTCTAAAGGCATGGGTTTCCAGAACAGGTTTCTTTCCTTTGTCTGATTTTATTAGTACCATGCTCATACTCCACATGACGAGACATGGCTGCATACTTTGCGTTTAATCTAACAAGGCATCCCATCAAAAATTTCATGAGGAGCTTGGCATATTGTTCTTGGTATTTTTCCATGTACCACCATGTGTATTTCAACATCTGAATAGAAAGCTAGTGTTCTCCTGTGGATGTCTCACCAAGGAACATTAGACATGTAGTATTTCACAGGCTGATATTGCCTGCAAAGCAAGCTCTAGTGGGAGACATTAGCACAAATACTTAAATAGTTCCTGGGGTTTTTGCATTAAAAGACTGACTGACACAGTTTCTTGTGCAGCTCCTACTTACCAATGAATTTAAGGGTTAAAGAACAGAGAAAGGAAATGAAGAGGAGACCTACTTCTATAGTTGTTTTCACAAGTGGATGATAATTGGGGGAGAGATTTATGTAAATAATACCCAGGTTGATATGCCTCATATCTTAAATAGGAAGTCCAAATTGGAGGCAAACCTTCCCAAGGGCCACTTAAAGTTTTATTCAGACCGCATTGAAAAAATGAAGCAACCAAAGACCAGTCAATTTGGAACAGCATGAAAACTGATGATGGCTAATGCATTGTAGATGTGTTCATGAAAATAACTATGTATGTATTTAGGTATGTACAGCATTACACCGCATAAATAAATACACAGTAATTTACTTACTCGAGGCCAAGAGGACCTTATGTTGTTTTTAAAGTAAGTGGTAATGACAGGATTGCACTAACAAAGAAACTGTTATGAAACTGGTGGCAGAAAAGTTGGAAAAGTCCTAGTTTCCCTTCAAAACATTCAAGCTTAGTCTCCAGTATTTTGGACTCAAAATTCTGTTTAAAGAAAAGTAGAGTTTAATTAAATCTGCCTCGTCTGTGCCTCCCTTCCATATTGACATGTATGTGTATACATCTATATATAGGCATGCATACCTACATAAATGGCACAGCAGTAAAGAAAGCAAAAGCATAGGAGATAAAACCTCTAGCTTCTCTACCACTTAATCACAATAATATATTTCACTAGCCATCCATCCGCCTTCTTCCTTAGTTCTCCATCTGTAAAACAAGAACATGTGTCTGTCTCAAAGGGGAGGACTTGATGAGCATTGCATTACTAGGAGTGTTTACTAAAGTTGATCTCCACTAGGAAATGGCCACCAGGAAATGACCACCTATTTTCAGCTCCAAGGCAAATTGCTAGCAATAGTGTAAAGCTACTGTGAAATACACAAAGTAGAGGATTATTATGAGTGTTTATAGGATCAGGAGTGAGAGAGATCCAGGTATGCTTTATAAATAATTTTTTTCTGTCACGTTAAAACTGTTTCCATTCATATATTTGTAACAATAAATGAAATGAATTGTACAAAGAATTAAGATTAAAAGTACTTCTCAATTAGGTATAGACCTATAGTACTGCTAGGTTTAACCTTACTATAATGTAAACACATCACTGTTACAAAAATAGAAGGCAAATAAGACCCCTTCAGACTATAATTGTCTTCCTGAAGTAATCTGTTGTGTTCCCAATAGAAAGACTTTCTTTAAGCATTTTAAAGATTTTTTTTACCTGTAACATAAGTTGCATGCACATGCATCTCCTTTCAATGGATACAATTTACTATTTGTGATGTCACAAGTGTATTTTTACACTATTTAGATGCTAAAGTAACATTAAAGGGAGAAAAGAAATTGTGTGTCTTTCAAATATATCTTACCTTACAAAAGTAGAAAGAGGGTAGAGTTCCCAATGTGTGATACTCCATGTTTTTGAAATTACAGCCCCTGGAGATTTGTTTGGCATTAAATTAAAACCACTAACAAATTGCTAGTGGTAAAATATTGCATGAACATTGTTTCTTGCAAAATATTGGAAATAACTATTGTAGCATTACTCAACAGTTAAGCAACCTCTGTTTACTGTAAGTATTAGCTCCTCGAACAACGTGTCCTGTATATGTAAATTCACTCCCTTTGGATCCAAACTCCCAACTCCTAACACTTGGATCACAAAAGTAAATCAAAAATATATGAACAAGTCCTTTTGCTAACTGGTCTATTGTCCATAGCTGGAAGAAACTGCTTACTTCAAATAAATAAATAAATAAAACATGGCTAAGCAGAACCATGCTTATTTTTCAAATCAGTCCATGCAAACTGTTCTGAAGGATACATTTCATTTAGTGAGAAATGTGATTTTGTTTTGCTTGTCGTATACATCTGACAGTCAAACTGTGTAGTCACTTCTCTTAGGACACTGTCCATCAGACATCCCAGCATCTCTTTTCAGTCAATGCAATTTCTATCTGAGCAAAAGAGGGTTAACACATTCCAATTCTGTCTCCATACATGATGGAAATAGTATACTGGGAAAAGAACTGAAAGATTTGAAGACTCTCCTCAATCATGAATGAGTTCAGTACTGTGATGGGAGAATATAAACTCATTAAATTCCTCTCCTTTTCCTCTATATAGAATGAGATTCAGCTAGCTAATCTTTGGCTTTTCTTGGAGGGCAGAATCAAAACTAAATTTCGTTCCATACTCTCTCTAGCATACTTCTGTAGTGATGTACAATAAATGGAGACAGGTTTGACTTCTAACCTTAAGTCCAATTTCATCATTTTCCTTTGTCTGATTTTTTTAAAGATGGGTTGGAAGAAGTCTTCTGGATTGAAATATATCCAGTTCAAATCCAGCCTTACAAAGGAGCTGATACTGACTGTACTCTTTCAGGTTTGTTTCTAATGATTCTTTCCCATTTCATTACAAACATGCATTGTGACAAAGAAACAAAAAAGGAGAAGTAGTGACATTTTATATAGGTGTCTTTACATTTTTTTCCTTTTTTTGTCTCTTTTATACCATCATTGCATGGAACTTGTCAAATGTAAAAGCATAAATCTTAAAGGAGATCCTTCTATTTAATTACTTCACTGTGGTTGACAGCTAACATACAGAAAATTAATTTAGATCCTACGTTAATCCCAGAAGCTTAACAAAACTGGAATTTGGGAAGAAGCACAACTGTCTTCACTGTAAACTGAGAGGAAAGAGTTCACAACACATTTAGCACATACTGTGCCAGCAGTAGTAAAGCAGAGATGGGAGTTAGCACCTGCTTAAGAAGAGAACAAGCATACTAATGCTGGGAATTGAAGGAATTTCCCACTAAACTACACCATATAGAAAGTAGGTCACTTTTACTCTTTCGAGAATGGGGAAAAGAAACAAAATTCTGAATTATATATGAACCATTACATTTAATTTTCTTCATCTCCAGCAGCTCCCAGGAGCCTTGAAGATGGAAAAATCTGGATTTTATCACTCTGGAAATTATCTAAGTTAATACCATAGAGTTCTTTGTAACCACTTGCATTATAGCTAAGTGTCTGTCAACCTTTCTGTTTTACTCCCCTTTATGCTTCTTTCTGTACCCCTTGCCCCGATTTAGTGTTTGCCTGTGAAAGTTCGCTCCATTTATAACTTGGCACACAAATAACTTACAAACAGGCTTTAGCTGAAATAAATCTTGAACATATCTACAATTCAACTTATTTAACTCTCTTGCCAGGTGTTACTGGCACGAAAAAGGGTTAAGTTAAAATGTCTGAGGGGTGTTCTTAAAATTAATAAATAAGGTTGGCTCAAGCAGCACATCCAGAAACCTGGGAAAACTAAATATCTTCCCTGCGTGACCTTAACAGCCCATTATTTTCTATTCTGAAACATGGACTCTACAAAACAAGCAAAACTTTATGTGGGGAAAAGGAGAACTGCAGCTTGATTACACACAACAAAAAACACTGCCCTTTATAAAGAGGAATAGCAAAGCTATCAGATATTAGCGTTGAATTTAGGAGTCACATTTTATTGAGTGTCTAGTAGTAGGCTAAATGTAAAAAAATTATTACCACACTTCCATGGAATAAAAGAAACACTGGAGGTCAGCACCCAAAACAGAGAACTAGAAAAAGAACCAACTGCTGCAATTTTCCTTGGGGACTAAGTGCAAATTCAGGGCAATGATCGTTGTTCAGTGGAGCTACGCACAAAGGACAAGAAAGGGCAAAAATACAGGCACATGTGGAGCAGGCAGCAGGAAAGTTCCAGGGACAATCAGAGAGCACATAGTAAGATTTTGATAAAGAAATCAAGCAAAAAATAGGGTGTTAGGGTAGGTCATTGTCTGAGGAGAACAGAGCAGTGAGACTCTCATATTTACTTCTTACAGTGTTCAGGGAAATGGAAGTTCGTAAACATAGACAGAATTGCAACAAAGAATAATAACATTTCATCATCAATTTGCAAACGCATTCTTCCCAGATATCAACTAATCACCCATGGTTAAAAAGAGTGAAAATCCCTCAAAATAGCTCAGCAGTCTTAGTCTTGCATCACCTCTCCCAGTGCAAACATCCTTGTAACAGCATCTCCTCTTCACCTGCTGAGCACCACATCACTTCCAGCATAGTGCTAGAGTCTAAAGCTGTATTTCGGCAAGTCTGTTCCCATGTGAAGCGCTTCCCTGACTTGGTACAGCAACTCAGTTCCAGAGTGAAGCCAGAGAGAAGTCAGGGGCACTGGTGCTGAGAAGGGCACTGGTGTAGCATGGTCAGCTTAGACCTCAGCTCACCAAATGACAGACGCCCTCTCCACCCCGTCAGCCATCAGGGCTTACTCCCACTTTCTCCACTTCTTGCATCCTTTAAAAGTGAACAGCACCAAAGACCATTAAGTGTAGACTTTGCCATCTCAGGACACTGGCTTGCCACAAGGCTTCAGTTCTGTTACAGTTCTCTCAATGTAAAGCCACTTTACTTCAGAAATGTGGTGTTTTCTTATGTTACTACTCAGCATGTGGCATATGGAAGATGACAGCAGAAGTTAATCTTGTGAGATCCACAATAGCAAATAGAACATGATTTACAAAGAAACAAAATATGGGTGAGAAACAAAGGAAATCATCAGCATAGAGTGATGTCAGCTACCAGGCATGGTGGATTTCCAGACAAAATCCGTGTGCAGGTATTACAACTGTGACAGCAAGAACTAAACCTCCATGCAAAATTTATAACGAAAGACAAGAAAAAACATTGTTAAAACACTGAGGGTGTGGGAGGGAAAATAATCAGGACACTCCTGTTGGAATAATGCCCCAAATGCTGCCACCAAAATACTCACTGAGGCCAGAAAGAATAGTAGACACAAAAGTGTTTTGGTTTGCCTTTACCTGAACAAATACTTGTTTTTAATAGTGAGAAGAAAATGTTTATATTGCAGAACTCCCATTCTTGGCACCCACATGTGACCTCAGAAAGAATGAAAGTGAAATCATTTTTATGTTTTTAAGGCAATAGACCTAGCCTTAGAAACATGCCACTCTTTGAAAGCACAGCTAAAGTGAGCAGTGAAAGGAACATAACGACAATGTACTAGTACACAACACATAAACTCCAAACTAAGCAAGTAGTATGGAGAATGCAGGTGTCATATATTGTAGATTCCATCTAACACATGTGCTACAGACAGAAATTTGACAGAAAAATTAATGGCCAGCCTATAGATTGCAGTGACAGAAACAGAGGAAGCAGAACTACTATATCTTCATATACCACTGATACACCAGGAAAAACATAAGCAACTATTCTTGCTGTTTCTGAGACCATTTGGAAAGACTGCCACCGAAGTGAAAGCAATCTGCAGTGTTAGTCAGCAGATGCAGGGATTCTTTGTGTATGTTTATCACAGAAAAAGGCAAACACTCAGCTGCCATATTTGCTGTTACATTATTAAATCAGCAATCCATCCATATCAAACTAGATGGCAGAGCCACCTGCGCTTCAATTCCGGTCACCTCATGGATTACCAAGACCAGGTGCTGATGAGGTGTAATAAAACTCTCTCAAGACCAACAGACCAAAGTATGTTGTTGATGAGAAGCCCATGAAACAAGTGATAATACCTCTTGGATTCAGTAGTGGATGACAAGATTAGATTTTTTTGAAAAGGGACCATAATCCCATCGGATTCAGGAGTTGATACCAGGAAATGGATAAATACTTCACACCTGAGAACAGGCATGCCAGACATAATTCAGGAAGCCCAGCTCTTGCCAGAGATAAATTCCAGTTCTGAGTCTATATGATGCAGCATGAGGTGTGCAAAAATTACAGTGTATTTGTAACAGAGGGAGACTTTGCAGCTTTGCTCAATCCCAGCTTCAACTGAGAACAGATCAGAACAGACCTACTCAGTTTCATTGATGCAGACTCTGTGGTCCCACTACAACATTCCAATTTCTGGGAGGAAGACCACCTGAAGGACACTCAGGCAAGAAGTCTGATTTGGAAACTGCAAGTTTGGCACAACTAGCAGCCTGTGCTCAAACTGCTACTTTGTTAAATCTTTTCATGCTGCTGTCATTAAAAGTCATGTTTTCATATTTTATTATGCAACTAATGTAATCAGAAACTGACATTAAAAGAAAGGTATGGTTCTTATATTATGTATGACCCTAAAAGATGGGACTTTAAAGACAGCAACACATATCAAACAACTCACAATAAAGATACTGAGTTTGCAGCTCTAAAATCTTAAACTTATTCTGCCTTGTATCTGATTTAATGTTTTAATCCTGCACCACTTCCTGTTTACTCATATATTGTTTATATATATAAAAAAAAATTTTCCTGATACAATCACTTTATTCTTGAAGGTACCTTCATGTTTTAAATCACTACTTGGAAAGACAGGAAGCAGAAGTAACATACATTTACTTTCCTAAAGGTACAAGAATATACAAAAGGATCAGGATACAAAGCCGTGCTCTGTTTTCCTCACATAATTGTCTGTGGCAGATGACCACCATGTGAAAATAACCCATAACTCACTTACAGCTTAACTGCTCTTCAAATATTATTTAAGTAGCACTCAATTGATTTATGATACTGGCCATGACCCACAAGTGATAAATGTCCCGTATTACAAGAAGACCAGATCAGTCAGATCACAAGCTGCTAGAGCAGCCCCAGTTTTACCCCAATAGCCTCAGAGGTTTGGCAGATCAGTAATACTTGTGTATTATACAGATTATTTTCTTCTAAAGAATTTCAGCAGCTCCTCAGCAGAGAGTAAACGATAGAGCATCAAATGTGATGTTTGCTCCTGGCAGTGATCGATTATTTTGATTCTCAATGCAACTCTAGCTAATATACCAAAAGGAAGGTAGGAGCTGCCTTTCCCTCAAGCCAGCAAACACATCACCCATGGCAGGACAGTATAAACAGAGGTGAAGACTTCTGTCTGAGCACATTCTGTCATCATTTTGCTTCTGAGTTCTGTGATGAAAATGAGACCTCCTTTGAAGTGATATGCTGTATACTTCTGCTAATAGACTTTCATTAGCTTGCTGTACTGAAAAAAATTAACAACGTATATTAGCAGTTTAAAATTAGTAATAACAATTCTGCCTTCTCCCAGTCTGTTGAATAGTGTATAAAGGTCACAGCACTGCTGATGCCCACATTTTTTGTTGTCTGTTTTACACAGCTGAGTACAGATAGAGTGACCTATGACAGCCAAATTCTGAGATCAGGCTCTAAGCAACTATGACATCAGATGCTGCCAAAAAGACATTTGATTCCTCTATTGTGAAATGCAAGGTTGGTTCTGGGACATGGTGAGAATCCAATTCCAGTTCAGAAAATTCTGTAGTGAGCTATTGTTTGATACTAAATACAAGATCATCACTCCTGCTGCTGCAAATCACAGGGCATCCAAGGACACATCTAACACTATCGCCTCTTTCTACAGTGTTTGCAAAATACTGCAACAAAGCTTCATGCAACCAGACTACAGAAAGTGACTGTGAGAGAATGGAGACCCAGAACTCATTGCTGGGAATATGAATTCAGAAGCTGAATTTCATAAGAAAAAAGAGCTGTTGTTAGATATTCTTAAGAAGAGTTTTGTGCTCTGCTGTCTTCCCTACATTGGTTCCTACAAAACAAGTAATCATCATGTCTCTGAACTATTTTCTCCTGCAAACCTCTGACATTAGAAAAGCTAAAAGACATTGTAATTTGAAGGTCTCGGTATCATCAGAGAAATCCTAGCACACAGATTCTTTTTATTTGCTCAGAAAAGCATGTGGCAGCAGATACAATAACTTTGTTCTTCACCAGTGGTGCCAGACAATAAAAAACCAAACTGACACATCAAAATCAAATTTATCTGAAGTAGAAAGGTGACAGTGACCATAGCTTGGGATTCACTGGAACAAGAAGCTGCTGAGCTTCTTCTCTACTTTTGACTTCAGTCTTGCGGCCATTCCAGATTCAGACTGACCAAGCATGTCTGACTATTGTTGGCCCACAGGTAAAGCTATCTTCCACAAGTAGAGGAAGAGGTCTGGATCGGGTTAAATTGGCCATGCTAAAATGAAGACAGGGGAAAACTGAGGCATTGAATAAATTCTCAACCTGTACCAAGGGGTACCCCTTTGTCTTTCATGAAGCAGGAAGGACAGAGTTAAGAATTTCATTAGGTATATCACTGGCAGTAGATTCCCAGGAGTGGCCAGCAAAAACTGCTGGCTGGATATGATACAGAAGCCCAGGGTAGGTTTTGCTGGTGCTGTCACATTGAATACCTTTCCTTTTTACTCCAGATCCATTCTGATGAGAAATACACTTGCAATCCATGTGAACTTTCCAATAAACACGGAATAACTAGCCTATGTCCTGACTATCTACAAACTGACAAATTTGTCTGCAACCTGATATTTTGCAACTTTTTGCATTTATTCCTGAACAACGTAGTATTTTTATTAGGTTCTGCACGCAGTTTAAAGGACCAAATCTTTCTTCCTGACTCTGTGATATTAATTTAAATGTCTAAACAGAACTGTTGATGATTTCAGCCAGTAAGGGTCCTGTCCTAAAATGTGAGTGATGACACTGTGGCCAGCTCACCATACTCACAGAAAAAGCAGTAAAAGATAACAGCTCCTTAAACCTGAGCAGTCTGTGCTTAGTAGATGTGGGGTTTGCTTGATTAGCAGCTGGACAATTTATGTTGCAAGACAGATCATGATGCGTAACACATATTATGCTTTTAATGAACTTCTTTTCTCTAAGTCTTTACTTTGGGAAAGAGGACAGTTGTGCAAAAGGAAAAAAATACTCAATTTATTTGACACCCATCTTATCTGACTATAGATCCTATGGGAAACCATCATGAACTCAATAAAGGGATATGAAAAGGTTCTCAGAATGCAGACTACCAAATTAATCTTAATAGAGCAGTCGTCTTCTCTTTTAATTATGTAGTAAGATGACAAGTATAGCAAGTTTTGCACTGAAAAAAAGCAATATTGAGAAAATTCCAATAACACGTATGCTTTTTCAGATATGCTGAATATTTGGTCCTTTTTTTTACAAGATGAGTTTATAAAGACCCTCACATATTATATTTGATCAGATCAAGCATCCAGTTCACCCAGCAGCCACAGCTGATGGTATCCAAAAGTAGACCCCCAGGGAAGACTGTGAGAACAGTGTAATATACAGCAGTAATTCCCCAGAATATTTTTGCAGCCTCCAGGGAATTGGGGCTCAGCAATTCCTGAACCAGAAGCAGTGTCTCTGTCTTTAATGGTTTCTTCTTTTCATCCAAGGATGTTTTGCATCTCAGTGTTTTTACTGTCCAAACCTTGCAGGAAGGATCTTGACAGCTGAACAATGCAATGTGAGGCAACAAGTACCTTCTTTTTCCTGTTTTCAAATTGCTGCTTCCTGGTTTTGCTTTATATATCCTACTCCTTTCTAGAATTCTTCGCAGTAAAATCTTACCTTATGTATTCTCCTCTGTGCCTGGGAAGATGATGGAACAGATCATCCTAGAAGCTATGCTTCACCAGCATGGCTTCACCACAGGCAAGTTCCTGCCTGACCAACTTCATGGCCTTCTATGATGGAGTGACTACATCAGTGGACAAGGGAAGAGCTAAGAATGTCATCTATCTGGGTGTCTGTAAGACCTTCAATATGGTCCCTCACAACACCCTCTCTAAATGGGGGAGATACAGGTTTGATGGGCGGACTGTTCAGTGGATAAGGAATTGGTTGCACGATCACATCCAGAGGGTAGTGGTCAACGACTCGATGTCCAGATGGAGATTGGTGACAACTGTTGTCCTCAAGGGTCCATACCGCGACAGGTGTTGTTTACTATTTTCATCAATGACACAGACAGTGTGATCGAGTGCACTCTCAACCAGTTTGCAGATGACACCAAGTTGAGTGGTGTGGTTGATACGCCAGATGGATGGTGTGCCACCCAGCAGGTCCTCGACAAGCTGGAGAGGTGGGCCTGTGTGAACCTCATGAGGTTCAACAAGGTCAAGTGCAAGGTCCTGCATCTGGGTCGGGGGACCCCCCGCTATCAATACAAGCTGGGGGATGAGGGGTTGAGAGCTGCCCTGCTGAAAAAGACTTGGCGGAACTGGTGGGTGAAAAGCTGGACATGAGCCACTTATGTGCTCTCACAGCCCAGAAGGCCAAGCATATCCTGGGCTGCATCAAGAGAAGCGTGGCCAGCAGGTCGAGGGAGGTGAATTTGCCCCTCTACTCTGCTCTTGTGAGACCTCACTGCATCCAGCTCTGGAGTCCTCAGCACAGGAAAGACACAGACCTGTTGGAGCTGGTCCAGAGGAGGGCCACAAAAATGATCCAAGGGATGGAATACCTCTCCTATGAAGAAAGGCTGAGAGCTAGGGTTGTTCAGCCTGGAGAAGAGAAAACTTCACTGGTAACCTCCTTCGTCTGTGAAAACTGACCATTTATTGCCGACTTCTGCTTTTTCCTTTTCTTATATGACTTCTTAGATTTTTTAAGAGCTTTTGGTCAGTTATAAAACAAATTGATTATATCAACCATAATTCCTTTATCCACAAGCTTATTGGCTTCTCTGAAAATGCTACTAGGTTTGTGGGGCATGACTCCACAAATCCATGTTGATTCTCTGCCAACATACAATACTCATTCCTGTGTCCACTGGTTCTTTAGAACAAATTTTTACACAAAACAGTAATTCAGCTGCCAAGTTTCTCTAGAATACTGAGAACAGTGAATATCATATATATATATCATATATTGCGGTTTTTTATTATCAATTTCTTCTGTAAGAAGGCACTATGGAATCTAATAGCATCATGGAAACAACGAACTTTGAGTTTCTAAGTCCTTACATATTCATAAAGTTACGATTATAGCCAGGTAGCCAATAGCTAGAGCAAAACCTAACACAAACTAATGGAATTTGGTAAAACAGGTGCTCTGATGATCATGAAGAATCCAACAGGGCACTGACTTCTTCAAGCCTTATTTTCTACACTCAGAAGTTAAATCAATTCTAACCTAACCTGCAATGTAATGGTAGAACTAATCCCTACAGGAACCTGTGAACACGAAACATGAGCTTTTGATATCATCCCTCATCCGAAACTTTCACGTCAAACCTTTTCCTTCCCCAAACATGAGATAAACCCCAACCATAACCCTACTTAATACAAGGGCAATGAACTAATTCTTACAGCTAAAATGCATTAAAGGCACTAGCTGTATCACCAATAGCCTTTCTAAATTTCCACCCTTCCCACTCTGGTGAACAAACTCTACAAGAAATCTGAATAACAGAATTTGCCCTTCATGATACTAACTACTTCCTATCCCTGAAGCAGTTCCAGACTCAGTGACAAGTTAGGCTCAATTAGTATTTTCTTCTTAACTCTATTCCTATTTTTTAACTAAAAACTGAAATCTAATCAAGTGACTATTTCATGAAAAAAAATCTACTGAGATTCATTAGCAAACAACATTTTTTCTGATCTCTGTTGGTCCTAAACAATCCAACGGTGAACTTGGCTGATGAGGCTTCCCTCGTTTAAGTCGTACTGACACCCTAAACCTAAGCCTAAAATTTATTAATTCAAAGTGACCAATTTTTGTAGTAAATCTAAATATAAGGCATTTGTTCCCTATTATGGAAACTCTCATCCTATCTCTACCAGTCTTGCAGAATGCAAGAATAAAAAGGCTTTCTACCTTCTTTTCTGAAAACTTAATTCTAGTCCTCACCCTAAAATTAACACAAACTGTAGAGAGAGGATGAATCTGCACTGGAATACCTAATATGAAGCATATGCTCCTGTCTACACCATACTACTCTCTCTGACATGTTTTTTCCCAGTTTCCTAGCCTTATCCCAAACCTTCCTTAAATGGAAGATGTGTCCAGGAATACTGCAAATAAAATATTTGCTTCAGACTACACCGTCAGCCTTCTGAACTCTTAAAAATTTGGCAGTAAAACAGAATTCATAGCAGCCTTACTTTCTGAAACCCTGACACTATCTTTTACCAATTCATCCTCAGTATGCTTATTCCTGCCAGTCATGCTCCCCCATGCCAGCTCCCTGTCCATGTTGTCTCATTCCTCCCTCTCTTTGTGTGGAGCCTGGCCCAGCTCTAGGTGGTGGGAAGGGCTCAGCGAGCCCCTGGCATTGAGACTGATCAGCTTTACTGCAGGGGAAGAAACCTGCCCCAAATCTACCTCCAGAGGCAAACAGAAGGATATTTACATGGGTAGGGAGCTTGGCAAGCATCTCACTATAAAATGAGCTTTTCAAACTGTATTTTCAAATTTTAATCAAACCTATGTTTGAAAATCAGTACTCCAGAATAAATTTCAAGAACAGGTGAATTAAATTGTAGTGGCTATTAAAAGGACTCTTCCAAATGATTAAAGACAAGTTAAAGAACAGTATTAAGGCACCAGGTCAGGCAAAGCTCTTATCATAAGCACATTGGCCAATGTTCATGACTAACCTTCAAACACTGAAATTGTGTTTGACACTGAACAAGCCATAAACAAAGATAATGCTTGCCCCATGAAATTCATCGTCTAAAAGAGAACCTTGAAAGAGACAGGATGCCATAGAAAGCTTAAAAGAGGACACTAGCAATGTGATTTCATTGCAGGTCTGCCTGACCCCCTTGATTGAATAAATGTTGGGAGTAAAGAGAGTATTTGACTGATATTGCTAAGCATCAATATTCCTTAAAAAGACATGGTTTGTATAAGATAGCAAGGTCTGGTATATCAAATTCAAAGGTTAGTTTGCATTTGGAGCACTTGGTAGGCAACCCGAAGATGGGAATGAGAGATAGAGTGGGATGTGAGAACCTCCATGTATTATCTGTGCCTTTACTCATTAGACGGAAAAAAGGTACACTATATTCAGCAACAGATTTGTGGTTCTGGCACGTATACAACCAGATTCAGCTATGTTGCCACATCATTCTACCATACACGTCCTACAGTGATGACAGAAACAACCGACAAGGCGGCTGTAAAAGACTGGCCAGTAATTTACTTTGGATAATATCTCTGCTGCTAGCATCTACATCCCAGAAATATGTGGTTTTAAAGGGATTTTAAACAGCACTACAGACTGCAATACAGATTATCTGTAGGCAAAACTGCAAGCAAAATTTTGGAAATTTCTTGTTGAAACTATGGCTGCCAGGATGCCATTTAACAATTACTCCAAGCTAACTCAGGTGGCAATTTAACTTTCAAATGTGGATGAATTACAGAGAAATATGTACATAACTAATATTATCTTTTCATCAGTCTCTTTCTCTGTAGAATTCACATTTTTCCCCAAGATGTGTGTATGTGTGTTTTATCACTCATACAATCATTTCTAATACTAGAAAAAAGTAAAGCCAGATTCAACTGGAAAGACAAAAAAACATTCAGACCAGTCACAGTGAAACACTAAGTATGCCCTGCAAGAATATCTTCCATGGTCTTGTGAGAAGTGAAAACAATTTATCACTGAATCCAGCCCTAAGGTATCTGAACATAACTCCGCATTTCAGAAATGAGCTCTGTGACTTTCTTTCACAGGTTAAAAATACTTGTTAAAGCCTTCTGTACTGTTGCTAAGAGAAATGACACATTTGGCAAGCATATGTGAGTGATAGCTGGAGATTCTGGAAAATAAAGTAGATTTGGCTTACAGGTTGCTTTTTAATTTACTTCAGAATCTTTAGTAATAGTTACCAACAAAATGCAAAGCCTTATATAACACAAATTCAGTATACGCTCACCAAAGGACTCCAATATCTTCTTCAGGATCTTCCTATGGAGCTCCATCAGCTGAGATAGAAATACACAATTTAGATCTAACTTTTTAAAACCTTTGCAGAAATGTAAAATAAATATCTTCCGTGCCATATATGGATTTAAATACAGCTTTCCTCCTGGAATAGGGAACACCGAGCCAGATTCTCAGCTCTTCACAGATCTCTACACCAGTGTGCCTTGCGTGTTATTCAGATTTCTCTTAACATACACTGGCATAAGAGAGCTGGGATTTAGGTCTTATCAGGGTCAGTTGGTAGGAGAACATGACTAGAAACCAACTCCACAGGTTATGCATTTCTATGAAATCCTTAAGAAAATGAACAGTGTGGTTTTTTCTGCACTGTTTGGAAGAGAAACTTGATGTTGCTGAAATACTCTGTGTGTTTTTAAATGCTACTACAGAAATATGCAGACAATGACTTTATAGAAATGAAATTTTACTTCAAAACTCTAAGCTCTGAAACAGTGAAGTTCTAAACAGTTCCTTGACTAGAAGCACATGACTATTCACATCAGCTTTCCCTGGGTTTCCTCGATGGTTTATGAGCTGCCTGTTGGACTAGACCATGGTCATGTACAGTAGTCTGAAGATCAAGAGCAGGCCTGTAACTGGGTTCTTAGCATTAACATCTCAGACAGCCCTCTGCATTCTTTAAGCATTATGTATTTAAAAAAAAAAAAGCATTGATGTTATGTAAACATTGTTGTCAGAGCAAAACAGCTACAAAACTTCTAAAAGAAAGAGTGGAGTATTGCTTGCGACTTCAATGCATTCGGATGCCAAACTTCTTTAAGAACCCATGCATTAGTTGTTGACATGACCTCAGCTAACCCAAAGAAAGCCACAGGCACGTCTCCTTTCCCTACTGGCAGCTACTTTAATTGGCAGGTTCACAATGAGCACTTTTGTTTGCATCGTAAACATGCAGAGCACAATTGAAATGTTTAATACTTTCATCATGAAAGTGCGGCAATTAATACTTTTTTTTATAGGCCAAATCATTACACGTTTAAACAGCATCATTCAAATACCTCAGGAACTTGTTTCACAAGGACTCAAAAGGTTCCCCATTTAAAATTATATGGATTTAGCTCAGTTTAAAAATAGACATTTTGTTTGTTTTCCATTCAGTTGCTCTACTATTTGCTGCTTTTTCCTTGCATATGTAGTCTCTGAGTATTTTACTACCCCCTACTGTATGGAAAGAAAATTGTGCAATATTTTGTTGTGGACTATATGCTGCTAACACCTCTTGAGTACTCCCCATCAGCTGCAATACCAAGGGGATGGATTCAGCATGAATGGAGCTACAGGACCCTGTTTGGGTTGTCACATGAAGTTCCTAGTGGCTATGGTGCAGATAACAGAGAACAAAGTTTTCTTGACAGCTCTGAGATAGTAGACCATTACTGGAGCAGCATGGTTACTGGGTTTGTATAATGCATATCCTCATGTTTCCAAAGCAACTAAAAGTGCTTTGCGAAGCAATGAGTCAGATCCTGATTGTGCAGTAACCACACACAGGGATTTATGTTTTCAGGATCTATGTGTCCAAGAGCAGCATACTTCTACGTAGGTCTCTGGCACCCGATGTGTTGGGTAGCCGCTGAATCAGACTGAACACCTCTAAAGCCATGGGAGCAACATCTGGTGTACTACTGTGTACCAGCACAACCCACATAATATTTACTCACTTGGGCTGCTATGTGATGTGAAGAAACTCACCACTCTCAGCTAGCTGAATCTCACTGCCTCTCTAGGTAAAGGGCATAACACTAAATTGCCTACCACACTTGCACAAGAAAATGCAAATTCCACATGCAGTTTGAAGGTCGCATAAAGTGCATACACAAATCTTGCTCACCCATCATCAGAAGGCAGTCAATCATTTCTCTTCCATTTTCTCCTCAAAGTGATTTGCCAGCAAATCTCCTTGTTCTTCTACTATCAGTTCCCAGTGCTGGAAGAAAATGGATTTAAATTTGTGCTTTGTGGCATGTCCTCTCTCGCTGTAGTTCACTCTGGGTTAATCTGATGTTCACACTGGGTAAACCTATTTCAAACAGAGCATTCTCTGACGTCGAGATGGTTGGTGGCTGGTTCACCACAGCCCTGCCTGACCTGCCTTGCTATGTAGCAAGGTGGTCTAGTCCCTGAACTCCCTGATGATTTGTCCTAGCCATGCTGCCGGGGAAGTAGACCTAGCTTCTTCAGTGTTTCCAAATTCACTGAGAATCTCCCAAAACAGGTTTTGGGATTTTTAACTCATGTCTTGTTGAAAATATCACATACCTGTTTTCTTTTCTCATTTGCAGTGCAAAATATAACAATAAGAAATTGCAAAATTGTTTATGAAAAAGGAACCTCATTTCCCACACAAGTATTTCCCATTAACTTCAAGGGCAGCTTGTACAGCTTGGCTGGTAGTCTTGAGAATAATATTTTAGGAATATTTTTTCCTACATTAAACTACAGCACCCTTGAAAAACTGTTTTTTAAAAGTCAGTACAGGTTGGACTGTGACCTACTGTTAGGCTGGAATAATGGTTATTTAATATGTGTATTCCCCAGCAGCAAAAATAGTCCTAAATGGGAAGTCCCAGAGTCTCAATCCAATCCCTTTGTCCACTGGGGAAATGACCTGCTCCAAAGCTTTTTCTGGCACTCGTCATTTCCTGCGCTGTGCCAATGCAGATGCATGAGCCTGCATTTTGCAGTGATGGACAACAAGTGTGCCCAGTCCTCAAGTTTGGTTGCAGCGTAACGTTGCCTGCACATGAGGGAGCCAGCAGTTTGGCATTGCCTGTTCTTCCCCTCCACCTTTGACAACAGGCTTAGGCCAAAACAGAAGGGAACCCATTACAATCACTTGTTCGTTTGGGTTAGCATGGACCTCAGTGCATAAATCATTTGTATTGCTTTGGCACAGTGTTCCTGTCTCTGAGTAAGCCACCACCTTATCTCCCTCTCTTCAGAACAAGCCCTTTGTAAAGGGTACACAGCAGTACTGGCACATGATTTCAACCACTGCAGCAAAAGAGCTCAGCAAGTAGAGGCAGACACCAGTCCAAATTCCCTTTCAGTCCCTAAAACAGAACTGATAATCTTTGGATCTTGAGTCCTCTGATGACATTCAGCACTCAGTGATGTCAATGGATGATAAAGGTGCAACAGGCAGAGGTTATGTAACATATGCTACGAAAGAGGTGAATTAGCCAGACACTTTCATACAGCCAACTCTTTGTAAATCTAGTCATATCCAGCACAATCTGCTTCTCTAAATTTCTACTAACAATACTTATAAGAAATAATGCATTTCCCCATATTTTGCTATGATGTCAAATACATTATTTGAAAAATTCTTTTTTAATTTAATTTTTTTTCAGACTGTTCAGCTAGCTCTAATAACAAAACTGCCTTATTCTGTCTTCATTTAATTCACTTCCCATTTCAGGGAAAAAAAAGAAGTCAAGACTAAACATCTACCAAATGTTATTCCTCTCCAACTGAATGTGACGTATGGTCTGAGGAGCACACAAAAATTAAACAAAAAGTGCATTGTTCCCTTCCAGATTTTTCAGCTGGTGCAAATCAGCATAGCTTCACTGATGCCAAGTTGCAGAGACGTACATCAATTGAGAATCTTGCCCTTAATCTTCAGAGAGAGAGATTTTCCCTACAGTTTAGGTTCCCTGCCTTTTTAGGCTCATGAAAACTCCAGTCCACTTTCCTTCTATGCTCTGCATATCACCATAAATTATCTTCTTTTTGGTTAAGTTCATTACCACTCCTAACCTGAGAGGAGGTCTTGTAGAGAAGGCACAGAACACCTGGCCAGCCACTCCATCCCAGACACTGTCTGGCTGAGATCCAGGTTTTGTAATTGTGTTTCAGTTTCTGATTTGTGAAATACGTCCTTAGCAAAGAGGAATATGGATAGGCTTTGTTCATCCCTGCTTGTCACTTGATCTGGTCCCATGATGCTTGTCGTGGTTTGGCCCCAGCCGGCAACAAAGGACCAGGCGGTCGCTCTATCGCCCGTGCCCCCGCTGGGGTGGGGAGGAGAATTGGAAGAAAAAGGCAAAACTTGTGGGTCAGGATAAGGACAGTTTAACAGAACAGCAAAGGAAGCGAACACTAAGGACAACAATACTGATAAGAAGAAAGGCAATGGAATGTACAGAGCAACTCTCCCACCACCTGATGCCCAGCACAGTCCCAAGTCACAATTGCCCTCGCCCCTGACCAGCTGCCCCACTTGGCACCGAGCATGACATCACACGGTATCAAATACCCCATTTTGTTTGGCCAGTTTGGGTCAGCCAGCCAGGCTGTGTCCCCTCCTGGCTTCTTGTGAAAATTAACCCTATCCCAGCCATACCCAGAACAATGCTATAAAACCTATAAAAAACACAGTATCGAAAGGAATTAATTTTAATGTAATTTAAAATGCAGTCTTGAAGGGCATGGTGGGTTGACCTTAGCTGGAAGCCAGGTGCCCCCCAAGCTGCTCTATCACTCCCACCCTCAGCAGGGCGGGGGGGAGAAAATAAGATGGGAAAACTCATGGGTCAAGATAAGGGCAGTTTAATAAAGCAAAAGGCCGCATGTGGAAGCAAAGGAAAACAAAAGATTTATTCTCTATCCCCATCAGCAGGCAATGTCCAGCCAGTTCACAGGAGGCAGGGCTTCAGTACACATAGCAGTTGCTCTGGAAGATAAATGTCGTAACAATGAATGCTCCCCCCACCCCGCCTCCTCCTTTCTCTTAGCTGTTATTGGTAAGCAGACATCATATGGTATGGAATATCCCCTTGAGTCAGTTTTGGGTCAGCTGTCCTGACTATGTCCCCTCCCAAAATCCTGCCCACCCCCAGCCTACTGGTGGGATGGGTGGGGGGAAATGTTGGACAGACAGCCTTGATGCTGTTGGAGCACTGCTCAGCAGTAGCCAGAACACTGGTGTGTTATCAACACCTCTCTAGCTACCAATACAGAGGACAGCACTATGAGGGCTGCTATGGAGAAAATTAATTCCATCTCAGCCAGACCCAATACTAGCATTTTCCATTCAATTTGATCCTTCTAGCCTCTTTATTTCCTCTCCCTGAAATCCAGCGGAGCCCACCTATGGCAGGTACCTGATAGCCTCTTCCTACCACTAGGAAACTGCAAACATAAAAGGGAAGGAGCCTTTACAAGGTTAAACCCCAGGACCGCCAGACTCCCAAAGCCTCTTGCTCAGGCTGGTCAGCCTCATGGACAGGCAGAAAGGTACCTGCAGCCCAGACTCATGAACATATGTCTGGAACACCAGTCCACTTCTTCACTTCGCAAAGGATCTAGAAGGGAGCCAGCTTTTTATTATTCATCTCTGAAATACTGCTGTCAGAATTTCTGCCCTCACTTGCTGTAGCACCATTGGTTGTTTGCCTTCTTTCTTCCTTCCCTGTCTCCCTCCCCATGATCCTTTTCTGTCATTCCTCTCCCCCATCTTCAACCACAGCCCCTCCCAAAACAGACTAATGAAAGCTTTGTTTTCATTGTATAAGCACAGTGTATAATCAAATACATTTTAAAAACAACAAAACTGTGGAACTGACAAGACATGTGTCTACCATCACCCCATACCCAAACACTGAGGTTTGAGCTTGGCTCAGGCATCCCTGAAAATGCCAGATTTAGATTTCCACAAACACAGAGAAATGGATCCACTGCTGCTGTAAACAGAATAAAGGTGCATTATTTAAACTTGCCTAGCAAATGCACACGGTAAATCGTAGATTCCTTGAGAATGAACTTGCAGACTTCAACCTGACAAACACTTACGCACATGTTTAACATTAAGCAAGTGAGAGTCCTACCTTCAAACAGGACACTCACAAACTGAAAGTAGCAGCCCAACTACGTGAAGGACAGAAGTCTCAGTCTTGTAGGCTCTTTTTGTACTGAATACTAACCCACATTTAGACCTTAGATATCTCTGTAACATTCAAATCAGGCACTTCCAGACAGACTTCTTTTTCAGAATCATAGAATGCTTTGGTTTTGAGATTTAATTGTTTTTCAGGGTAACATCAAAAACACATTAAGCTCCCCTGTAATTGAATTCAACTGACTTGCTTAGGTCTACCAGTGCAAGTGAAAAAAGAACAGAACCTAAGGGATCAACCGATCTCAGTTACAGGAAAAAAAAATGTAAAATTCAGGATTTCTCACAGTCAGTTTTGAAATGAAGGGTCAGTTTTACATAGCAAGTACTCAGCCCTGCTCCAGGGTGTATGGCCCCACACAAAATAAATGCCAAGTCACCTCTTCTCCTAAGTTGGACAACAAAGACACTGGCAGCCCCCCCAGGAAGCCTTCAGATGTCTTCACACCAAAGAAATGTATCATCCAGTTTAGGCACTAGCAGAAGCACAGAAGTTGCATTCCCACCTGCAGAGGTGTCCAGCATATGCCGAGCTCTGGCTTGGTGAAGCTCCATTGCTCATGGCAAGTGAGTTGGCAAGTTTGCAGCTAGCCAAATCATGTCTTAATCAGAGCAGAAGGCTAAACTGTAGACACGTCAGGATGAGAAAAGGCAATACAAAATAAATGAATGGTGGTGATGGTCGTGGTGGGAAAATGAATAGAGAAATAAGGAAGCAAATGAATGAAGAAGTTTAAAACATCAGCTTTCTCTGGTTTCTTAATTAGCACAATTCTCTTTGGGTTTAGGGTGTCACTGTCATTTTTTTAGGGGGGGTTGGGTTTTTTTTTAATGTTCTTACATCTAATTTTGTTTCCAGAACAATCTTCTATATGGTAATAAAACACTTCTGCATTGTTCATTCCTGAAAATGCTAACTTGATTTTTACAGAAGGAAGGGGACAGCAAGAAGCATAACTCCTATTTCACAACAAGCAGAACTCTCCCACTGGGTCTCTGTTCATGATAATATACTATGGGAAAAAAAGGACTACAAATATATTACTAGCAGTATAATAAATAGCATGTGCAAAATGTACAGTATAGCAAATACACTACAGGGACTACTTACAGAGTCTCTTCCGCTCCATAACCATCATCAACTGTCTTCTGTGGTTTGGCACATCAAATATTTGCTATGTACTTTACCATTTTAAAAGCCCTGCAGATCCTTGGCTGGATACCAAACAAATGCTATACATTACTTTGTGAATTGTTGCCTGTGTATTCAACGTCTGACCTTATCTCCCCCTACAGTTCAATGTGTAGAAACGCCAGTAAAATACATTAAGTTTATTTCCAGTGGCTTTTATTAACAAATGGGTCTGTCACACTGGCAAACGAAAGGATTCCTCATTAAGGGGAAGTCTCAGAGGAAATCTACACCATTAGGAGACAAGGACTTTGGGGTTATATTAGAGAATCACTTCTGTTAAGGAACTGCTTTGAAAGTTGTGTAAGTACATACAGCTCCATTATCTGAAGAATAATATAGTACTTTCTGCACCCCTGTGGAAGGGCAGATATACAAGTAATCCTTATGCATTCCTTAAATATATCATTGAGGAAAACCCTACTATATACTAATTAGTTAATGCGACACTACTACAGATACATACCCCAGACAGAGCCATCAGAGCAGGTAAGGGAAGAGAGAGGAGAAATTGCAGTCAGGCAAGATGGCGACACATATTCTTGCCAGAGTCTTGGCTGGACCAGAAGAGCTCAGAAGCTGAATTCCAGAGCAGCTCCCAATACTAAATATGAATCTGTCCATCTCCTAGTAGGCTGGACAACCTGTGAGGGCTTGCTGACTCCTGCTTGCCTTAGACTTGTCAAAGGAATCACACAGAATCACAGAATGGTAGGGGCTGGAAGGCGCCTCAAGGTCATCCAGTCCAACCACCCTGCCAAAGTAGGTTCACCTAGAACAGACTGCACAAGATCGCATCCAGGCAGGTTTTGGATATCTCTAGGGAAAGAGACTCCACAACACGTCTGAGCAGCCTGTTCCAGTGCTCCATCACCCTCAAAGTAAAGAAATTCTTCCTCATGTTCAGATGGAACTTCCTATGCTTCAGTTTGTGTCCATTGTCCCTTGTCCTGTCACTGGGCACTATTGAAAAGACTTTGGCCCCATCCTCTTGACACCCACCCTTCAGATATTTATCAGCATTTATAAGATCCCTTCTCAGTCTTCTCTTCTGCAGGCTAAACAAGCCCAGCTCCCTCAGCCTTTCCTCGTAGGAGAGATGCTCCAGTCCCCTCATCATCTTCGTAGCCCTCTCCTGGACTGTCTCCAGTAGTTCCTTGTCTTTCTTGAAGTGGGGATCCCAGAACTGGACACAGTACTCCAGATGGGGCCTCACTAGCGCAGAGCAGATGGTGAGGAGAACCTCTCTCGACCTGCTGGCCACACTCTTCCTTGTTCACCCCAGGATGCCATTGGCCTTCTTGGCAACAAGGGCACACTGCTGGCTCATGGTTAATGTGTCGTCTCCCAGCACACCCAGGTCCCTCTCCACAGAGCTGCTTTCCAGCAGGTCAGTCCCCGGCCTGTACTGGTGCATGGGGTTATTCCTCCCCAGGTGCAGGACCCTACACTTGCCCTTGTTGAAACTCATCAGGTTCTGCTCCACCCAACCCTTCAGCCTGTCCAGGTCTCGCTGAATGGTAGCACAGCCTTCTGGTGCATCTGCCACTCCTCCTAGTTTTGTGTCATCGGCAAACTTGCTGAGGGTACACTCTGTCCCTTCATCCAGGTCACTGATGAAGAAGTTGAACAAGACTGGACCGAGTACTGACTCCTGGGGAACACCACTAGTTACAGGCCTCCAACTAGACTCTGCTCTGCTTATGACAACCCTCTGAGCTCTGCCATTCAGCCAGTTCTCAATCAACCTCACTGTCCACTCATCCAGCCCACACTTCCTGAGCTTGAGGATGTTATGTGAGACAGTGTCAAAAGCCTTGCTGAAGTCAAGGTAGACAACGTCCACTGCTCTCCTCTCGTCTACCCAGTCAGTCATGCCATCATAGAAGGCTATCAGATTGGTCAAGCATGATTTCCCCTTGGTGAATCCATGTTGACTGCTCCTGATAGCATTCTTCTCCTCCATTCTCTTAGAGATGACATACAGAATGAGCTGTTCCATCACCCTTCCAGGAATCAGCACCATCCTTAATTACAGAATACTATATCTTCTCCAAGAATGAGTAGAGCATAATTTAACTAATGAAAGGAGTCCGGATGAATGGAAACACACAAGCAAAAGAATGATATCCTGCTTGCATGTGGACTTAGAAATGAGACTTCTAACAAGGTTACAAAGAGTGGTTGCCAGCTTACTGAGTACAACCTGGACATCAGGAGCAATCCATCCAGAGTAGGAACCAAATATTGAGACGATGTGAAGTGGCCCTGGCTCTGATCAGTAAAAGGTGATTAGCAAATGTACTAGAGGGTGGTCATCATTCCATCCACGTGCCGAACTTCTTATCAGCACATCTGACACTTTCTTACCAGCTCTTAAAGGCTTCCTCTGATGGCCAGGCCTGGATTCAGGATGGAGTCTGCAACAAGAAGACTCTGTGATGGTACAAGCAAATCCCAAACTTTTCAGTCCATAATTCTTTTTAAGTGATTTTTCTGTAAATAATAAGAATTAATTAATGGAAACTTAAGGGGGTGGTACAAAGAGACATGTCTGAAATGAAAAAATAAAGTTCAGGTTTTATTCTGAAAAATATCAGATAATCAAAACACAGAGAGCATATATTAGGATGATACAAGAACTATAATTATTGCTATTATATGCCAGTCATACTGTCCCTAAAAAACCTTGTCAGTTCTCATGGATTTGAGTTCCTATGGAAACCGTTTTTATTAAGTACTGGTTTTAAAAAAATGTTGTTTGGCATATTCCAGTTCCTCCTAGGTCACTGGGGTTTTTTATGAGATACATTAACAACTAGCAATAACAGCTCCCATAGTTCAGCACAAACACTTAGACTTCTGTGCTCTCTCATGAAAGAGGGTACATCTAAGCTTACATTAGCAAAGCTTTTACCTCACCATCCTGAAATGGTATCAGTGAAGAATACGTACTCTAGGACATCTAGCTGTCTCTATTTGTACTCAATTCCAGCCTATCCTGAGAAAGCGAATCCATAGCTAGTGCTTTTCTGAAGCATTTAAATTATCCCTATCCTAAGTGAATAACCTCTTTCGTAAAGGTCAGGTGAAATGTAAAGTCTCCCCTTCCCTTCCCTTCAACCTGTATTTAGATCTGCAGAGGCAACTGTATATTTGTTGAAATAACTTCTTGTAGAAACATGGCCAAATCTGTTTACAGATTGATACATATGCACTGAAGACCCCAAGTCTTGGTTTCAGTTATTTAACTCAAAGAAAGTAGCCACCCTATCACTCTTTTGTCAGCAGATTGATTCAAATGGACCCTTGCCAATGCCAAGCTGATCCAGTTTGAGGATGGATGTTAAGTCCAGACATTTCTTTCAGAAGACTGTTTTCTTCTGTGCCAGCAGCTACGTTTCCATCTCCAAAAAAATATGTGAATGTCCAGAGTTCAGTGTCGCAAGGATAAGTTGTAAATTCAGAACCAAATATTACCTGACACTGCAATGTGTGACTGAAACTGCAAAAGAAGAAAAAAAAGCTCAAATCATAACTTTTGAGAAGTAGAACTTGAAAGTCACCTCAAAACAGGTTAGCACTGATCCCTAAGGAAGGTCCATGTCTAATGAACATTGTCTGCTATTTCATCTACAATCAATAATATCTTAAGCAGGTTACGGTGACTTCCACATTCTTTTGAGAATGACTTCTCATTTCAGTGCCTCAATATGTCAATAACTATTCAGCACTATTTTCAGCAGGAAGGTAGCCCTCAATCACTTACTAGCTTCTCTACAGTCGTTCTGCAGGCAATTTTCAAGAAAGACATTTTACACCCCAAAAGTCTATAGTCTTAGTTAAGAAGCAGTAAATATAACCAACAACATGAGACTGCAAAAAGGAAGACAAAGAAAACTTTGAAGATCACTTGATTTTGAGGTCCAAAAAGGCATCTGACTGTATAACATGGGCCACAGAGTTTCATCCAGGTACTTTTGCACTGAACCATATAATTTCTGTTTGAATAAAATATATCTTCCATAAAGGCATTTAGTCTTATTTAGAAATGTCGAGAGAGAGAATTCACTTCTCTCCTGGGTAGTTTGTTCCAGTGGTTTAAGCCAACAACATTTCCAGAGCCTAAAGAATGAAGAGATGTTTTCTGTGCTTATATAATTCCAAACCTCTTCTAGGTAGACATAAATTCATTAAAGCCAACAGACCTCAGTCATCACTGATTTAAGCAAAAAACTTGAAGTTCCATTGACTGACTTTACTTTGAATATCACAGAACATTTTTTTCAAGCCAAGAACCGCCAAAATGTTTACTTGATTGTCAGTGAAGAGGAAGACGTGTACCAATTTCTGACATGACACTGACTCTATTTGATAAGGACTGAAGAGGTATGGGTGTGCAGACAGTATGGTAAATGTGGACCTTCAAAAATTAACCCCAAAAGACACGGCCATACCTCACTGGCAAACAAACTCATGATGGGTTGGATACAGCTTGGAAAAAAAGTCAAACATTTGTTAAAGAACTGGATGATCTAGATGTGGAGGTTAGCATGGAACAGTGAACACAGTGGATTGTTGTTCTCGTTGCAGGATCATCCTTTACCTCTGCTTTGAAAATCTCTTCCCATCAACCCACTTATGTAGGTGAACTGATTTGCCATTGTTTTTCTTCAGTATTTTCTTACCACCACCGTCTTCATCCATTTCATTGTAAATATGGATGTCACAGTCTCTTCAGATGTTTGCAGTAAAGCTGTTGCAGTTAATGGCTGCATGGAGTGGGGTCAGCAGTGAGCATCAGGTAAGAAGTCAGAGCTACTGCTGCTGCAACCACCTCCTGCCACAAAAACTGCCACAGTAGCTGTCAACTTCTGCTTGTCTTTCACAGCTGGCCTTCTGAAAACAAATGGAAATGGCACTGCTTCCCTGGAGAGAAGCCCAAAGTAACAGCCCTTCCCATCAGGTGACAGCTTCAGTTCCACTGAGAAGGGGAAGAGTTAAAGATTGCATGGTACTTGCAGGATACAAGAACGGTAGCAGAGGGAAGCAAAGGCTCAGGAGCAAGAACAGGTGGAATGAAGAGAAGGACTGTGAGGCAAATTAATCTGAAAACTTCTGTAACAGGTAATGTAGTCTTCATCTAAATTAGTCAGATTGGCCCGTAAAGCATCCTATTGTAGGCTATAACATTTTCCTGTTAAATTATACACAACAGGGCAACAGCCCTTTGGGGTCTTTCTGGAGCATGGTACAACTCTACTAGAAGGTGTACTATGTCTGGGTTCATGGAGAAAATTATTAGGGAGACCAATATTGCAAACACAGGCTCTACCCTGTCTACCACGGAAGATTAAGCATTTCTTCTGGCACCTCATAAAACTGTTCTACTGGGAATAGGCTTGGGGACAGCAGCTTTTAACAGCTTAGCTGCCACTCTACTTAGTACTTCTCACGAAAAATTCTCAGAACCTCTTGCACAAGCTAAATTACACTTTCCCGTTCTTCTCAAGGGCAAACCTTAAAAACTTTCAGGAATGTTTCATATTAGGACTGGCCTTTGTCTACACTTTGGCATTAAGAGGAATAAGAGGAATATCCTGATGTTGAATGTAAAATCAGTACTTGAAACTCTAGAAATTTCCTTGCCATTTTGCCTTTAGACACAAGATGGCAGCAAGAAATTCATTTCAAGCATTTGCTCCCATTAACTCAGTGTTATTTGGCAGTAAATGTTAAGTATGCGGGCTTCGTTATCACATCTCTTTGATGGTAGAGTCCACAAACACTCCTACCTTCACACTGTTCTCCTGTCACCCATGTCCCCGAAGTCTGCTGTTAGCTCCAGTCATATCCAAGTACCTATTGCATTGGGTATGCAGCCACGCAAAAAATACACCTATGGCAAATGCAGCTGCCTAAGGTGTGCTAAGCATAGCCCTTCTAGTGGCCATAAGTCAGTAGAAAACTCATTCATTAAGTCTTGCTTTATTATGTAACCATTTCTTCCTATTTGTTTCATTTTTTCTAGCACCTTTATTCTTCCCTAATGTGATATTTTTTCTGTCTCATTGTTTTAGCCTCTATGATCTGCAGTCTTCAGTAGTCCTAAATTTTCTTTCTTTTTTCGTTTCCCCCACCTATGATGTTCTAGTATTCATCTGGTCCAAAGAAACAACCTTATGGTTGTTCAAGGAAGACTTTGCAAGTTCCTAAATGTTCTTTGTCAGAAGGATTTTCTGCCCTTTAAATTAATGTGAAAAGGGAGTTTTGTCATTACAGAGAAACTTTATCTAATTTTACCCTATTGATCAGTGAAAAGTGGATAAGTTCAGATCTTTAGTCTACATCTACAAAGTTCATTAGTATTTGTGGAACATTCACAATTTCTGCTGATATGAGAAACTGTTCCAAGGATTCCTCAGACCAAAGCAGTGTTATAAAATTAAAGGTTGTGAACAAAGCTTGCCATCTACAACCTACAACAGACTCTGATACTCTATGGATCAAAGAAGAACACATGTAATACACACAGACCACAATGCCTTCTGTGAATCTGAAGGCTAAAGCAAGCTAAATAGGACCCAGAACATACCCTCAGAGCTGGTACGCTTCTGCAGCAACACTCCTCATTCTGCAAGGAAGCCAGAGCTGCAATGACTTCGCTCCACCTAATGTTTAAGTAATATGACTAAATCTAAGAAACTGTAATAAAGGTACACACGCTTACATGTTTTTTTATCCATCCACTTCCTATATGGACTAAACTTCTGACAGAGAACATATTGATTACGCAGCCTTTAAAGTGATGTAGGTTTGTCTACTTTATAGTATATTTCAACTGTCTTTTTAAAAAGATTTTTCTTCAGACTGCTAGCAATTGATTTTTTTTAAGCATTTTGTTAAAACAAAACTGTTCAGGTCAGTCTGAAAATGCATTTCTACTGCTTTAACATCTCCAAACAAACATATTCTGCTTCATAGTAGCCAGACATTGTAATTCACATTACAAGGACATACAGTTATTATATCATATTGTTTGGGACACATGAGGTATACAAGTATACAGAAAATTTGGCCTTCCATCTAAAGCTTCTTACTGTTTTTCCCCTCAGAAATACATATCTGTCTTCCAAGAAAAACATCTCAGAAAATTAATGAATATTCTCTTTGTTAAAAACTTTCATATTCTCTGTTCAAGAGGAACAATTTCCAGCTAGTAATTAATCTGAACTATGGTTCAAGGACAGAATTATTTACTTACAATCTTGGAATGTCAGAGATTGAAAACACATTTTCATCAGGATACTCACAATAATAAGAAGGGTGGTGAGGTCTGAATAACTCAGGTGAAATTCTTAAAATAACCACCAAAAAAATTTATTTTCCCTTATTAACATTGACATTTTCACCAGGCTTCAGTACGTCTGTCTCACCCTAAATAAATCTGCAATGATCCCAAAGATTACCTTTTTTCTGTGTTGGAAGCTGTCCCAACATTCCCACTAATACTAAGAAAAGGTTCAGAATCACATTATGTGTTTGGAGGAAATCTATTCTTCTTTTCCTCAGGAATATTTTTTCTACCATAACATTTTAGTGATCCTGCACTTACTCTTTTCTGTTCCCTAAGTTCCGAAGAGCTTCTCATTTGATCTGCATCTGAAAAGCTGAAGACCAAATTGCACTTTTAACTTTTCCAGATAGCAATTTCTATTTCAAGAATATTTGTTTTTATCTGTATATACAGCGTTCATAGAATCATAGAATGCTCTGGGTTGGAAGAGACCTTTAGAAGACGTTTAGCCCAACTTCCCTGCAATGAGCAGGGACATCTTTAACTAGACCAGGTTGCTCAGAGTCCCGTCAAACCTGGCCTTGAATATTTCCAGGGATGAGGCCTCCACTACCTCTCTGGGCAACCTGTTCCAGTGTTTCACCACCCTCATTGTAAAAAATTTCTTCCTTATATCCAGTCTAAATCTTCCCTCCCTTAGTTTAAAGCCATTACTTCTTGTCCTGTCACAACATGCCTTGCTAAAAAGATTATCTTTCCTACAGGCCCCCTTCAGGTACTGGAAGGCTTCTCTAAGGTCTCCCGGCAGCCTTCTCTTCTCCAGGCTGAACAGCCCCAACTCTCTCAGCCTTTCCTCATAGGACAGGTGCTCCAGCCCTCAGATCTTCTTTGTGTCCCTCCTCTAGACCCGCTCCAACAGCTCCATGTCCTTCTCGTGCTGGGGCCTCCAGAGCTGGATGCAGGACTCCAGCTGGGGTCTCACCAGAGGGAAGTAGGCGGGCAGAATCACCTCCCTTGACCTGCTGACCACACTTCTCTTGGTGCAGCCCAGGATATGATTAGCCTTCTCGGCTTCAAGCGCACATTGGTGGCTCATGTCCAGCTTTTCATAGAAAGAATCATAGAATCATAGAAAGTTTTGGGTCAGAAGGGACCCCTAGAGGTCATCTAGTCCAACCCCCCTGCAGCGAGCAGGGACACCACTAACTAGACCAGGTTGCTCAGAGCCCTGTCCAACCTGGTCTTGAATATTTCCAGGGATGAGGCCTCCACTACCTCTCTGGGCAACCCGTTCCAGTGTTTCACCACCCTCATTGTAAAGAATTTCTTCCTTATATCCAGCCTAAACCTACCCTGTTTTAGTTTAAAACCGTTACCCCTCATC
>Ga0065711_1028235_pt1 | contig 42691 bp, 39 predicted proteins | sample Hoacrofraction12_FD_59098 | JGI IMG/M metagenome (GOLD analysis project Ga0065711, IMG submission 59098) | Hoatzin crop microbial communities from Cojedes, Venezuela - Epithelial fraction 12 v2 (version 2) | ecosystem: Host-associated > Birds > Digestive system > Esophagus > Crop | place...
CCCCCGACCTGGCAGCCTGCCTCCCTTCCCCGGGGAGGCTGTAAGGCAGTGCAGAGCCAGATGCCTTCCTCCTCCTCCTCCTCCTCCCTTGCTCCCATACCTCCACTGCAAGAGTAGTGGAGGGGAGAGGTTTGCATCCATTTGGACAAGGGTTTAATTTGCATTGTCTCAGGCCCATCTCCTGTTATTGGAACATGTTCTGCCTCAAATACAGCATAAAACCGAAATTCTAGTGCTGATGTCAAGTCATGGGTGTGATTAGCTGGGAGGAGAGGGCATGTGGGGGGATGTTTGGGGTGAAGGCATTGAGCGGAGACATGGCGCGTGTAGTGCGTTGCTGCCGTGTGCTCTAAGCCCCCCGTCTGATCCTGGGCAAGTGATTTAATCGGGGACCTCGGTATGCAGGACAGGGATGGTTTTGGAGCTGAGGGCAGGTGCGGAGGCGAGCGTGTTTCAGGCTGGCGTACTGCTGCGGTACCGCCGCGGGGAGAGACCTGTCCGTGCCTGGGGGAGATGAGCAGGCAGTGAACGGCTTTGAGTGAGCGGCCGCAGCCTGGAGGCTGCAGGGCTGCCCAGGGCTCTCTGCCTGAGTGCCCGAGCGAGGGCAGAAGCCGAAGCACCTCTGTCTCCTGTCTTTACACTCATAACCATGAACCATGCGTTGTCTCATGCACCAGAAGCCCCTGCAGTCCCTCTAAAAACGTAACTCTTTGGGTTTTTAGAGGCCTAATGAGACTGCACGTGTGTGTTCTTTCTATGCAAGCAATAGACTGTGCACTGAAATCTAGTTCTGAGCTCCTTTGGACCGTTACGTGTGCTTTCTTATGCCCAATTTTGGTGTAAGAACACTTCTCTTGAGCAACTTTTACCAGTTTTCACCCTCTGCAAATCACCTGTTCAAACTCCATCTCCATTGCCTGCGCTTCTTTATTCCTCGCTGCTTCTGCTGTTGTTTATTAACTTGCTCTGCGTGGCATCTGGGGAATTTGTTCATTGGAAAAGTGAAATGAAGTTTCGTTACAGCCTAACGCATACAGGAACGTACTCGCAGCCTGACAGGCCTCGAGCAGAATCCAGCGCTAGCGCTGCAAACCCTCCCCGCTTCTCCCAGCCCCGCTCAGCTGATTGCCTTCTATTTTTCCTTGTGGTGTTGTTATTAATAATCATATACCAATCTCCTCTGACAATCACAATCATTTCCTGGGAGAGAGCAAATCCAAGTCAACCACATCCAGCTACCCAGCGAAATGATGCTGTGTCTACCAGCCTGATGAATGCCGCTTCTGTCTGTGCCCTTTCTGCGTGTGGAGCACTTGATGATGCTGGAGGTTTTGAGCTCCGTGTGTTCCTCAAGGAAACTGGCTGCAGGGAGGAGACGTGGCTGCCGAGGATTAAAGGGGATGGTGATAGTTTGGGAACGACTCTGAGAAATAACATGTCTGGCTGTTCCCCTGGGTGCATCTGCCTGCAGAGGTCAGGTGCGATGAAGGGGCTGTCCAAGGAGCTGGTGCCCTTGGTCTGGTTTTGCGTGGATAACGCTTCTACCTTTCGTGCATGGCTGTAACTGGCTTTGCAGAAGGTTTTTTGGGAATACACTGAGGCACATACCCGGTGCTTCCCCCTGTGTCTGTTCCCCCAGACTCCATTCTCCTGCAAGCCAAGTCCCAGGGAGCTCTTGCTAGCAGTTGCTGCTGAAAGGGATTTCAAGTGGCAAAATGGGGGCGAAAGCTTTTTCCAGAGCTCACCAGTTTCTCAGTTGGCGCAGCTTGGCTCTGTGGGCTCCCAGGCTACACGTGCTGCCAGGTTTTTCTACCAGAGCAATTTCCCTTGTTGCAGTTCTTGACAGCACCACTTCTTCTCCAAGAAACATTGTGCTGCTAAATGTCTAGCAAACTCAATTGGCCTGGATGGATGGGCCGAGCCAGCTGGGTGTGCTTTGAAGCAGAAACCACCCTTCCTTCCTCAAAGGAGTCGATACCAACGAAAAGGTGGTGACTGCAATTTGCTGGGGTGAAAGATTGTGCTTGGGTGGGAAGGAGAGCATGGTAGAGAACTGCTGATAGGCATGGGGCTCTGACATGGGGTAGGCCCACTGTCTGTAACTCTTCTCCAGGGTGCCTTGCTCTGCAGCCTCCCTAGACCTGCCTTTTATTGTGTTTCATGACAGTAAGTCATCTTTTTGGCTGATGGGATTAGTGTGGCTGGCTGTGCAATGTGGGAAGCTGGGGCTGGCGAGCATGCGTTCCATGTGCAGAGGAATTGCTGGGGGCTGCTTAGAGTGAGGTGCCCAGGAAGGGCAGAGCTGTGGGTTGTGTCTCGAGAAATGAGATGTAGAAACCATCAGGAGCTCAATTAACCGCAGGTGACCAGGGTGAACGAGGACACTGTTGCATGACTGTTTGGAGAAGATGAGAGCCCGTGGTCTGCTTGGTTTGCTCCAGTCTTAGAGTGTCTTCCTTTATTTTTGCCTTCATTTTTTCACTAGTTTGTTCTTGGATTCAGAGCAGGAAGCCCAGACCCGAGCTCCCCCGGCATTGCCCTTGTGACTGAGCAGCACTCCCCTAGGCAGGGGCGGTGAGTGGGGTGCAGCCTGCCCCATGCGCAAAAGCAGTGGGTGGCTAGCATCTCTCCTTCCCCTCACATTCTTGTTCTTTGCTCAAGCAAACTCTGACATATAGTTGTCTTTTCTGTATTTCCTTGTGGATCTTTCTATGAAATATTGTGAAGTGGATCTTGTTTTATGTTTGAAGCCATTCGTAATGAGATTGGAGAGAGATACAGTGTTTGACTGCAGTGGCTGTTAATTTTAATATGCTGTGAATCTCGAGGTAGTTTTTTATTCTTCCTACACTGAACTTGCACGCTGCTGCTGCTACAGTCTGCATGGGGAACATGTCATGTGAAACAAAAGGCTTAATGAAGGACAGAGGGAAGAACTCTGCCAGTATTTTATAAAACATGAGTTTTATTTTCTTAAAGGCAAATCATGATGTCTAGATGTTTAGAGGTTCGTGATTTAGCAACCTGAAGAAAAAGTTTGGCAGCAGTAAAAAGGACAGGGGGTGCTTGACAGAGGCCTTAAAAAATGCACCCAGTTCTGCTGGGCAGAAGATGAGGGTGTGGTGGAAAATACCAGTCCCTGCTGATCTGCGCAGACAAAGTCCTTCACAGGTGAGGGACGGAGGAGAGCACATCAGCAGCACAAGGCCACGGATGGCAGATTAGTGCTACAGAATGTGTTCCTTGATGGTTGGATGAGTTGAGCAGAGACCGGTGAAATGAAAGGGGAAAGGAAAGGTCAAAGTGGTCAGGACCTGGGAAGGAGGACTCTAAGAGGCTTCAATAAATTTTTTTCCCATGTCCTAAACCAAAATAAACTATAAAAGCCCACAACTGTCTAAAAAGCATCAGCTGTAGGGAACCCCCCAAGTGGTATCAAAAGGTTCACAGCGGGGACCTGAGCAAGCTCTCCGTGTTTACCCTGCCATGAAGAGTGGCTTCTGGCATGAAGTTTACTGAGCTCTGGGAGTAATGAACAAGGGTTTTTTGGTTTTGTTGGGTTTTTATTACAGCTGTTGAGCTGAATGGCTGCTCTCGGACTGCCTTTCAATTCCGAGAGGGGATGTCGGCGTTTGTGTTCTGTCAGTTGTCTGTGAGCAGCAGACTGTAGATCCAACTGCATTTGATCATTTGTCAACTTTTCCTTTTGTGCTGAGTATCTGATAGCGTTTGCTGAAAACTCGTACCACATATGCTCGTGTGACTAGCTGCTGCAACAATTGCAGGTGATGAGAGAAGAGAGGCCGGGACATGGCTACCGCACATCTGCAATTGAATATTTGTCAACAATAAGGTACTCACTCGGCTTGCTAATAACAGACATCGTGAAAGAGGTGGTTCCAGTCTTCACATGCAATTACAAGTTCCCTGAGTCTGTGGGCAGGCTGAAAGCGTATCGAATCGCCTTTGCAGGACTGTTCTTGGAGGTGTGTTTCCCATCAGCAGCTGCCAAAGAGGTGTCAGATCCAGAGCAGACCTACAAATTCACAGCATGGTGATGCCCCATGGTGCTGAAACCCTTAGGAGATGTGTGTGGGACCTGGCTTTGCTGATACAGCCATTGAGGATTTGCATGGAAGAGAGATGGGAAATGGCAGGTCTTTTCAGTATCCAACCCTTGTACTCTGGTGCATGTAAAATTCAGCTCTACAGAGGCTCCCCTGCACAGGGTGCTGCTGGTGGGGGGGGTCTTGATTTGGAGGTCCTGGGAAAGCTGGTCTCACTCGATGGGAGAGGAGGATGCCCTTTCCCTGTCCCCTCCCCTCTGCACATTCTCTCTGAAGCCTGAGCAGAGCTGTGCTTTGACCTGGTTGCTGCTGTCAAGTGCTTCCATTTACTCTGCAAAAAAATCTTCCTCGCTGGCTCTGGGAACCAAACTCCGGGGAGGAGCCCGTGACTGTGCCCACCCCTTGCCCTGCACAGGTGCTCGCACAGAGCTCCGCGGTCAGACCAGGCTCTGCGAGCAGCAGCGAGACAGTTTTTTGTAGGGTGGGTTTTTTCCACCTTTTGGTTTCCCATCAGAGGCTGAGTAGCACGCTTGCACGTGGCATATCAGGCCTCTTGCAGCACACTTCATTTAAAAAGCTAATTTGTAATTGCAAAGCAATACACATGCTCCAACAACCCCCTCCTCTCCAAAGCAAACAGAGAAACGCCACAGAGAAATAAAATAAAATGGGATGAGAATTATCCATGCTTGCTCTACTCTGCTGTTTGTCTGCTGGGGGAAAAGAAGGGGTGAAGTGAAGTTGCTAAAATAAATATAATAAAAAAAGAAGACTAGAAAACCAGCCTCTAATGCACTTAGCATTGCCAGTGGTGAGACGGGGATTAGCCCTCCCTGCCTTTCCCGTGTAGCGCAGTGGGCTCTGAATTGTTGGAGGATCAAGGTTGCCTTTTTCATATTTACCCTTCTGCAGGCGGGGGCGGGCGGCAGCAGCGCCTGGCCAGGGCTGTGGCTGAGCTGCCTCTGCACCCCGTGGTGGCCCCAGTGTATTTTTGAGCGGGGAGCAAGTGTTTTGTCCTGCTGCGTAGCTGCGGATTAGACTGCATCTGCCCCTCAAGGGACTCCTGAACAGCCTCTGCTTGCATCCGTTGTGTGCCCGTGCCCTTCGAATGCTTTTTCGGAGCAAGGAGATGAGCTGTGTCACCGTGTTCACAATGCAGCCGCTGCCCACCTCTGTCCCCTGCCTCCCCTCCTGCCTTCCTTTGCTCCCCGGCTGCCTGGCATTCGCTCGGCTGCACCATCCTTCACCGAGCCCTCGCGCTGGTGGTGGGTTGGAGAGGGGAAGGGCGAGGTGAGCCTGCTGTTGGGCTTTGCTCTGCGGAGCTGCCAGCTCCGATTCTGTCATCCCTGCTCCGCTCTGCTGCTACGAGTTCAGCGGGGGCATTTTCAAAGGCATTCACCGTAGTTCGCAGCATGGGTTGGAGGGGCAGGGAGCCGAGAAGGAGCGAGCGGCGCTTGCTGAGGAGCATTTCAGGGTTAAGATGCGAGGTGGGGGCCGGTGCGTGGCAGGATCCTGCCATTGCCGATAGCTTTTGCTGGAGCTCTTCTGCAGCATGAGAAAAGCAGAGTGGAATTAGGCCATGCAGCCCGTGGTACGAGCTCTGCGTGTTGGCATTGTTAATGGCTCTGCTCAGAATATGCTGACTTTTTTTCTGAACAAAAGCTAAAAAGCAACCCTTACAAATTAATTGTTATTAATACTTTGCACTCGCTTAGCTATGCACGCAGCTGTTTGGGGTGGTAAATACCCATTCTCTTGCTTGATCATTGTAGCTGTGGAGTGCTCATCTCGGCCTCTCCTGAGTGGCAGCAAAGCCTTGTGCTGGGAGCTTGGGGGCAGACTGGCAGTGTGGCACAGTAGCTCTCCTCTCATCTCCTCTCCCTCTGCTCCTTCCATAAGCTGACGTAAAACACAAGTAAACTGTTTGAAGCCTAAAGGAGCTACAGGGATACTACACTGGGATGACTAAGATGAACCCGGGGACTTCATCTGATGTCAGCTGTCATTGGTTCTGTGACTCCTCTATTACTTAGATACAAAGGCTGACTTAAGTGAAGTTTGCTCTGGCCCTAATTTTTTCCTACTCTAGTGAGGTCAGGAATGTCTTGAGATTATGAGCCAGAACAGAAAGCTATGCCTACTAAATGAGGTGGTAATGTGGAGTTCTTTGCATCTCAGGTCTTGATCTCCTGGCAGGGTGGAGATGCTTTGCCCAGCCAGTGGGAGAGGACAGGGTACTGGTACGGCAGGAGGTTGTTGCAGGTCACAGGTATCCTGTCCGGCTGAACTTTATGGGAATCCAGCACCAACACTCTCAGTGCTGGGCCCGCGGGAGGAAAGCAGGGCTGGTGTGACAAGCACCAATCAGCCTGCTGATGTGCATGGTGGAGCACGGCACCGAGCACGTGTGGTTTGCAGAGCACGTGGAGGTGGCAGGTTGGGCTGTCCTCTCCTCAGGTTGCACCTTGTGTGCTGGTTAAGTGCAGTAATGTGCTGCCAGGTTACCGGTGCAGATGCCCTGCTCTGCTGGCACCTGTGGCTATGTGGGTCCGTGAACTGGGAGTGAAATACTCATCTCTAACCTGTGAATTTTGTCTCTTAGCCACCAAGTTCTCTAGGCCTCTCAAAAACAAGTTCTCGGCCTTTCCATATTGTGACTTCTTCCACTCCAAGTACTACCCGTGTAATCTCCTGCACATTTCAAAGCTACTTGAAACAGCTTCTTGCTTTAGTGCTTGCCAGATTCCCCCCCAGCTGGCAGGAAGAGAGTAAGCAGCCGCTGCCTGTTCTACTTGAGAAATTCAACTGCCAAGTGGTTATTTACAGCGGTCAGAGGAATGAAAATGTTAAATGAAATCAATTGCTGGCAATGTGAAAAAAGGAAAGGGGGGGAGGAAAACCCAAACCCTTACAAAATCAGGATTACGCTGGCTGCAGGAGGAGCTGCAGCCACCTCCAAAGGACTGCAGACAGCAAACAGCAAAATGACAATGACAGAAAGTCGTGCCCACGTTAACCCAGCCTTCTGCTGGCTCCGACATTTGTTTCTGCTTAATCTCCCTCTTTTTGTCCAGTTTGGTCCCTCTCTTGGCAGTGGGTAGGGAGATGGAAGAGTTTGGGGAAGGAAGCTGGATTGTGTTAAAACAGTTGTTTCAATTCATTTCAACATCAGGCTCCCTGCTTGGATTTAACCTGGAGGTAAAAGAAAAATTAAAAACTAAATGAGCCCTATCTCCCTGATGAGTATTGAATTTTGCTTTAAAAATGGGAATATCTTTATTCCCCTGACTGTTGCAAGGCGGAGGTGCTGGGAAGGGTACCGGGAGAGGCTGCTGGCTGGTTTAGTTTTGGCTGAATCACAAGTCAAAATTTTTTTTTTTTTTTTGGTGTCAATCCCTTCCTTTACATGGAAGCCTCAGGCCTCCCTGCTACATCCCTACAGGGACAAGTGAATCACAACCTTGCATTGGGCAGTGAGGCAATTAATCAGCCATTAAAAAGGAAGACCTGCTGTCTTACAAACCAATTAGAAGGGAACTGGTTGCTTGTGCAACTAATGTAGTGGGGTTGCTAGTAAGTTAATAGACCCATTGTGGAGAGAGGAGCTGAAATAAGTCTCTGTTACAGGGGTTTCAAGAACATGTTGTAACCACCAGAGCACCAAATCGTCCCCTAAAACAGGAATCTCAATCTGTAGCCGTACGTTGCAGTAAACGCTGTCCCCTCTGCTTGCCTTGCAGTTGGCTGGAGAAAGCGTTGTTAACTCTTGATGATGAAGTGTTACGAAAATTCCCTTTTCTCTTAAATCTTCCTACATTTCTGGGTGGGGGTGGAGAAGAGGATGCGTGGTGGTCTGACTCCTGGAGACTACCTCTGAGGTTGGGCACAAGAGGTGAAGCGGTGTTCCGGGACGCTCCGCTGCCTGCCGGCGCAGGGACAGCTCGGTGTCGGGCAAAGGGGAACGACGCAGGCGTGAGGTCGCTGAGGTGCAGCAAACCCCAGAGCAGGTTTTGGTGCTCTCTCCATTAACACAGCACCTTTTTTAGCTTGTTTGCACTATGGAGCTGCTTTCAGGACCCAGGCCTTTACGTAGTGCATAGTTACATAGTACACCCATGCCTTTGCGTTTGAGTCGGTGCTGGTGTGGGGCAGGATCACCGGCTGTAGGCATGGTTTGTGTCGCTGAGACGGCACGCTGTGTTCTCTGTGGCTTCTGCAGGGTTTTTACTCCAGCAGCCACTGGAGCAAATCTCAAGCGTTTAGCTGGTTGCATTGGGCTTTCAATTCTTGGCAGTTCTGCTAATGTGCTAATTGGAGCTGCTCTCTCCTGACAATATGCTCAGTCTGCTGGCTGCTGAGTCGAACAGAGCAGGGGGGTGACCTCAGCCTGCTACCTGGGAGCACCCAGCTGGGGCCTCGCCCTGGCGAGGGCAGCACGTGGATTTTGGGACCAGCCCTGTGCTCCATCCGTCCTGCCAAGGACCTGCAGGGATGGGATGGTGCCGGCGCAGGTGGCCCTCCCAGAGGTGGAGAAGGAAGTGCCTGAGTGGAAGGTTCTTAAGCCAATCCATTAGCTGCCTGTTTAATATATTCTGCTTTTAGAAGAGGTGTGATTGCTGTTGTTGGGCTGCTAAAGTAACAAGATGTATGTTTAATTTTACCTAATACACTATCTGCAGCTACTTGGGAACAATGCAAACTAGATAAATAAATCATGGCTTTGCTTCAGTTTTAGCAATGATTTTGCTTCTGTTCCATTGTAACATGGGGCCTAATAATTTCCCTGAGAATGTGGGACTTGTTGTTTCCTTACCCTTACACTTATATTCAACAGCATTGACATGCAGAATTTTAACAGATAGTTCTAGACCAACCAATGTAGTTGTTGCTAATCCTTTTTGGAATTCCAGTAAGTAGGCATAATTTTAGAGTCGATTTGTGGTAAGGAGAATTTGTCTCTGTGTTTGTAGCATAAAGTGTTGGAGAGGCAGCATGGGGTGGTGAGAAGGGTGTTCTGAAGCTTGCTTGGTGACTGTAGGAAAGACACTTAACTTCTCTATGCCTTTGTATTCCTGGCTCCCCTCGTTTCACAATGTATTTTTTAATTTGTGACTTTTCTTGAGGGCAGTATTTGCATTATTTCTGCAGTTACGATGACTAGGAGCGTTGTCCCATCCTGCCCACTGATGCAGTCTCGTACCAGTCTGAGTGTGGCAACACAAGCTGTGCTTCATCAGCGATGATCCGCTGCGCAGGTCAGAATATCAGTCTGTGACAATAAGCTCCTTTCACTTACTGCTAAGGAAAATCTGTATTTTAGGGCAACTTCTACAAGAGCTTTGGGCTGGTCTTGGCCCCACCACCAACAGACCACACACTGTTGTGTAAGTGCTTGAAGTCTGGCCAGATGGAGTGCCTCTTCCGCTGCCTTGCTCTCCAGATGCCTTGTCATGACCTCCCATTCCTGACCAGCCCCAGTTCAACTAATTTCATCCTTATTAAACAGGAAATGTGGGCTTACAATCGGTAGGGTTGGTGTGTTTTGCTGAGTCAGGTCTCTAATTATGCCAAGCTTGTGACAGCTCTCCATCTTGAGCGAAGGATGCCCTTGTGATCCATCCAGCCCTCGGCTCGTAACCGGGGAAAGCGTGCACTCCAGTTGAAAAGCACCTGAGCTGCAGTCTGCTGAGCCAATCCTCAAATTGAGTTTGAAGTCATTAAGTGGAAAAGAAAATTTTTGTGACAAGTGATTTCCCTGAGCAGGTGACAAACGATAATGAAGCGGGGCGGTTTGGCTGGAAAGGTTTATGACAGCAGCTGCGTTCCCTTCCTCTCCTGCGAGCAGACTGCGCGGGAGAGGACTGGGGGAAAACTGCCCATGTAGCTGCAAGGTGCGTGTGCCGGCCTTGGATTAACTTTCCCAGTCTTCTCCCCAAAATGTTGCTGGAGATCCTTTGGGAACAAAGGCAGGATGACTGACTATTTAATTGCCATTTAAGTTGTACTCTTCTTCCCAGCAAAGGATCTGGTTGTGAAAAGCTTTGTGGGCAAATAGCACCCGTGGAAAAGCGTGTAATGTGAGGGCTCCGAGTTATTCAGATGCATGGTTGCTAGTCATATCTACTCAATGTCTTCCTCTTGCTTTGCTTCTGTTCCTGTGGGACATACGTAGCCAGCGTGTGTCTGCAACAAGACAAAGGGTGTGCTGGGTGCACGGCAGTTGTCATGGCTGTAGCAAGGGGCTATAGAGATTCAGCGATGGGCGCATTGTAGCCATGTACAGAGCTCTTTCCAAAACAGCGAGATGTTGCAATGCTGCCCTTGGTCAGAGCTGGAGGAGGAGAGGTGTGAGCGAGGGCACCGGGGTGGCTTGTGCAGCATGGGGCGAGGTTTGGGTAGAAGAGCACTGAGAAGGTGGTTTAAAAAAGCTGAAGATGCGTGGTGTAAGAGCTGCTGCTGACGGCAGGACCTGGAGCAGGGCAAGCGGTAACTCATGTTAACGTGCAGGTAACCAAGTGTGAGAGGCTACAGAGACAACGCTTGGAAAAGCGGTGCAAAGGGTGAGGAGGAGGCTGTCTTGGCCGAGCAGCATGCACGTGTCCTGGCTAGGGACATTTCTGGGCTGTGTAGGCAAGAGATCTTTTATGTCTTGGTGAGCCAGAGATTAAAAATTAAATCCCTAAAGTAACAAAGTTTGGAGGGGAGGTGGTGGCCCTTAAAACAGGTGATGTTCACGGTGTGCTTCTAGCCAGGAGGTTTCTGGGGCGTTCCTCTGAGGTGCTGGGTGCCTTGGTAGACGGGAGGCTTGGAGCACTGCAGGCCAGCTGCTCCTGGTTTCTTTTTTTTGCCCTGATTGCTGGTTATGCAGTGTGTGGGTGGGTTGGATTTTTCCTTAGTACAATGTCAGCTGCTGGCTGAGCAGCGTTTGTGGATTTAAGGGTTGTGTGCTCTGACGGGCTGCTCCCAGCTCTGCCTGGGAGGACCAGGCGTGCTCCTGGGGAGCAGTCACGTTCTGCTGGTGTGCTCACTTGTTGCAGAGGAACCTGATCTCTGCGCCGCCTGCTCAGGGTGAGCTGTTGATGACCAGCCTCTCACCCTCCAGGTTTATGCAGGTATCTGCTTAATGGGATTTCTTCCACGAAAAGGTAGTGATGAATCACCCAGGCTAGACACTGCTGTCTAAGGGTACCAGCTGCTGACCTTCAGGACAGTTGGATTTATACCTCAGAGCGGGTGCTGAATTCCTGATGCATGGGGCAGAGCTGAGCTGGGAGCTGCTCAGTCCGGTGAAAGGATTGAATTATCCATCTGTCTGCTGCTGCTTATGCAGGCTGGGATCTGTGCCCAGGGTGGGGTGGTGGTGGATGGTGACCAGCTGTGAGGTCCCCAGTGTGCTGATGGGCCTCAGTTGCCCTAACCAGCCTCACCTGGGACCCACGCCCACTGCCCCAGCCTCAGGAGTTTCATTTGAGCTCGGGTCCTCGAGCTTTCCTGAGCCATGTTGGAGGTGCCTGTCCTCAGCCCTGGCCCTTACTCTGTTGGCTGCCTGGGTGGACCCCAGACCCATATCGCAGGTTCTTGCTGCAACCTTGCTTCTGGCTGGGTCTCCTGGATGGACTTTGGAGTGATATTGCAGATAGTTGGGCTTCTAATTCCGCCAACTGGATGGACTTCAGACCTACATTGCCGGTAGCCTCTACAGCTATGTCTCTGGCTCTCTTCTTGCTCTTTGATGAGCTTGGTGGGTGGACCCTGGCACTGACTTGTCACCTCACCTTGCCTGGGGCCGTCCATGGGACCTGGTTCCACTCAGACTAGGTGGGACTGTGCCAGGTCAGTGAGGGCTGCCCTGTGGTCACCCGTGGTTCCTGGCTTGTCCCCTGCATAGAACAGCCCTGCTCTCACTGTTCCCTGGCACCAGATGTGGTCTTGTGGGTGTAATATCAGGCTAATTCAACACTGCTAGTGAAACCTCTGCCAGAACCCTCAAATCAGCTGGTCTGACTTGAAAATTTGCTTTTCGTTTTTCTTCAGAGCTCTCCCTTGTCCCTGCCCAGGGTTTCTGGGCTGCTGGTGTTTGGGATGTGGTGTGGAAAGCCTGTCCTGTTCTTGTTGGGAGGTGTCTCAAGGCAGAGAAAGGAATGAGGATGTTACTTAAAGGGGTGCCAAAGATCTAATGTGCGTACTGGGAATAGAGCAGGAGTAATTTCTTGGAGGTAGTAGGTATCTCTGCACACAGGGGTTGAGCATGGACTGGGGGAGGGATCAACAGGAGCGAGTGATGCCAGATGGAGACACCAGAAGCTTTTTAAAAAGAGCTAGAAAGCAACACAAAACCCAACACACTTGCATATTCCAAGCAACGCACGTAAGCAAGACTCACTTTTACATTTTTCAGAGCAGATTAGCGATTTTCTAATTAGGGATAGAGCCGAATATTGAGCACTGAAATGGATAAGCGCCTTAAAAAGAACACAGAAAATTGCAAAGTGAAATCACTTAAATCAGCCTTGTCTCCTCCCCCCTTCATGCTTGGTATGCTGTTTATCTTGGCAAATGGGTGGAAAATAAATTCCCTGGAGGTGGCACATACACGTTGCTACCTGAATGCATCAGATATATCTGTGCAGAGAGGTAAAAGCCCAAAAGTGCGGATTTTTGATTTGGCCTCCTGGACCTGCAGAAATATGAGCAGGGCTGTTCCCTGGGCTGGGGCTTGGTCTGTCTGTTGTACCAGGCAGCAGGTGTTTGTTAAATTTTGATGTAGATCTGGCACGTGGGTTAAAGACGTGCCAGTTATTGAGGGCTGTTTGGCCCTTTGAGCTGTTTGAAGCCTCTGTGAAAGAGCAGAACGTCGCCTTGGTTGTGATCCCGAGTGAGTTCCCAGGGAGCTTCTTCCTGGATGCTGCCAGACACAGAGCTCCAGACCCAAAATGCTGGCCGTGTGCTTCCAGCAGAAAGCACACTTTAAAGGCTAAGGGCTTATCTGCTCGTCAGGCCTGAAGCCCTTCACCCTTTCATGCCTTAGATTCGCCATCCACAAAATGGGGCATAGAGATTGCCAAAACTGGATTGCATCAGTCAAGGTTGGTGCCTGGGCTTTGGAAGGCGCTGACGTAAGGTACCCTGGAGAGGTGTAGAAGGCAATTTACCCCAGGAAATCTTTTCTTAGGCCCTTATTATCCCAGAGATAACAGTTAAGGAAGTGTTACGAACTGTAAGGACGCGGGGCAGGGAGTGTGTCTTGCTGCGCACGCAGGCAGCACTCAGCATGCTGCAGCCGCTGCTGGACCGTAAATAAATGTTAGTGGGCACTCTCTCTCCCAAAGCACCTATCGCTGCTGCCATCCATGTGGAAAGAGGGAAGTAAATAGATTCTTGGATTGTCTTAAAGGCAGAGGGAATAGGGTAGGATCAGTCTATTGGATTTGTTGAATAAACTACAAAACCGAAGATATAATTCTCTGCTGACACAGGGTAATGGACTATGTTGTATTTTGCATTTCAAGCACCAGAGCATCCAAACTGAGCTGTCAAAAACTGGTGGGCTTGTTTGAATTAACCATGGCTTGAACTGGGCACAATGTTTTTGACTTACTTAGGCTCCAGTAGAATTGATGCCTGGCTGCAGGCACATGGTGCGTCCCGCTTGCCCAGGGAGGGGTGCGCTCTGCCCCACAGTGCTTACAGCAGGAATCACATACTGGGGAGCCGAAAAGCTGCTTTGACGTTTGTCTGAAAAGCTGACTGTGCATCTGGGATTGCATCAGTGGTCCCACAGAAAGGAAGGTGGAAGCTCCTGGGTGGAAGCTCCTGGCATAAATCCAGCCAAGATCACTCCTGTGTTTTGATCAAAACTTCCATCTAAAAGCCATGCATCAGCATGACTTGGTTTGTTGGCAGCTCCACGGAGGCTGAGGACAACCCTCTTGCTCTTTGGTTCTTGCCCCTTGTCTGGCTGAGATGTTCAGGTGGTAAGATGTTACAACCCAGCAAACACAGCGTTGTGCTGGCGTTGGTGCTGCTTGTCCTCTTCCCTGGTCTGCAAACACAAAAGTGTGGCCTTTGGTTTTTGCCCTAGGAGGGTTTAAAGCGTCAGGGAAATACTGTGTGCCCTTTCCTTTTAAAGGGGTGCTTTGTACCAGCCTTAAAGATAGGTGAGAGGGATTTGTGGATTCCCTGACAGCTGTGGGGAAGGGAAAACTTTTCCTTCCATTCTCTAGATGAGGATCAGAGGTTGTGAGGTGAGAGGAGAGAGCCTGGCTGTGGAATGACCGCTTGGTTAATCATGGAGTTGGCATTTGTGGGATCCAGCTTCAGTTCCTATGGGGGGTTTCTAAGTATTTGGCCGAAAGCAACCACACAAAGAAACTGAAGCGCATAAACAGCATGAGAAATGATCAGCCCTGCAGCAAGCTCTTGCTGTGGCTTAAAGCCATCTGAAGAAGTATCATTATATCCTGTGACTTGTAGTCAAGTTGGAAAACCTTTGCTGTGCCTTGACAGTTGCCTTGTATGTGTACAGAGCACATGGCTCTTATAATATCAATTATATCTTCTGGCCACCTGTAAATTAAGAGAGCCTCAGAACAGTGTAAATTCACTCTTGTTCATTCCCGTTTCCTCCCCCCAAAATAGCTTGAGAACTGGAGATTTCCGCTGCATAGTTTGCGCTCTGGTGTTGGGCTGTGGTGACGCAGGTGCCACTGGCCAGGCTGCTGTCACAGCAGGTTTTGTGGGCAAGAGAGGACATTTTAGTTACAGTTGTGTTTTTCTTCGTCTTTGAGGAAGCAGATTTACAGCCTTTGGCGTGTGCCAGTGCTGGCAGGTGGCAAGTAAGGTGATACTCACTGCTGAAGTCCTGTGTCTCCGGTGGCCTCCAGAATCGCTCCTGTTGGATTTACACCCAAGAGAGCTGCTGCTAGCTGTGCGTGACTGGTGTTGCTTTAAGCAAAGGTGGAACTCTTTGGCAAGTTTCACCTCTGTTGCCTGTTTTTTTTTCTTCGTGCTGAGGAAACATGGCGGGTGGGTGCATCTCCTTTGGGAGCCACAAATGGTTTCGTTTGTGTTATCTTGTGTCCTTTGAGGCTGTGGATTTGATGCCTTTCTGCTAAGTACAGCCTGCAGGAGCACACATCTGATGCAACCTTGGTCATACACACAGGCCCTCTGGCACAGGCACTTAAGAGTCCGTGGACTAAAAGATTTTTTTCTTCTGTGTGTGTGCAAATCCTCACTTCCATGCACAGGCTCTGTGTCATGGGAGAGGGGATGGATTTTTATCCCACGAGAGGCCAGCTGGAGGGACTCTGGTGGGGCAGCTGTGCCTCAGATGTCTCCTTGGGTGTCCCTTGCAGATGCAAGGAGGTATTGCAGCCCTTCACAAAGGGCGTTGCAGTTGCCCGGCACTGCGAGCAGGGCTCTGCTGAGCTGGCCTCAACAGACCAGCAGCCACGTGGCAGACGAGGAGGTGGTTAGGTCGGTAATGCAGCAGGGCTGAACAAAACCCAGCTACCCTGAGTTGAGCCTAACTCTTCAGAGCTGCGGCAGCCTGCCTTCTCTGCTGCCTCAAACCTGTGGTTTTTCATTAGACATTATATCTGTCCTAATAAGTAAAATAAGCCAGTGCCTGTTCGCTGGATCAGAAGACAAGTGGCATGGCATGGTTCACAGCCTCATGGCTGACCTCTCCTCCCCAAAATGGTGACCTCACCTGGGCTGTGTCTCTGCCAAAATCTGTTGGGGCGAGGGCTGGTGGGTCTGGGCCGTGACTCTGCTCCGGTGTGGATGGTGGTGGGGCAGCGTGGTAGCCCTCTTTGGTTACTGCTGTAGAAAGAGCCAGAAAGTCTCTAGCAGTACTGGGTCAGTAACGCAGGGCGAGTGTCTGCATGTCAGCGGCAGAAGATACCCTCGTGGCTGGGGTGCAGGAGTGGGTGCTGTTCAAAGGTGTGCCCTGCTATCTGTGGGAGCTTAAGCTGTGAGGATGGCCAGTGTCGTTTTCCTCCAGTAGCTGCCATGCTGGCTTGCAGAAATCTGGAGAAATACAACATGGAGGAGTTCCAGCAAGGTCTTGCTACCTTTGTGGAGTAGCAGCCACCTTGCCCCACTCAGTGCCCAGACGGGAAATAAACTTGCTAAATGAGTATATTTACTGCAAATGAATTTGTACCAAATCTTGTATGTGCAGCAAAATCCTCTTAGATGAGCATCCGATAAAGGATTAAAACTATTAAATGATTAAAAAATCCCCTCTGCCAAATGGTGAGCGATGCAGATTATACAGTGCTTTGTTGTTTTGTTTTTCCCCTTGGCTTTGCTATTCCCACCCTCCTTGCCTGGTCTGAGGGAGAAAGGGCTTGCTGCGGCCTCCTGAGGCACACGGGGTGCCAGGAGGGCTGGCAGTGCCGGGGGAGCGGTGGTAAGCTCCGTTACCCTGCAAGAGGAGGAGAAGGAGGGATAAGGTCCCCAAACCCTCTCCCAGCTGCATGCTGCATCCTGCTTTTCTGGGAGGCAGATGGATTTCTCCTTGTTATGGAGAACTTTCCTCATGGGAAATACTGGGCACACTGGGAGGCTCCTGGGAATTTGGAAGCCAAAACTGGTGAAGCCAGGGAACAAGACTAAACCCGACAGGAGGGCTGTTCCAGGCAGGGCAGCGTGCCAGAGGAGCCTGCACGGGTACAGTCCCACCAGTAGTCCCCTCCTTACACAAAACAGCAAAAGGATTGCTTTTGGGCAGCTCCTGAGGTAGCCCTCTTCGCCTCAGCTGCCAAGTCTCTGGTGAGGAACTTCTCCATTCACGGGTGGGAGGACCATCAGCATTTCCTTCAGCTTTAGGACATGTCACCTTCCTCGGTAAGCTTGTCTGCGGAAGCATCCTGGAACTCAGCAGCTTCCTATTATTTACAGGATCTGTGCTGGAGATACTGGCAGGTGACCTCAGTTATGTTGGATGGCATCAGGCAGGGAAGTGTCAGGCCATCTTCCCTCTCAGAACATCATTTGGCTGTGACACATGCATGGCACTGGTTACCTTTGGGTGTGCGTTGTCAAGCGTTCAGGGCTTGCTAAGAGTTACCTTAGCACACAGTTTCAAGGCAATAATTGGGACAGCAACCAAAGGCCCAATATCAGAGGAAAAGTGCCAAATATTCTGTTCTATGAGGGGTCCAGCTAAAGCTCCATGTGATGCTTGTTGTGTTCACAAGGCTCATGTGTGCTTTGTCCTCACCCTAAACTAGAAGGTGTGAGAAGACTGCCTTGTTATTGTGCCTGGGATGACTCCTGATAGCTCTTGGAGAGGAAGGTTTGGTGGGAGAGTCATAGAATCATTAAGGTTGGAAAAGACCTCTCAGATCATCAAGTCCAACCATCACCCCAACACCACCATGTCTGCTAAACGGTGTCCTGAAGTGTCATGCCTACAGGTTTTTTTGAACACCTCCAGGGACAGTGACTCCTCCACTTCCCTGGGCAGCCTGTTCCAATGCCTGATCACTCTTTCAGTAAAGAAATTTTTCATCATATCCAGTCTAAACCTCCCCTGACTCAACTTGAGGGCATTGGGGGTAGGGACAGGGTACAGGCTGCTGTTATGATCCTGAAGGTTGAAATGAGAATGAAACATCAGCCTCTCTGCTGTGAAAGGAGCTCTGCTGTGGGTTTGAGCAAAGCCAGGATTTCCCCTGGGCTGCTAAAAGCTTGTTTTGTGGTATGGAGTTTGACCCCACCAGCCAAGGGCTGCTGCTGAAAGCACCTGTTTCCCTGGCGTGCTGGGCACGGGCACCGTTCTGCTGAGGATGTTTTGGGGTCAGGCTGGATGAGATAACCAATTCATTAATGTGACCTTGATTAGGCAGTCAGGGACTGCATTGGAGTCCAAGTCATTAGGAGCTGTCAGCAGCCAAGCTCTCGAGTGGAAGGATGGGAGAGGAGGAAGGAAGAGCCAAAGGGGCTGTTGCAGTGGTGGTGTCAGCTCAGTATTTATGAGGGGAATAAGCCTCTGGTGTTTTGTGGCCTGTAAGATGCTGTTTTCTCTGGGTCTGTTTGATTAGATAGGATTATCTCAAGGGCTCGAATGGCACATCATTGGATTCTGCTCACTTTCATGGGGACATTCAGCGGCCCTAATCTGTACCCCCTGTTACTGAAATGCCAAGAGGCGACAGCCGCTGCTGGGGACCAGCCTGTCCCAGGAGGGATTGGAAGTGTGCACTGCTTATTTAGTGTGACTCCAGCTCCTCTGCTTCCCTGCTCCCTGCCCTCCATTTTGATTGCTTTGGGGCCATCATGCACTGTCTCCCAAAATCAAAAGCTGGTAGGATGATTGTGTCTCCTTGATGTTTCTGGGAGAGCTGGACAAGAGCAGGGAAGGAAAGAGGTGGGAGAGGAATTTAGCAGCTCCAAGGGGTGACCAAGAAGACTGAAAGGCCACCATTTCCAGCTGGTATAGCACTGTGGAATGTGTCATGGTCAGAGGCATGAAGAGGCAGGGACCAGATTTAGGGTTATTGGGGGTAGGTGATGTGTTTTTCAGCTTCCTGTGCCCAAGCCCTTATTTAGCATTACCCATGTGGAAACATTGTAAAGGTCCTGTCCCAGGTACCAAACCCTCGGGAACCTGTCCTTGTGAGTGCTTCGGCTCAGGGCCATGTGGCAGTGGCAGCAAAGTCGGGCAGGTGAGCCTGACCAAAGTGAGTTAAAGTGTGTAAGGGCTGCGACAGAGACCAGCCTCCCTCATGTCCGTGTTGAGGCTGCTGGTAGAATCCTGAAATGAAATGTAGCTATGGTCCCTATGGACTGGAGGCTGAGGGGTTACAGAGCAGATTTTTCCAACAGGGTAACAGTCTTCTGGCCATGTTCAGAGAGGGGGTTTTGTGCCGTGGAGGTAGGGAGCAGGGCAGGAGAAAAAGGAGCAGAAGGACAGGCTTTGCTTTCTCCTCGCCCGTTAGACGTGGGAGAAACGAGTGCGTCTTCAGCAGCACTGGACTCGATTGCCGTGAGGAGAATTGCAGAGTATTTTGTATTGCTTAGTGCATGAGGGTGAAGACAAGGACAACACAGAGATGTGGGAGTTTGAAGGGGCTGGGGTTTGGACAGTGATGTTGTTGGCAGGATCCTGCCTTGTGTTTTGGTGGCCACTTGCCTCAAGGCAGTCACCGAGGGGTGGGTTACTTCTGCCCCTTCGCCATGCGTGGGGAACCGTGGCTTGCGAGCAGAGGAGTGTCCTGACCTGATGGCCGCCAGCGTCAACAGGGGCTGTGCGGGAGAGGCTGGCGTGAGCTGCCGGGCTGGCAGCACCCTGGGCATCTCCACTAATGTTCAGTGACTCTGTTCCACTTGGCATCACAGAGCTGATGAACTTAACAAGCTCAGGGGCTCTAAAAGCGCCGGCCTTGCTAGCTGGTCTCCTCTGGAAGTGGGGCCGAGGGAGAGCTGGGAAAGAGGAGCAGAGTGCCTGCGGCGTGGCAGGAGGAGGGAGGTGGGTGGCAGAGAGCTCCTGGGACGGGGCTGAACTGGGGACCTGTGGGCAGACAGTGCTAACGATGCCCCAGTGCAATTTGAGGCCGGGGAGCGGAGCAGGGGGGAGAGGGTGGCAGGACTGCTCAGACCCTGGGGTTAACTGTTCTTCCCTTGGAAAATGCAGTTCTTTTAACCTTCTGCTTTGTTTTTTTGGAAACCTTTGAAGCCTTTTTCTTCCAGTTCATCTGAACCAGTGATGCTATTTTTTATTTTTTTTTAAATTCAGGGGAAGTGCTTGCACTCAGGTCCTGCTGGGGAAAAAAGTGGTGGAGCCCAGCGCCTGCCGGTCTCTGCTCGTGCTGTGTGCCCTGATTAGCGACTTGTGCCGGAGCCCCTCAGCACAGGAGGCAGGGCCCCTCGGGGAGGGAGGGGACCGTGGAGATCTCAGCCCTTGCTTTGAGGAGACTTGCTGCCTGGTTTGCTGGTGCTGGCAGGGCATCGGGGCTGCACCGCTTGCTGCTGGCTCTGCCATGTGTGCTTGCCTGCCTTGGCGTGAGCTGCCTTTCACGGCTAGCTCTGCTGCCTGGGTTTCTTTAGCCTCTCTTCCTATAATGGAGGCATAAGCACAAGTGAGGAAGGCTTCCCCTTCCCTCTGTGTGTGTGTGCCTGCGTGGGCTGAGAAGCTGGTTTCTTCCCGCGGCTGGTGCTTGTGATGCTGCCCAGGCATTTCTTCTGGTGGTGTTCAGAATGTGGGACTTAGATTAGACAGGGAGAAGAGAGCGGACAGATTGGGAGTTAAACTGAGCCCTGCCAGACTCCTTTCAAGAAGGCCCTGGAGGTGCCATTGGCCATGTCCAGCCTGTCCTACCCCGTCGGCGTTGGCTGAGGAATGTCCAGGGCTTGCCACTGCAGTAGTAAAACCTCATCTCAGGCTCCCAGTCAACCTCTCAAAGCACTGAGGCAGGACTTCTCTCCCCTGAGGTCTGGAGGCAATAAAAGCAACTGCCAGACTACTTCGGAACTTGCAGTGTAAGCCAAGAGCTCAGATGGACAGCAGGAAGCCTGCATCCAGTTCCTGCAACAAAGTTCTGTCTCCAGGGAATGCAATGATAACCGGTAAAATCATTTTACTGCTGTCCTCTGGGACTATTTGCTACCATTAGTATGAAAAATGGTCCTGTAGCAACTATAGGCCACCTCCTCCTCACTCCCACTTCAGTAATGAAAACACTCCCTTCTCTGTATCTTGCTGTCCTGAAGAGTTTTAATCAAATAAACCTGGCACACGTGCTCCTGAAAAGAGGATGCTCTCTATCAGCCAAAATTTGTGCTTGTTCCATTTTCTTCTGATTTAATTTTCCAGAGATTAAGATCCTGCTCGTCTCCACTCTCAGAACTTGGCGGTGTTTGTTCTATTTGTTGGTTTTACTTGAGTGGGTTTTTCCTTTCTGTTGGTGGCTTTGTTGTGGAAATCCTGAAACCCCAAGGATATTGATTCCCGGGGACGCAGCCGGCTGTGAAATCGATAGGGAGCTGTGCCTCCCAGCACCTGGCACCGTCTCGCCTGCGCGTGCCCTCCGCTCCTGAGAAGTGGCTTGTGGTCGTCTTCCAAAGGGCTTCGGCGTTGCCAGCACGTGTTGCTGCCGAAGAGCGTTTCTCAAGTGAATGTGTTTTCTCGTAGCAGGGGGCTGTCGCCCATCTGCCGGCTCCTGCTTGCTCTGCAGAAGGGTTTCTGCCATCACTGCCATCTTTGCTTCAGCTGCTACTTGTAGCCTTCACCCTCCTGTGCTAAAGCTGGGGTCAGCTGTATGGGTTTGGGAAGGTGGTTGAATCGCACGTTGCAGAAGGGTTGAGGCTGGCAGGGGCCTCTCAGGAGGTTATCTGTTCCCACACCCCTGCTCAAGCAGGGTCACCCAGGCAGCTTTTGAATACCTCCAAGGAGGGAGACACCACAACCCCTCTGGGCAACCTGTTCCAGTACTTGGTCACCCTCACAGTGGGAGGGGGGGAAAGAAAAAGGTGTTTCCTTATGGTTTGATGGACCTTCTGGTGTTTCAGTTTGTGTCCATTGCTTCTTGCCTTGTCACTGGATACCACTGAGAAGAGCCTGGCTCTGTGTTCTTTATACCCTCCCTTCATGTATATATAGACACTGATAAGATCCCCCTCAGCCTTGTCTTCTCCAGGCTGAGCAGTCCCAGCTCTCCCAGCCTTGTATGTGGGATGCTCCAGTCCCTTAACTGTCTTAGCGGCCCTTTTCTGGAATCTCTCCATTAGTTCCGTATCTCCCTCGCACTGGGGGTCCCAGAACTGGACCCAGCACTTCAGGGGTGGCCTCACCAGTGCCGTGTGAAGGGGAAGGATCACCTCCCTTGACCTGCTGGCTCCTCCTGAGGCATGCCTGGGTACCGCTGGCTTGCTTTGCTGCAAGGGCACGTTGCTGCCTCATGATCAGCTTGGTGTCCATCAAGGCCTCCAGGATCTTTTCTGCAAAGGGGAAGGAATAAGGGTCATGTCTTTGAAAGCCTGTGTCTGATAGCTGCATTCATACCTCTCCCTGCTGAGTGTGTCAGCAGTTGCTTGCACCCCGTTCCCGCTGGCTTGGCAGACTGATGGGCTTTAGCTTCTACAGAGCGTGGGGCTGTTGGTCTTCCGCCTGGAGTTCCCCTGGTTTCCCCAAGGTACATTTGATGCAGGGAAGACTGCTCATTTAGAGGAGAAGGTGTCATCCCCGGGGAAGACTCCTGTGTTTGTGCTGAGCGAGGGGAAGGGTCCCTAAGGCTGCCCCACCGGCTGGCCTCTGGGGACTGCTGTTTGTGAGGACACTGAAACGCCCAAATATTTCCAGTGCACTTTGCAGGCTGTGCAGATGTCTGGGGTCAGTGGTGACAAATTATGTAGATTCCTCCCCCTTTTCTCTATCCTTTCTCATTTCCATTATCTGCCTTTTGTAGAGGCTGTAATTTATTGCATTTTGCAACCTTGTAATTTATGGCTTTTTTATAATTCTTTCCGAGCTTTCAGAAGTAACGGCTCCATGTACCCCAGTGCATTTCATTGTCACACTTGAGGCTTCCCCACCTCCCCCTGCACTTCCACTCTTTTCTTGTAACTTGCCTGTTTACTTGCTAAATTATTATTGTGCACTCAATAAAAATTGCATTTAAAAAGTGATAACTGAAATGACATTTAACATGGAAAGCACTTAAGCATAATTACACTATATGCATTACATCATTTTGTGACAGTTAGTAAAAAAAAATCTGAACAGGTTTTTGTTGTTGTTGGGGGCTGTAGAGAGTGAGTGCTGGCATTTCATCACGTCTAGAAACATATTTTTTTCTTTTCACGGGAGGGCTTTGTCCTGTGATTTTTCTATTTCTTCCTCCCTTGCTGGTGCCGCAGGTCTCCTGTATCTGGCACAGCAGCACAGGGTGAAGTGTGCCCTGTCATTCCGAGGAGTTCAAGCTGGCATAATGCGCTCAGAGTTTGATACGGTTTATTCCTAGCTGGAAATTGGGAGAGGGTTAGTTTATTTGAACCAGCGATTTGAGCAGAGCTGGGCTGTCCCTTGTTTTGGCACCGGGGCTGTGGTAAGGGGGAAGGGGAGGAGGTGACAGCCCCCTTGGCTGTAGCAGTTGGATGTTGTCTTGGTGGTCCGTGTGTGGAGGCTGGGGTAATGGTGAGCATCAACGTAGTTCAGCTCCTGGTTGTGCCCTACAGTGGGGTTTTTTCTGAAGGAAGGTGCTGCTGGCTGTAGCCGAGAGCTAAACAGTTAATGTCCTTGCTTTATACTGTCCAATGACTTCTACAGAAATGGGGGAAGTGTGCCAACCCCTCGTGACCCTGTGGCTCATATACTCACTGATATGACTACTTGATTATTAGATTACCTGCAAATTGCAGCTCCTTGACCATCTGCTATGCGAAACTCCTCAGCTCAGCCCCAGCATCTGTCCAGCCCGGCTGTGCTGAATTCCTGAGCACGCCAGCCCAGCTTCCCAGCCATGGTTTCTTCTGCCGTGCCTTGTCATGTCCTTTTCCTATCTACCTGCTGCAGAACTTCTGCGTATGAAAATGCTTCGGGGCAGTCCTCGTTCCTTGCCCTTCTTCCCCTCTTCAGAAAATGAGGTGAGTATTGTCAGACAGTCATATCTGGTGCAAACCAGCTCTGTAAATCAGGTCCCTGTCTCATGTGTTGAACTACAACAGGGGATGCAGATTGGAGGTCCTGAGTGACCAGGATAGCCTACCCAGTAGGAGCCGTGGTCTCTTTTCTCTGGAGCCCTGAGCTGCTTGGGAAAAGGGGTGAGGGGTGGTGGACCTGTTTCTGCACCACGAGCGAGGTAAAGAGACAAGCAGAGGGACCTTAAGCAGCAGGGCACAGGAAGATCTGAAAAAGCATTTGAGATCTAGCGAGCAGATGATAGGAGCCACAGCACTTGACATTTCCAGGCTGCATGTGAGGGATTTTTGGAGCAAGTCGAGATGGAGAGCAAGTGTTTTCTGCAATTCAGAGGAGTGATCTTTAGAAGGGAATGTCTGTGGCAGGTTTGGATACTGGTCCATGAATTGGAAGGGTTGTGGGCTCATGGGGAGGTGAAAGGAGAAGGACAAAGTGGAAGCATGCCTTTATTCAAAAAAGGAGGGGAGGAAAAAAAAAAACACCCCAGTGAGAACATTAGTGTCCATAAGCAAACTCCCCAGCGTGTCTAGAAATAGTGCGTTGCTTTCTGTGGTGGTGGTGTGAGTTGCCCTTCAGGTTAATAAACTGTTAATCACTTTATGGGTCACTTCATTCAGAATGTTCACCGAAGCGTCCTGAGGTTGAGATGAAGGAGTTTTGTGAACTCAGGCATTTTTTTCTCCTTTTTTTCAAATGCGCACATAACTAGAAACCATGCAGAGGCAGTAATAACTAATATAGCTGGGAAAGGAATCTCCTGGAGAGATTACTCTATGCTTTTTCTAGGAGGAAAAGGCATTTCTGGTTGCTTGCATCTTTTTTATTATGATGTTTCTGAATTGAGCATAAAAAAAGGGGGAAAAAAAAATCTATTGATAAAATCCTCATCTGCTTGACAATCAGTCTCATCTGGGAACTACTTGGTGTTATCTTGGCTTAATTCGTTAGTAAGAATAAAAAGGCATTAAAAATGGACAGCTCTATTGAGAGCACTTAATTATTTGCAAGGAGTCAATTATGTCCTATTGAGTAAGCCCCATGCAAAACCACTTGTGAAATTCCTGAGCCTGATAGCAGATCTGGAAAAATAAGGTGGAAGGAGGGCAGAACCCTGTGCTGGCAGGAGAGGTGAGAAATACCTGCTTCGCTGTGGATTTGCCATCGCCTGACTTAAGAGCCTGGGGCACAGGGGCTGGTACCGTGGAGGTCTCTGATCTGCAGTGGGTCTGTCGGTGGGAGAGCAGAGAGCAATTCTCCCATGAACTTGGCGAGTGGCTGGGAGTGGGCTTTAGCTTTCCCAATGGTTTTATGGCTGAGAGTCTGCCTTCCCCCCCAATTTCTCTCGCACTTATTTCACAGCAGATCTCAGTTTCTGGGGTAATAGGGCTGAATGCTCCTGCAGCACATTGCGGAGGATGCTCATACGCTGTGCGCGCTCTGCTTTTGAAGAGAAGACTGCGCTAGGTTTCTGTTGTTTCGGTTTTGGTATGGGGCTGTCTTGGAATCCCTTTGAGATGACGGCACGTTCACTGCCTGCTTGTCCAGGTACTCGGGGTGAGCCCATCACCGTGCAGTCTGGGCACCTAGCTGAGGTGTGGAGCTGTGCGTGGGTTTGGCACTGGGAACTGCTGTCCACGTGTGTAAGACTGGTTTTTTCAGTCCGTGGGACGTTGTGGAGTTTCTCATTTCAGCAGGAATTAATTCCAGCAGCTCTGTCACCTGTGTTATTCCAGACGATCAGGTGTGGGTTCCTCCTGGCTGTGTAAGGTATGGCACTGGGTGTGCTGGGAACACGGCGTTGATCACTCCAGGCAAAGGATTTTTCTGGTGACAACAGTAATTTTCATAAGTTTGGTGAGGAGACTTATAAATGGTAGCAGAGGGAACGACACTAAAAGGAGAAGCAAATTGTAAAGCATCTTTCCTGCTACAATTTTTGTGGATAAAATTTGGTGATACTTTAAGATGTATATTGATCATCCAAACACACAGATATACGTGGGCTGTATAATCATCTAGGTTTTATTTATGATGCAAAACCAACTCAATGCTATTATTTATGAATATAATTGCAAACCTGCCTTTCCGTTACGTGATGAGCTAAACTGCAGTGCAAAGCAGCCCTCGGGGTTGCCCAGCCTGGAGGGTGGTGATGTGCTACAGGACCCCAGGAGTGAGCAGGTTGCTGCTGCCACGCTGTGGGGCTCACTCCAAGGTCCGCTGGGCTTGGGAGAAGAAGCTGCGGAATAAAACCCCTGGCATTTAAAACATGAGACAGAATCCTACGGCCCTGGGAAATTATGGTTTCCTCTTTAGAACTTGCTCCATCATTTTAGCAGGAAAGTTATAAGGTGGCATTAAAAAGCACCTGCTGCATCTCCATCAGATGTCTCACCATTTGAGTTTAAATGTCTCGTCTGAAAGAATTCTCAACCAGGTTTCCTTTAAAGCAATGGAAGCAGCTTGGGTTTCAGTTTTTGCTGCTGCTGTTTAGAGTAATGCTAATTAACATTCTGGGCAAAGGAGCAGAGAGTGGGGAAGGGAAATGCTTATGATTTGTAAATGCCATTTTGCTCTTCTGGCACTGTCCCTCCGGGGAGAGGATTTCATTCTTCTTCTTGTTTTCCCCCACCTCCCTCTCACTGTCTTGGAGTAAAACTGGTGGTTGGGCATATATTTTGCCTCATGTGTATGCATAATTTTTCTCTGCGTCTACCTGTGAATCTGTATGGATGTGAGGGTACCTGCCTGTGCGCAGAGCATGGACGTGTTGCTTTGGGTGTAGGAGAACCCATGGCTGGTGCGTGCGAGCCTTTACCAAAGGAGGAGGCATGTGACAGGCTCGTCCATGCTACAAGTTTCCCATTCCCTTGATGATGAGCTATAAGCAAATGGGGATCAAATCAGAAATTGGCAACATGCTGTCAGGAGGGATTAATTTCTGTCCCTGGAACAGCAGGAGACTAATACTTCACCGTACAGGGTGCCTGATGCAGCGTTTTCTTACACTGAGTAGGTCTGAATGTGTCCCTGGTCCTGCTCTCCCCTCGTTACGTTATCTTAGGTCCGAGTAGCAGAGTCATCACTCTGGATGTGTAACGACAGGCCACGTGCGCGTTTGCTAATGCTGATGGAAAGTACTGAAAAAAATCTGCCAGTGCTTTAGGGGTCTGGCTTGAGCCCTACAAGTGTTTTGTTTCTGCTTCTAGTAGCTTTAATGCATTGGTCGGTTCCTAGAGGCTCCTGGTGGAATGGTAATACTCTCTGTTCACGTGCTACCTTTCCCCTAAGGCTTCCACAACACTTGGTAGAAATTGATGATAAATTCTTTCAAAGTGGGAGGTCGGTGAGGCCATTCAGACACGGGAAGATGATTTGCTCATCATCATGCAGGCAGGTCAGTGCTGTGCGTGTGGCAAAGGGGGAAGGAACGTGGACCAAGTCCCCTCTTTCCGCCGTGCCAGACAATTGCTCCCCACCTGTGCCTCAAGCTGAATAGAGATCACACGCTGTCGTCGGGAGAGCGCAGGTGTGGAGCTGAAACAGCGCTTTGTGTCGATAGCGAAGTGCCCAGGCAGAGCGGTGTGGGGAGCTGCTCCTGTACGAACAGATGGGTCTGGAGCTCGGCGGTGTATTTGTGAGCACATGCCTCTGTGTGCAGGGCAAAGGGCTGGGACAGCGGGGACTGCAGCCCTCAAGTATTGGGAAAGAACTGAGGAAGGAGCGGGCAAGGCAAGCAGGGATGCAAGCGTGTGCACAGATTTACGTGATGGTGTTGGGTAGATCTGAGTGAGTACTTCTGGCTGCTCTGGGGTGCTGGCTCCCTCTGGCCCAGCTGTGGTTTTCACGCTGTAGGTGTGTGGGTGCTTCCCTGGGCCCTGCTAATCCTGGGGACCGAGTTCTGCCCCAGCTCTGGGACAGCCCTCCTGCGATCTTAGCAGTGTGCATAGGCAGAGTTTGTTGGCTGCTGGAAGTGATGCGAGGATTGCAGGTCATCCTGCTGTCTCCTCTTCGTCTAGGTGGAAAAGGGAAACTCACAGCCAGTGTATACCTGCTTCTGCAAAGCCTGTGTGTCTGGCTCTGCCTGGGAAAGAAATGGGCTACCCTTCATTCTCTGTCCGAAGCCTGCTCCTAGTGAGCAACTCGCCTGCACTCGTCATGTGCATCAGCTATATCTAGTGAAGGGTGAGTGTTTCTCTTTGCTTTGGTCCCTCTCTCATGTTGAGGACCACCCTTCCAAGGGCTGAAGCTGACCTGCTCCGGCTGATACCAGGGAGAGGATGGGAGACCCCATCAGTCATCACTGCACCATTCAGGGCTAATGGAGGGAGAGTTTACCATTGTTAATCCCCCAAAATGCTGACCAAGCAAGCAGTGGCTGGTTTGGGAGAGAGGGTGCTTGGCGAGGTTGGCAGGAGATGGTGCAGCAGGGAGCAACCTCTGCTCTCCACCAAGGAGGAGTCTGTGTCTGGCCCTTCCCACGATGACAGCGGGCAGCCCTGTGCCTCGCTTGTTTGTCACAGCCACAGCTAAATGAGCAGCTGGTTGAGAAGGCTGGTGTGTGGGGGAGGGCAATTTACTGCTCTGCTAAGAGGTCCCCACTGTATTTTCTCTTTAATTTGAAGGGCTCCTCAGCAGGCTGTCAGGGCTGGGATGTGACGGCTGCACCTGCGTAGCACTGGGAGGCTGCATGTTAGCAAATCCTGCACAGAAATAGCCTGGAGTGGGGGGCTGCAGCAGCAAGCTGGGTTTAGCAGGCGCATCTGACTGACGACTGTAGTTTTTCTTTGGCATAATCATATATTTTGGAGGTTGTGAAGATGAGGAAGGTGGAGAAACGGGAAAGGGTGGGACACAGCACAGATGGATGCCATTGAAGCCCCCCATTGCTGCAGTTTCACCATTGCACATCGCTGCTGACCATCACCTCCTGCTCTGTTGTTCCACGGCAGGCTGCAGCCACTTGTTGACCCGCTCTCATTAATCAAATCAGGACCTGGGATCTCAGAATTCCTCAGATCTGCTCTTGGAATTCCTGTCTGAGCACTCTTTTACTGTCTTTCTGGCCTTCCGTCAAAAAATGTGTGCCTTGTTGTGCTCAAAATTTGGGCTCCATTTCTTTCCCCCCACCTCACCCCCAAGCTGTATTTTCTTTTCCTCCAAAGTTCTGGTTATGGGCATCTGATCCAAAGCACCCAACTTTGACAGATGTCTGGATATTTTGGGGGCTGTTTTGAATAGCACCCAGGTGAAGAATCTACCAGCAGCATTTCCTAATTGTCGCCATAATTGTAGTTTGAACCCAGGACACTTGGATATGAAAAGCATTAACTTTTGGGGAAAGGATGAATGAATTTGAGATTTTTAGTTTACAGGAGTAGAAACTAAAGTAAGAGAAGTCTTCAGATGTATAATGCTGCACAGCAGCATGAGGCAGAAGTGCCTGTTCTTTGCTAGTTCTGGCTCTTTCCACCAAGAACTGTTTTAAATTGCAGCAAGGGATTTTTCAGTTTAGGCATTATAAAATTTTTCAAGTAGGGTCATGAAGCACTGGAGCGTTTTGTCTTGCAAGGCGCAGGAATGTCCGTCACTGGATGTCTGTAAAGATTAGACCAGAGGAACATGTTAGGAATGAGACAACGGAGATAGTTATGTTAGAAATGACACATCCATGATACTACTTTCCACTGGGGGTATCTGAGCCGACTGGGACTGCATGAGCTGATGGGATCTCTCCCAGTGGTGTTCTGTGTGATGCTGCAGAGGTTTCTGAATCTGTTAGTGGAGTCTCTCTATTTGGACATTGGATTTCTGGAGTTTGCCTTCAGAAGAGACATCCCGTGGGATCTCTGCGGGTGCATATATGTCCTGTGCCATGCACCTCCAAGACTGTGCTGAAAACAAAAACTTGGGCTGGGTTTCTCAGTTGGAGGGTTTGGTGCTGCTGGTGGGGCTTCAGAGGTGGGACTGAGTGGAAAACCTCATCTGATTGGACTTTGCAAAGGGTCACCTCCAGGTATGTGGGGTATTTTTGTTAAAGTCTCAGTTTCTGGACCCTACTGGCTCAGGGAGCAGGAAGCACGAGCAGGAGAGAGGAGGAGTCTGGAAATGCATGGAAGAAAGCTGTCTACAAGTGTATTCTCCATATCCTGTGGAGACAAGGAGAACCTTTATGGGCCTATGCCACAGCAGAGAGGACTTTAAATTAGACATAGGTAATGACTTTCTAGCAGGCTGGCTAGGAAAACACTGGAGGACATCAACTGGGGAAGCCTGGCCTCTCCACCACCGGTGGCCAGGAGCAGGGCTTCTGAACAGCACGGGTTAGGTAGATCCTGTGAGAGCCAGAGGTTGGACGAGTGGGTCTCTTCCAGCCTTGCTTCTGACGAGTCTGCGCATTTACAGAAGTGCTTCCAACGCTTGAGATTAGGGAGAAAAGCTCGTAAACATGAATCCCTGAAGATCAGAGAAAGCCCCAAAACCTGTATCAGAAGGTAAATCAAGAGAATTGCAAAGTCGCTATTTCTAAAAGTTCAATTTCTTTAAAATAGATCATTACTCTGCAGAAAACTGTGGGGGTAACTGTTGACAGTGCTGACTTCTGCTGGCCTAGTTTTCAGTCGCTCTGGCTCTAATAAGAGATTGAGTTTAATTCCATGTCAGTGGAGATACCTCAGATTTGCATGACTGCAGCTGAGATGAATTTGGCCAGTGGTAGCCATCACGAAGAATAAAAGGCAGTGCGAGGTAATTGTTACTCTTTTTGTTGTGTAGTTGGAAGGAAAGACAGCAAAATATGTCTGGGAGCTTTAGCATTAGAGGCTGCACAGCACAGCTTTTTTCCACAGCCCTTCCTACAAGAAGCAGCAGCTTTTCTGGCACAGAAGATAAAGCTGTTTTGGGAAAGAGTCCTGGTTATTTATTTAAGGGGAACTCTCCGAGGATCGGAGAGTCTTGCATCACTCAACGCAGAGCAAGCGAGGGAGCCGTGCATGCTTAGGGTACGCCGGCAGGGAATGGCGAGCAGCCTTTGCCCGGCTGCGGCAGTCCTGCCCCAGGCAAAAGAGGCTGGGTGAAATGCTGTTCACCTTCTCTCATAGCAGTGCTGGTCCCTTCCTCATCCTCCTCGCTGCCAGGGAAACTGAGTCTGATGGGGTTCCATTTTGGGTCTGTATTAGCTTTTGTAATTTCAGTGTCCGAAACATTTAGCCTTGAAAAAGAAGCAGCACAATAAAGGAAAATAAAGTTTTAAACCATCTGGCAAGTGCGAGAAAGGCATAAGTGCAGCCACACAGAGTCCAAGGGTGATCTGAGAAGCAGAGAATTTTCTTACTTTGTCTTTCCCTAACCATCTTCATTTCCTGTTCATCTCATTCACATGTCCTCTGAAGCCAGCAGTCCCCGCACAAACCCTCCCGCCCTGCCTGGGCTTCCTGATCCATTCCCCCTCTCCTTCGAAAGCTCCTTCGGTGTCCCCTTCCTCCCGACCCCAGCGCTTCTCCTGGTGGGTCCAGTGCGATGCTTCAGCAGAGCGCGAGCCTGTCTGCCTCAGAGAGCACTTTAACCTCTTTTGGTTAAACTGATGATCCGTTCCAAAATTGATTTTAATCCTTGCTTATAGGTAAACCAGTGGGAAATTGAGTTCTGCTGAACAGGTATAAATCAAGCAAGTAGTTCTGGAGGAGTTTCACGTGGAAGGATTTGCACCGCTGTATCAATGCTGGTTTTGATCTGACCTATCCCTTGGTTTGGTACCGCGTGATTTCATTCTCTCAGGGACAGTGGGGTAAACTGGGTACGATCCGTAGTGCGGAGGCACTGATTCTGATAAAAATGGTATAAAGCTGAAATGCAGCGGAGTAGTACATCTTTATCTGTGACAGCATCCCTCCTAGGATGCACCTAGGGTATTCTAGGTGCAACTTTAATGATGCTGATCTGAGGTACAGCTGTTCTGCATAGACATGACTTAAACTGGTTAAACCCTTCTGCATACATCCTGAAGGAAGGCAGTTGAGGTACTTTTAAAAAAATACTGTGTTTTCCTTGTTGAAGCATTTGTTATGTCCCAGTAACCAAGAGAGCAGCCACAGTCAAGGATCAGGTTGGGGTTTCTTGTTTTGTTTCTGTTTTACTGTACAGTGTGTATTTTTAGAGATCATGTAATCTCTGAATGCATTTAGGCATTTGTCCGAGATGCTGTAGCTGCTCTCTCCCCCTGATGCATTAGCTCAGTGGGCCATGGTGGGCTTGTGCCCTGACCTGGCAGTAAGACCCGTGCCATCCGAGTGGCTGTGAGTGTGCAGAGGAGTGCCTGGGCAGAGCTCCCATCCTGGCCGAGACTTTACATTTTTAGCTGTGGGATGATTTATTTTTACAGCGCTTTATCTGAAAGGAGAAGGCGGAGTTTGAAGTTGTGTGGTACTGAATTACCTTGTGGGTGTCTGCAGACACCCAGGTAGGTCTGTTGCTCTGAGAGCTCCCCGTACAAGGGTTTGGGCTGCTGGAGACTAAAAGCAGCTTTCCAAGCCAGGAGAAGTTTTCTGTAATCTGGGCTAACCATGCATAGCCCTTTATCCCTGTCTAGCTGCTAAATTATGCATAGCGGTCTCAAGTCTGCTGCGGGGCTGGCAGGAGCCGTAGAGGCTCGCGATCCTGGGCTGAGTGAGCACAAGTCCAGCTGGTGCCAGTGCCACAGAGGATGGGAGATGTGGGTGCCAGCGTCGGACCATGCAGGATGGGGAGCGCTGGAGCAGCTCCGCTCTCTGTCCCTGGAGGAGTGGGCTGCCTTCCTCTCGTCCCCCATGTATCCTCTGTGTTACCGCTGCCTTTTAGCAGGCTCTTTAGTGAAGGAAGGAGACCTTACTTCTGTGGTTTGTTTGCTTTAATTATAGCTGACCATCCCTGAAGCTGCATGTTTCCCTGCCCTGCTTCTGCAGGAGAGCTGTGAAGAGTTGCTTGGAGGGTGCTTGCTTTTTATTAGGTAGGTGGAAGGAAGGAGCACAGCAGGGAAATGGCACTGGGCGAGGAGAGAGGGAGATGGGGTTAGCAAATGTCAAGCTGTTTGCCTCCTGCGTGCACTCGAGCACACTGGCAGGCTGCAGGAGCAGCGGCTCTCACCGAGGACAAGGCGGAGGTGGCGGCAAGGGGCAGGTCAGGCTCTGCGGGAGCCGGCTGCCCGCACTGCTCCCGAGGGAGCAACACAGCGGGTGCCTGGGCTTGGGGCTGTGCTCCCGGAGCCGCATCCTGAGGGCTGGTGGCACCTGTGGTACCAGCTCTGGGAGCTGGCATGGGATAGATGTGCCAAGCCCTCGCTGAACTGGGGCACCACTGCTCACCAGCAGCTGCTGCACTTTGCCTTCCACCTCCTGACTCCTTGACAGAGAAAACTGGGATCTAGCACCTTCCTGGCTGACGGCTGCTTCACCAGAAGGCCGTCCCCGTGCCTTCTGCCGGTCCCCATCCCCCTCATCCCTGCAGCAGTGTGCGATCTGCTCCGTACAGCGTGGAGCAGGCAGCACCGATTGTCCTGGCGGGCTGTCAGCGAGGCCGCTGTCACTCTTATCACTGCCTGCTTGATTATCCCTGACGCTGCGCCGAGGCTGACATCCTCCTAATGTAATATAGACACCACGATGATTACCATCATTGCAAGAACTATAAGCACCAGACGATGAAATTTAACAACAGTAGGTGCAGCAGCGATGAGGGGTGAGATGGGAATCGTGCTGTCTCTGCTCTCTGCTTGTAGCCTTGAGCAGTCTGCATCTTCCAGCAGGATCTCTGGGGTTTTGCACTCCTTTTCCTCCCCGTTAGCCAGCCACAGTGCTCCTTGCTCAGCCTGGACCATCTCACAGTGCTCTTGCTGGTCAATTATGTTACTGGGCAATTCTTCTCTAGGCTCTCTCTTCATCAGAGGGGTCTGCTCTGCGTACGCAAGGCACGAACAAGTCTGCTCGAGGGTTCCCCCTGTTCCTCTTCAGTGATACCCTGAGCTGTGGGGAAATGGCAGGACCCCACTGTAGGTGAAATGAGATTCCAAATGGGCCAGACCACTGCTTGTCTGGTGGAGACCAGCAGATCCTGAAGCGCCAGGAGAAGCACTAGATAGACAAGCATCTGAGCAAGCAGCACCTCCAAGGGCAGGTATCCTGCTGCAGTATTTGTTGTACCAGCTGATTCCCTTTGCAGAGACCAGATCTGGGTCACTGTACAAAGCTGATCAGCACGGGCCTGGCTGCAGGAGCTTGAAGTCTCCCCCTGAACAGAGACCTCCCCTGCCCCCCATACTAATGCCAAGTGGGAAAACCCTCTTATTTTCCTGGTGCATGGCCGTTGCAGGGCATGACATGGCACAGTCCCATCTCTGGGGCAGGAGGACTTGTCTCAGGTATGCACGGCTGTCATACCTGTAGAGGTATGGTTTGGTCTTTGGCCTCCTGTTCCTGGAGCACCTCTACTTTGAGGGGCGATGCTCTGGGCGCAGGAAGGCAGCCTGCTCCGTGCCTGCCCATAGTACTTTGCTCTTTTGCAAACATGCCAGGTTTGCACTGTGATTAAACGCTGGTGTTTGGACTGCAGCTGTCCAAACCAGGTGTATGGGATTCATACAGGGGAAAAAAAAAAAATAATTCTGGAAGATGACTGTTTCCCAGCCCAGACACCTTTGCAGCAGGAGTCAGAGTGTTGCAGCATCTCCCGGCGAGGCTGCAGGGCTTGGCCATGAGCAAAGCCCAGCTGGGGTCTGAGCTGTGGGTATGGCCTGTGTCCTGTCGCAGTGGGGCTGAGAGCTGGTGGGGTGACTGGCTGCTGTGGCAGAGTTCAGCTCTTTGGTTGTTGTTGTTTTTAAGCGGGGCAGAGGGGGAGTCTCGGCATGGAGATGGTGCTGTGCAAGCACAGCAGAGCGCTGCCCCTCCGATAGCTCGACTTTGGGGAAGGGCAGCTTCTTGGGGGATGTGAAGTGGACCTGGGGGGAGAGGGAAGGAGAGGGGGTCTGGTTTGGATTGCTTGTGTACCCCACCATCCCAGCCCTCTTGTCCTGGGCGAGGTGGCAGGAGACTGGCCCTGCCTACTTTCTTGCAGTGCCCAAAGGCACACGTGCTGATGGTGCCATACAGGGAGCTCCCCCAGAGTTTGTTACTTTGCTTAATCTTTTGTCATCAGATACCTTGACCCATGGGAAGGTGCCGGGTCCTCTTGTGGCAGCTCATCGAGTAGTGATTTCTGCACTCAGAGGAGTATTTCTGCACCCTTTGCTGCTCCCTCTCGGGCTGCCCGGTTTCACGGTGCTGGGTGTGCTCACAGGGAATTTGGGAGTGGTGGATGCCTTCTCTGAACCCCGGCAGCTCCCTGGATACGTAGGCACAGAGGGAGTTAATGGCCGAGATGAGCATCGTTTGGTGCGCCTTAGGAGCAAGGCAAGCAAGTGAATTTAGAGAACGGATGTTCTGAGGCGATGCCAGATCTGCCTCGCCAGTTGTACGGTTGCTGCTGCGAATGTGTGTTGCAATTGGTTGTGTTACCAGCTCTGCTTTTTGATAATGCTACTTAGCACTTCTGTGCAGGTTTATGTCCTCAGCTGTTTATAATTGCACTATGCATAGAAGTATTTGGAATTAATTTTTTCATGTTGCAGGTTGTCTTGAGCTGTTTAGTTTTTCTCTCCCCACCTGCCACCATTATGAATTTTTCTTTTTTTGATTTCAACTCAGTACTGTGTTGTTTCACCCATGTTAATATTTCCCCCCACTCTTGCCACTTACTAGATCACTCTCAGCATCCACTGCTGGACTCTGCTTTCCACTGCCATGCCTGGATCTTCTGGCTGCTGCATCCCGCTTCAGCCCTTCCCAGACTTTTTATTGAGATTTGCAGTTTCTAATTTGGTCTCAATCCATATTCCCTGAATACAACCGCTTCCTCCTCTGTGCAGCCTGAGGGCTAATACCTCCGTAGGTAATTGAGGGGCTCTGTGCAGCCCCTCTCTCTCCCGTAACTTCAGATTTGCCAGCCACATCACGCAGGGCTGATGCGGGGGCATTACTTCTTGTTTCAGCGCGGCCGGAGCGTTGCAGGGTTGGGCTTCACCCTCGCGTTCCTGCACGGCCGGCCGCTCTCCCTGCCTGCCGGGGGTACGTGCGGGCTGCGAGTGGTGGGGTGTTCTCGCCAAGGGATCGCACAGTAAAACCCCGTCTGCCGAGAGCGTGCAGCCTGCACGGCCCTTGTCCCCGTGGGTGCCGGGGCACCTGCCTGTGAGTCTGCCTACGTGGAATCGGAAGCAGCTGTTTCTTGACTCTGAGGTCACTGCTGTTAAAAATTTCAAACCTAGGTCACAGAGCACCGCATCACAGGAGAATTTCAGTGAGAATGGCTTTCTCATCTGGGCAAGACTAAGGGCTTTTGCCATTGCTGAGGAATGTTTGGGATGTCATTGGCCAGAAAATTCGCCCTCCGATTCAGCTCAAGGAAAAACCCAATATGGGACGTGTCACCTTAGATGAGTAAAACCCAGCCAAGTTCTTCACAGCCCAAAGCAAAATGCTACAATGGAGAGCGCGAAGCTATCTTAATTGCCTGGAGCACTACCATTCATTCCTCTGCCTGTCTGGTGCGTTCTTGTGCTCGTATGGTCACTGTTAATTCATGCTGGATTGTTCTAATTAACGCCGATGAGCCAAGAAGACTGCGGAGCTCTGCAGCTGCAGAGAGGGCCGGAGGAACATCTCCTGGTTTCTTTTTCTGTTTTTTCCTCCCTTGTGGACAGGCACCGTTTCTGACTGTAACCAATAGGAGCCAATTTTCTGTTTCATAATAGGAAAATACTAATGTCAGGACGCCCTCCTTACCCAAAGCTTTCTCCTTGAAGATTGCTCCTCTTTGCTTTCCTAATTGCCGCAGCTCAGCTGGAGGTAGCGCAGGCCTTCCAAGCACATTATTTCGTTACGCTGTTACTTACCAAAGGGGAAAAAAGTGTGAGAGAATATTGCTTTGTGTCCAGCTGTCCTCGCTTTAACCCTTTCTCTGCTGATGTGGGGTGTTTTCCTCTAGCACGGGGTGCTTTACTGTTGGCAATGCATGCTTTTCAGTCTGAAGCTTGGGGTGTGACGGAGCTCCGATGTGAAGAACACCTAGAAATCATTTCTGCTGGAGTCTGAGGATGCCTGTGAGATGTGTTCTCTTACTAAAGCATCCTCTTTGGAGTCACTGCACTCACATAACGATCACTGATAATAAGGCAGGAGTCGCCGAACTGATGTGAAGTATGGGTGGTTTGGGGACCAGAGCGATTCGGGTGAAGCCCTTGAAATCAGGTTGGCTGAAGAATGTAATGCTTGGGGTTGCCCTTCCTTGAAAACTGCTGGGTCTGAAGCCCGCAAGAGCAGAGCCTCAGAGAGGGTGCTGGAGCCACGTGTTTCTTAAGCTGAGGAGCAGGACGAAGATCACAGATGTTTGGTTTTCTGCATCTGTGCTCATGGCTTGTGGGTCATGCTCTTGCAGGTCAGTAAGCAGGAAAATTCACTGAAATGATGTTTCCTTGAGAAACCTCAGAAGTGAGCAGGTCTGAGCCTTTCGCGTGCTGCCCCACTGAGGGAGCTGGGGTGGGTTACCATCCTGGCAGCCAGGGCAGGTTACCTGAATCCCCTAGGGCTTTTTTGGGAAATAAACCCCAGCTGTCTGGAGTACAGCTAGTATGGGGTTAATAGCGTATGTGGACACAAGGCTGCTGGGAGAGGCGTGCTGGTGGGAATTTCCCCGTGGCATGGAAAAAAGGAGGAGCTCGGGCAGAGCAGGGACTTCAGCGAGAGCTGCAGAAAGCAAAGATGAAGCCTGAAGATTAACCCCAGAAGTCTGGAGGGACTGTGCAAAGCCAGAAGAGCAGCCTTTTGCTTAGTCTTCGAGCGTACTCCTGTGGCTTCAACCTCAGAAGCTGCTTTGTTTAACCATAAAAGGAAAGGGGAGGTCGGGGGTGGTGGCGGTGGTGTGTCTCTGTCTAGGCTCTGGAATTTGTCCCCAGCTGCCTTTCCGTAAGCAGGGTCACTTCCTGCTCCAGCTCATTAACAACTGGAAAAGAAATAGGGTGGAGTAAGTGGTTTCCCAACATGTCAAGAGGGTTTCGTCCTGTTCTTGAGCTGTGTGATGTGCTGCTGTCTGCATCCTGGGCGCCTGTATTTTTGCTGGCTCCGCCAAGAGAAATGGTTGTGGTGGGGTCAGCCTGGTGGGTGTCCAGTCCTGCCTTCGTGCTGCCAGCATGGGGCAAAACGTCGGCGTTTCTGAGCTATATGTTGGTCTTGTGGAAGCTGCTTCTTACTATTGGTGTTTGGGTGCTGCTCCCAGACCCAGGGCAGAGGCAGGCAGATGTTTTGTGAGAAACGGTTTCTGCGCCGCTTGGTCTCTTCCTTTGTCAATGGTCAGATCTACAGCAAACCAGCAGTTACAGCCAGCATATTTCTCCTCTACTGAAGCTCCAGCGAAGGGGTTTGTTTTTTTTTTTTGTCCTGTGGGAAGCAATGATTCAGCTCCCAAGGATCATACAAGCTCAGGTAGGTGCCAGACGTGCTTATCATGGAAATGGCAGTTAAGCATGGAGTCAGCTACCTGCTTGAGGAGGTCCAGCTGTCCTTGGAGGGTTTTCTGCTGCCAGATGTCTTCATGTCTGGAACCACAGGTGTCTGCAAGTAGCTGAAGGATTCAGGGGGAAGCAGAATCCTGTTTGCTGTGTGGTTTTTCTTCATGTATTTTATTTAAGAAAAGATAAGGCATGAGGATTTTTGTTTTTTCCTTAAACTCAGATGATTATAAAAAGCTCTTCTCTTTTACCCTGTGTTGGTTGCACTGGAGTTTGCAGACAGGCCGAGTTAACAAGTCAGAAAATGATCTGAAGAGAGGTGACTGAGGGGTTGGTGGGTTGCCAGGTCTTGTGGTGGGACCGGGGCCCTGCTTGCTGGGGCAGTGCTGATGCCAGCAGCGCTTCCCTCGGGGCTGGCATTGTGTGATGTGGCTTGGAAGGGCAGGCCCACGGGGCACAGCTGCACGCTTTGGGTGCAAACATTCAAATCCAGGTAATTGCATCTGGCCTGCAGGATAATCCCAGTATAGATCCGTGCCTCTCCCCACCACAGCCTGGCCGAGTTCTGGATTGGTTTTAGAAGTCGTGGTTTCCTGAGGGTGCCACTTTACTATGGCTTGCTTAGAGATGAGGTTTTATCCTACTTCACATGATCCCCTTGCTCCTGTTCCTGGTACCCGCTGCTGCCTGGGCCCGTGCTGCCAGGCTCTGCACCTAAGGGACCCGCTGGGCAGTGGGTGGCTGCGGGCAGTTGGGCTTTCATTTGCAAAACCTAGCCGGTGGCCTTGGGGAGGGGGTATGTGAGTGCTGGGTGGGCTTCTGGGGTGTGTTTAGGCGAGGGAGAGTGCAGGAGGAAGCACGATGGCTCTGCCTGTGCTGCTGGTTTGGCTCACGGTGGGGAGGGAGGGTGTGGGCAATGTGGTGGGCAGCTCAGCTTTTGAGTGAGAGGGGGGATGCTTGTAGCCTGCAAGCAAGAAGCGTAAAGCCAATGGTGTGGGCAGCAGGTCGAATGCATTTTTTTTTTCTGGTTGCAAAGCCTTTCTTTCCTTGTTCCTCTCATTTCCAAAGCTGATATTGTTACCTAATCCATGTTGCTAAAATTCTTCTGTTAGAGGATCAGGTTTTCTGTGGGAAGACTGCTGTACTTCTCTCTAATATTGGTGGTCTTTCTTTGTCTTGTTTCCCTTCTTAGATCTACAATGAGAATAGAAACCTGTTTGAAGTAAAGGAGAACGTGCCCAGGAAATTGGTGGAGAAGGTCGCAGGGGACATTGAGAGCCTCTTGGCCAAGAAAGTCCGTGCTTTAAAGGTAAGGTGATGGGCCTGCGTGCTGATCCTTTGTCTGATATGTTCCAAGAAGAGCGTCGATGATGGCGTAGTATTGTGATCTCGGCTTCAAAGTGATTTCTGTGGTTGTGTGGCCTTTTCTGTGAGCTGCATCCTGCTGTTGCACAGATTCATATGGAGTATGTCTGGGGTGTGAGGTGAGGATGTATCATGTGAGGATCTGCTATAGGTATCTTGCTTTTTATCTCCTCCCTCCATCATGGGAACACCTGGAGGTTCTGCCACAGGCATACAAGTGGCAGCAAAAGCCTGGCAGTAAATGTGAGCCAGTCATTTAACTGGGGGTGTGGTGAATAGACGCAAAGGTACTGTGGTGTCCCTGCAATAGCTCATGGAAGCGTTTCAGACAAGTAGGGTTTTTTTCCTGTTCAAGAGAGGATACAGTGAAATGTTTGTGCTGGTGCCTGGCACTTCAATCCTGTGATTGACTGCGTGTGTGAGTTGCCCTCATGGGTGCCTGCACACATTTCCAATCTCTCGTCCTATTTTGTAGCACTCCTTTTAAAATGAATTCATTTTATCTGTAGTGGAGTGAGGTGACCTGCTCGTGGTGCCGGCTTGGTAAAACCGAGCAGTGGCTGTAACAAGGCGGCAGTGAGGCTGTGCTCTGCTACAGCGTTCTCTGCTACTGGGACAGAGACAAGTAATTGCCTTCCTGGAGAGACAGAGATACCCTCTCCACTGCAGAGAGATACGGGAGCCATGCAAGAGCTTCACTTCCAGAGGCTGTAGTGTCCTCTCGAATACCTGACTGTAGTGAGCAGGATGAATTTGTTGAATGGGCGTCTGGCAGTATGGTCAGCTGAGCATGCCTTGCTGCTTGGATAACTAGAAGTGCTTTTGTGGGGCCATAGACGAAGGAAAGGCTTGGAGCAGGTTGTTGTGTCCACACAGGGACAAAATGTGTCCGCATAGCCAAAAAGACTTGGTCACCCTTCGACCCTGATCGTCAGGAATGGGAGCAGAGGAAAAAGTACCGTGGTGACGGAAGAGGTGTTGCAATAACCAAGGTGTAACTAAGGCAGTGAAAGTTTGGAAGTGACCTATCTCCACAGCTGACTAAAAAGAAGTAGCTCAGAGAAGGTACACAGAAGGAATCGCAGGACACTCATGGAAGCCAGGGGAGTCTCAAGACCTAATAGGATCTGAGTCAAGTGTGGTCGAAGGCCAGCTTGACTGATGGGGTGGCATGGGGTTGTCCACGGTAACTGATACATGTGGTAACTGTAGGCATTTGGGTGAAGATGATGGTTGTGTTATCAATTCTGGAGCCTGGGAGGTAAAGATCAAGCCTACACGGGACTCGCACCAAGTGTTTTAGCTTGAATGAAAGGAGCTGAAGTGGGACTAAACAGGTGGACATTGTCACCACTGCATTTGGGTTTGCAGAAGTGGAGAACAAGGAGACCAGTTCTTTTCTGAACATGAGCTTACATTCCTGTGTTTGCGTGCATGCACAAGCATACATTGTCTATTAAACGTTCCAAAGATGTGCACCACCTGTAGATGCTGGAGGAAGATGGGGGGGACAGAAGTTAACTGCAGACTTGATATGCACCCGGACAATGTGTGGCTCCTGTGGGATGGGCTGGGTGATAACACTGGGTTACACGGCAAGACTCTGCTGGGTGGTTTCCACTGTGCCATTTGAATTTCAGCGGAGCAGTCACTGTGTCTTTTCTTACCCTTTGCTCAGACTCACACAGACTTGCAGAGTTTGTGCAGCTTCTGGTGCCAGGTCAAGGGTAGGACTGCTGCCTGTGGTACAAATAACCTTGTTCATCTTCCAGTTTGACTTCCTTTTTGTTGAGTTTTTGGGCAGAACTGGTTGGTGCGCTGTTAAGGGCTCACCTGACACTGGACCCAGTGCAGAGGACCGATTCTGGCAGCACTGGTTAGCAAATGAGCACTTGGTGCTGTTTTATTGTTGTGGAAACAATGATCCGTTGACCTGAATTTAGTTCCTTCAAGAGGAGTTCTTCAGAGCGCAGTCGCCGGATGGAGCAGTCTCTTGCATCCAGCCTGCATGTAAATTCTTGGCGTCTTGGATTGGTGATACTGACAACAAAATCTGGAAATGGGGAAGTTGAGGGAGGAGGAGAAATTGCATCTTCTGAATTTCTTCCATGTTGCGCTAAGCTCCTTCAAAGCAGTGGGGGCACCCACAGCTGCTTCTACTCTCCAGCCTGTGTTTTCTTCTGTCTCAGCTCTCCCTGTAGTTGAATCATCTCTTGTGGAGTCATTGCCTCCCCTTCTCTCATGACTCACAAGAGTGATGATGACTTCTTGAAATATGTTTTTCAGCATCCGAGTCAGGTGGGACTCCACGTATCAGCGAGAGCAGGTGAGGAGGGAGAAATGGATCCTCTCCTTGCAGTATGACTTGCCGTGTCACTCATGTACTCACTCTACTGAAAAGATGCCTCCCTGTCTCCTTTGCTGCAGAGGAGAGAAGGGATATTGCCTGTGCTTTGGTGAGGCTTTGTATTAAGGTGCTAGTGAGCCTTCGGGCGCATACAATGGATGCACGCTTCACGAGTGCCATTCTGATTAGGTGATGATTCAGTCCTGCCATCAAAGAGCCTGTTTTCTTCTGTTTCTAAGTGAAAATATTAATGTACCTTTATTAAAATTAAACTGCGTGCAGAGCACTTATCAATAATACATAGTTTCTTACCTTGTCTGTTGCATTTCTAAGAAGCAGAAAGCAAGTGCAAGGAAACCAAACTCAGTGCTCTGGCCCTGACGGCCGTGACGCAGCGCAGCGGCACGGATCTGGTGCTAGCAGGACACTCTGACTTCACACGTGATTTTTGGAGGAGTGCTGGAGCCAGGGGTGTGCAGCAAAGAGGGTAACTGCTTCCTAAAATAAGTCGTCTGCAAGGGGCTGGTTAATTGGATGCTGTCCCTCCCTCTTTGTTCCAGACCATCATATCTAATGACAGTCTCAGCGTGGGACAGGCTGCCCAGGGAGGTTGTGGAGTCTCCTTCTCTGGAGATATTCAAGACCCGCCTGGACAAGGTCCTGTGCAGCCTGCTGTAGGTGACCCTGCTTCGGCAGGG
>Ga0065711_1028236_pt1 | contig 42682 bp, 22 predicted proteins | sample Hoacrofraction12_FD_59098 | JGI IMG/M metagenome (GOLD analysis project Ga0065711, IMG submission 59098) | Hoatzin crop microbial communities from Cojedes, Venezuela - Epithelial fraction 12 v2 (version 2) | ecosystem: Host-associated > Birds > Digestive system > Esophagus > Crop | place...
GGAAGTTCCGTCTGAACATGAGGAAGAACTTCTTCCCTCTGAGGGTGACGGAGCACTGGAACAGGCTGCCCAGGGAGGTTGTGGAGTCTCCTTCTCTGGAGATATTCAAGACCCGCCCGGACAAGGTCCTGTACAGCCTGCTGTAGGTGACCCTGCTTCAGCAGGAGGGTTGGACTAGATGACCCACAGAGGTCCCTTCCAACCCCTACCATTCTGTGATTCTGTGTGATTCTGTGATTCTGTGATTGCTGTGATATCAGTTGCATTAATCAATTAACAAATAGTGCTTTCATCTTAATAAGAAAGAACAGAATAATCTCAAGAAGAAATAGCATGCTATAATATAAACAGCCAGATAGCTATCTCTTTGTTAAAACAGAACAGGGTAGAGCTCTTCATACTTTTTCTAAAAATATGGTTTTGGTTTAAAACAATAAAAATGAAAATTAAATGGAAAGGATCACTGAAAGCACTTTTTTTTTCATGACTGATGCCTTTTCTGCAGCTGCAAGCACATTAATTTCTCCATAATCTCTAGCAGTGCAGAAGAAAGAGAGCCTTGAGGTGAAAGGTTACCTACATTTATAATGTCAGGCACTGTGACTGGTGAGGTAAAAGGTAAACGGTAATTTTATCATTAGCGTGCCTGACCCCTTGCCCCACCATATCTCATAGGAGACGTTAAGAATGGCTTACCTGTCAAGACACAAACACTTAAAGGTCAATGCGCACAGAAATCTTCAAGAGCTTACAACTGAATTGCTGACACCTTTTATTATCACCACTTAAATAAATGATTCAAGTGGCAAGACAAGGGTAAGATTGGTTTAATGTCAAGATTTACACTTGGAGCATTATGTTTTAAACTCTGACTACACAGATATGATTTTTTAATTCTAGAAGTGTATGAACAATGAGGTGGATTTCACACAATTTACAGGAGTTCAAATATATATTCCTCTTTTGCAAAGCTCTCCAGCACTGCACGAGAAGGAAGTTTTGCTGTCATTGGAGCAGTGAATTCAGATTCCTGGATCCACTATCATCCTAATGCATGACGTTAGAAAACTCATTTGACCTCTGTGCATGAGAAGTGGACAGTTATGACATAGGAGGATGGGAGGATATCTTGCAACCTAATCACAAATTTTTTAAACGCTTGCTACACTTCGTTGTCACTTAATGAAGTAACTGGGTAAAGATCCTTTCCTCTTTTTCTATGTTGTTCTCACATTGAAAATCTCTGAAGTGTGGACATGTCAGAACCAGGCTTTGGAAGAAAGCCAGGGTTCACCCATGCATGCAATATCTACAGGATCAACAAGTGTAATTCTAAAGGGTGAGTGTAATTTACTCCTGACACTATGTACTACACCTCCTGTTGTTATTAAAAGGGCCAGTCAGTTATACAGGACCCCTGAGCATGACCCGCTTAAGGCTGGTGCTCTGTAATGCAGAAGCAATACTTTTGTATTGCTGCTGTAATGGACAGTCAGATAGCAGTGGTGTGTGTTGATCAGGACAGAGAAATGGATCTGTCTCCAGTTCTGCTGCTCATCAGACACTGAGTAAGTCAGTCATTTCTGAGTGATGGTAATTCAGCTTTAGAGAGCTCTCACAGCAAAACAAAGAAATGTGAAGCAGAATGGAGCAAGGTGGCTTGTGTTACCTGAAAAGCAGACCTCATTCCTTTGTGCTGAACAGGTTCATGATTTCACGGTTCTGTAAGATCTCCTACATTTAAACCCCCTTTCTTATTGTTGTTACATTTCTTGGTATTTCCAGCCAGACCATACCAAAACTTGTGCAAGTGATTTGTGATTCCTTGTGCAAGGAAGAAGGTATGTTCTTTTGGGAGGGCTGTCAATGGTGAAGTGAGAGGAAGTAGGGTCAGTTTGGCACTGATGTTTGGTTAGGGACTGATGTTGCTTGAATGGTGAATGGTTTGAGATTAGTATACGTTAAAGGTGCCACACCAAGAGGATTATAATATTTAATCAGTAGAGGATACCCTGAGCATCCACCCTTACAAAGTAGCAATATTTTTAGTTTGACAACTACAAACACAGCAACGGATTATTAGCATGTGATGCAAGCCCTTCTGCATCTGTATCTCTTTTGACCTCACCACACAATAATCACTGTTTTCATTAATTTGCTGTCCTTTGCCTTGTCTCCATCTACTCCATCTCTCCTCAGAAATAATATATTCACTTCCTTTGACTCAGTGACCTTCAAATTTACTTCTCCGGGTAATGTTCCATATACTTTTCCCACATATTTCATGAAACTTCTTCCTGAAACAGCTGCATACCACTGAAGCTATCAAATGAAAAGCTTCATTTCTCCTTCCCACATATCACCTGTATCACTAGCACATTATGGTGCTTGCTTTTTTTTCCTGTGTTTTTTTGCTTCTGGCATCTTGTTGCTCTGCTGCATAAAGACGTAATGCAGTATTAAAAGAAGATTAAATTAGAACAAAAAAAAAAAAAAGGTGGGTGCCCAAAAAACACTTAGTTTCCTTTCATATTTAAAGAAACAATGATCAAAAACAGCGAGTGGAGTGAAAGTACAAACAGTGTTTATGAAAAATAGATTTTTCATAAAAGCTCCTGTCATCCAAGTGCATTGCTAGGAACAACCACAAGTGAGACACAGATCCCTGGTTGTTTGCACCACAGCAATACTTACAGAGAATTAAGTCATTGCTACAAGAGGGTGCACCTACTGAGTGCAAAACTCAGGACAGACATCTCTTCCACTCCTATTTTTGAGCAAATGTCTCACTTTTTGTTTTTAATCTACAGTGTCCTACAATAAGAGATCCAGTCATAAGTGACTTTCTTTGGTTTCATTGCTGTAACATAATTCTATTTGGAAACATATCAGTAAATGTTGCCAAAAGGCTGTAATCTCACTTTGCCTTTCACATTTACAAAATGAGAGAGAATGTTGCACCTGCAGAGGGCTTCTAGGTATACAGCTGAAATGCAGTTTAGGACAGCATTTTTATGTTCTTTATTAATAATCCTCATTTATTGATGACGATAGTAATAATATTACTATCACTACTACTACTAATACTACTGAAAAATGTGAACCTCAAGGACCCTAGAGATTGCTAAGTATCTAATTTCTACTGAAATGCAGTATTTCATACTTATTTGACATTCTCTGTTGAAACTGCTTGCTGTCTGAAGGCAGGCACTTCGGGAGAGAAGAGAAATGACCATCTATTAAAGTCCTCAACAGAAATAGGAAGGGACTCTAAATCACTTCACACTTTAGGAAGGTTCTTCTAAGGCTTGAATGATCTTGAACTTTGACTGGTAACATGAGACAGTAGGTTCTTCAGTTTATTGCAAAGCATCTGCTCTACCCAATAATTCTGCATCCTTGGCTAGCATCCCTACTAGGGTGTTTTCCATCATTGCTGCCTGCACTGGAGGTCCATCACTGGAAGATAAAAAGCAATGAGAGCACTGGTTTCACACAGCCCTGGTATATTTAGTGCCACAGCATGTAACGTTATTAAAGCAGGGTTCTGCGTGACAAGATGCCTAAAACTTTACCAACCAGTGGCACCTTCTCCACAGGAATACCTGACTGCATACGCAGGACATAAACAGACATTCATATGCCAGAAGTATCCAAGATTTCACTGGAGCAGACCTCGACTGAACCACAGATTTAACTATGACTAACTTTACACAAGGAAGTTATATCAGTGGGACTTAAACTTAGATTGACACCTAAGCACTTAGCTGAGTCAAGGATGTAATGAGTGAAGTGCTAGAATCACAGCTACCATTTCATAAAAGGAACCATATAAAAATATATACCTTTGAAGGCAATTAGAGTTTTCTACCTGCAGAGCTGCTTTTATGGAATTTAATGCATAGAACAAAGCTGTGTGAAATGCAGTCTGTTTTGCCTTCCATTAATCTTGTGTGTCAAAAACTTCTGTACTATCTTAGACTTAACCATGAGTGATTAAGATATTGTAAAATTGTTTATAACCATTAGAAAAATATTTTCACTTTCTTACCTGACCACCTGAGGAAGACACCTGGTAGTAATAAAATTATTTTTACTACACACCATTCAGGACACAAGAAAAATAGAACACCTTCTTTTTTATGCAAGTATTATACAACTGTGCTTAAGCAAAACATCTGTTATGCCTCACCGAAATCAAACAGCCACTTTTTTATGTTGCTTGGTTGTTTTTCTTGTTTGTTTGTTTTGAATTATTTATTTTCCATACCACCAGAAGGATGCAAAGAGTAAACAACAGGTGAGATCAGTCTATCAAAAACTCCAAAAACTCAAAGAGATAGGCTTTCTTGGTTGCTTATGATGCACAGCTATTTCTTTTTGGACCACCTATTTGAAATCTGATTGTGAACACGCACAGAACGTGCCACTGCCTCTGATACTAACTGGTTTCTTGCACACGTGGAAATAGACTACACTCAATATGGAAAGTAAGCATTGCGTTTCTGCTCCTGCATGGATGTTGACCTGTTAGATAACAGAGATTCTGGATTTGTAGTAAGGTGCTGTTGATGGTACACCTGCTACTTACAGGTGGAACATGACAAAATATATCCAACTCTTCACCTTTTCCCTACAGAGAAGGACAACAGATCCATTTGCATCTCTCCACAAAGCTGGAATATACTGCTCTGACCATTTCCAGGACATGAAAGAAGGCAGAGCTGCCTGGGGTCCCGTTCAGTTTTATATCTGCTGATACATGCTGCCATAACCTCCACCTTGGCATAAAGCATATCTCATTCTGTATACACAAGGAAGTAAAATTGAGAAAACTCTGGGCATTCTGAAACATTCTTGAGGGACCTGATATTCCATTTCAGGATCAGGCCCCTCTTTCTTTTTCTGTGTACACATATACTAATACCATGTGAGTACCAATCACAGGTATCTTGATGTGAAAGTATCCAATGCTTGCTTTTCCTCAATGTAGAAGTGCAAAACAAGGGTGCAAAGGAATGGAGCATTTGGTCCCAGAACTTCAGGATGATGATTGCTCTTAAACATGGTTACAAGGCTTTCAGGTACCTCTTTCCTCCATGCTTCTGCTTCCCCACAACACACTTTGCCATGCGCATTTGTGGAATCAGACCTCAGCGCAGTGGAGACATGCAGTCAGACTAATGTATTCTAATACTTCCTAACACACCAGTTGTTCTTTGTTGTTTTGTTTCTTAATGATGTCCAAGTGCAAAATATGTAGGAAACCACGTGTGAATTGTGGTTATAGTGTTGTCCTCTAAGAGACACACACAGGCAGGAGCATTTTTATGGGAGAAAAAATGAAAATCCAATTTTCCACTACAAAACAGGTGCACTCAGATTTTCAAAGTACATCGCACTTGTCTCTCTTGTTTATTTAATCTTAATTTATTGGATCAAGACAAAGAATAGTACAGTTTGGTTTTCTGGCATGTTCATGTCCACTGCAAAAAGAAGGTCATTGCATTTGGGTACTAATCTACCAGTGCAGTAAGCCGTGATTAAAATGTCTTGGTAATGTTCTCAAAAAAGCACTACAACTGCTTGAATTCATATCCATCCATGGCCAGAGAAGAGGAAATGCTAGTCTGGTTTGGTTAAATAGATATAAACTTCTTCCACAGTCAGTCAGCTAGAGCAGCAGCCCTGCATTTCAGCGAGCTAAATAAAAAGATTGCCTGGGGTCAGGATAAAAGCAAAGGTATGCAGGGCTGTGAAGTAGTTTTCGCCATTATCATTTCACTTCAGAGGACCAAACAGAGCTCTCAGCAGGGATCGGGAGTAACCTCGGCTCTGCTTACAAGTTTCTTATGCCTCTAATTTTAGTATAATGTTCACCAAGAAAGTGAGGGGTTAAACAAGGAGGATAACTGAGGGGTGGAGGGGTGTTTTGGCTTTGTGCTATGCTTTAATTCTGTCAAGGAGTCTGAGCTTTGGATAGATAAGTAGGGAGGGATGGAGTCCTTAGAATAAAGCGGAGGTACAATGCAAAAAAAGATATTCCTATTCAACTTCTGGGTGAAGTTCTGTGTGCCTGAGCCACGCTTCCGCTGCTGCCCCTGCTGAGGCTTCTCCTCTTTTTTTCATAATCGTCCCCGTTATGAGTCTTTGTTCACAAAAGTGGAAAACACGGAGGGCTCTAATGATGCATTATCACAGGTCAGAGAATGAACCACATAAATCTCCCTGGCATTTGCCTCCACACAATATCTCGAAAAGGACAGCAGCATTCCTTAAAGACGCCGCTTTTCCCCAGTCAAAGACAGCTCCGCAAAGCAATGTACCTGTGGGCTCTGGCCAGGAAAATCACCTTTTCCTCTCACTACTCCTTGGACAGCCCTGACCTTGTCTGCTTTTCTTCAGTCTCCCGAGTTCTCTGTAATGAAGAGTAGAATTCTTTTGTACATCTGGGACTAGTAGCTTTTAAACCTAAATTATTTCTCAGCTGCAATTACAGTCAGGTTGTCATAAACATGCAAGCAGTGCAGTACAGAGAGGAGAGATGCCTTCACTGTAAAAGCCATTTTGAAAGCAGAACTTCAGTCTAATTTAAAGACGTTATTGTTGTTATTGTTGGTGACTGATGGAGCTGTCTTTGAAGACCACGTCAGTTCTGCAGTTGGCTTAGTTTCAATCAACGGAAGAGAAACCTGGATTGTAGAGAGGAGTGAGAGTAAGACTATGTATAAAATGCCAGTAAAGAATGGCAGCTGAGTTCTTGTCATGACAGTATGATGGCAGTTCAGTGAAGCAATTATGAGTTTCTCATAATACTAATGAAAGTAAAGATTTTCTAAGAAATAATAAGGTTTACTACGTATTACACAAATTACCAAGGATAGAATAGAATAGAATAGAATAGAATAGAATAGAATAGAATAGAATAGAATAGAATAGAATAGAATAACTTTGCCATATACACCAAGAAGAAACTACTTTTTTAAACAAAGACCATTGTATAGGTTGTCTGGTGTTGTAAATGGAATAGCAGCACCACTGAAGTCAATGCGCTATTTTAGACCAGCTGAGTATTAGAAATTTTCAGGTTAATTTATGATGTCTTGCTTCACATGTACAGTACACTAGTGCTGACATTCTCATTTTGTAGGAATCTAAATCCCCTTTCCTTGCACCCTGCAATGGAATGACTGGCTGTACACGGGAAGACAATGGTGAATTGGGCACTAGATGAATACTTGTGATACTGCCATAATAATGGCAGTTGTTCTTAGGACACCACTGTCCGCATGGGACCAAATGCAATACTTGCAGTTCCTACTGCCTTTGAGTCATCCATTGTTACACGTTTGTATTTTAATACATAATCAAGTGTAATTTAACTGGAAGCCCATTCACTTGCAAAGCAAAAAGTCAGTGCAAGCAGCGCTGGCCCCCAATGTGCTACTCATCCTGTTATTATAACTGGACTCACAATAGACTCAGATTGTATGTTTAGCGAATATGGCTTGTGCAGACCTTCTTCCCCTCCATCCTGATAACGGCCCTACAGTCCTCATGAGCATTCCGGCAGACCTTAACAAAATCATTTTCCCATTCTCAATTTCTTTCTGTCATTTTGACTACCTAACTATAGAAAGACTAGTAAATAGGAGCCAATAGCCACAGGAAGTAGTAAATTGGCACATGAAGGTTGTTCTAGATATGCTGGTTTGTGTGTGTGTTGCAGATGTGAAATCAACCACAAGATAGAAAGCCACAGTGGATGCGGGTGTAGAGCTATCTTTTTCAAAATGAAATCCCATTTATTTTGCAGAAAACTCATTAATTTGTTTCTCTCTTGCTTTACTTGTGCTTCATCCTGCTCCCTGAAGAACAGTTTTGCAGCTGTTAACATAAGCAGTATCTTTCCTTCTATTTCTAGACTAAAGATTGCACATATGTCTTTTCTAGGTGTTCTCAGAACAGCATATTTTCTCATCATGATGCCTCTAGACTGACTATCAATCATTTTCCATCAAGCTCAATTTTTACTTATGATTCTTAAACAAATTCATCTAAATCACAAAACTATTTGTGGTGGTGATCTTCAATCTACTTATTTTACATTCTCTTTCATGAACAGTCAGATCTGGTGATCAAAGGCTCTTAATTGGTCCCTTGTTAAAATAAAACTCTTTGGGTTTTGGGCTTTGACTTCCTTTGCATTGCACTCACAGGATTATCTTTCTTTTAGTTGTACAATATTATAAAGCCATTGTATATAGTTAGTTCCAAAGCAGAACTGAAAGCTCTTTTTCAGTGTCTTGTGCCTTCTTGCAACGCCAGTAGGAATGAAGTTGCTCTGTAGACCCTAACATGCTAATCTTACTGGCTTTTTCACAAACAGCTATGAGATACTTTGTGTGAATAATAATAATAATAATAATAATAATAATAATAATGCTTATCTTGAATTTGCATTGCATGATGCATCTCTCTCCCTGCAGAATAGCAGGTTTTGCTAATCAGTATTTCATGACAGCTCTAACTTCATGTAAACACAGCAAGGCGTCAACTGAAAGAAGGAGCCTTTGCACAATGACTTTAAAGTATATACACAATGAAGTTAAGTGTACATAAATGTCAGCAAACACTGGTGAATCTGAAATCTGACACAAAGCAGACACATGGAATTCTGCATCCACAGCTGATGGTAACACAGCTGACTCCATGGACAAGAACGACATCTGCTGAGGAACCTCCAGTGACGGATATCAAGATGGACATTTATCACCTCCAGTGATGGACATCAAGATGGACATTTATCTGTTGAGAACTTGGAGGGAGAAGCAGATTAGAGAAAAGGGTTAGAGAAAGCACAAAAAAATGAGTCTTTGTGCACACAGCTAGATTAACTGCTGCTTCCAAAGCAGTTTGGTTAATACTTCTCCTAATGAAGACCTAGGATAATTTCCAAATCAAGGAATCTCCAGGATGTGGCAAACGAATCAAACAAAAAATATTTTTCCAATGATGAACAAGTTACCAAGTAAGAAAAAAAGAAAATTTCCATCATCTCCAATAAGATTGTAGAATTCTAATTGCTGAAATTGCATCTAGCTCTCCTATTCAGCTGTACCACCTCCTAAAAAAGCACTGCTTCCAGTTTTCATTGCCTGCATTCTTTTTATCCCTGTCATCATGTTCTCATCAGGTTTATCAAAAATGTGGCAAAACCAACCAGCCTTCCACCCAGGAATATAAAAGTGCTGATCATACAAGTGTTTTCTGAGACTCTAGGCATAGCTGATAATAAAATCGTGCCTTGTACAACAATGTGCTTTGTACAATAAAGTTACAGCCATTTTATTATTGACTCCAGTGCCTATCAGTAATGGTAAGATTAATATAATACAAAAATATGTACCTAGGCCACATTTTTTTACTTAACAGGACTGATGCTTAGTTTAGCTGTATCTTAAGAGTGTGCCTAACATGAAGTGTGAAACTCATCTAATTCAAGTTCACAGAGTCCCCCACTTGTTCAATGACTTTTGCTAAATCAGGACTTGAATACAAAATCCTGTCTTTTTAGGCAAAATGAAGAAACCCTGACAACAGTTTAGGGAGCTGTTATCCTGCCATTCCTACAAATTAATCTCATGAAAATACTTTGCCTGTTTACCATTCTTTCTTTTACATCAATTTTCTTACAAGTCTGTTGTTTTTGCCAACTCCTCTGGATTATTGAGGCATATGTAAGAACAGATAGAATGGAAATACGCTGTAATAAAAAAGTAAGGGCTTGAAGACAGGAGCTTTCCCTTCTTGCTTGCTAGCAAGCATGAGATACGCTGTCATTGTTTGGTAAATAAGAAATTAATGCCATAAACACCAACATTCTCTTCAAACAGTTAAGAGTCATCTTTGGTATGCAGCATAAAACATTCACTACAGTTCGAGGTGCAACACTGCCTTTTTGTTTCACAATACTTACCTCAACAAAACATATCTGTGTGTCTGTCGTGTTTGTGTGACATGAATGGAGCCACTTCAGTGTGCAGTTATCAAATGTAATTTCTTTTAATTAGAACAGCACTGCTTCACAAGTAATTGTGTTATATATTAGATGAAGTGCTGAAAGAGAACAGTTCAGCTTTTATATAAGCACATGTGATGAATGAACAGTAGAATCAGCTGAGTCAGTAATCAATGGTTGACTACAAAACACTTATGTCTGGGAATCCAATAAATTGATTTATTTGCAGAAATCACATCTTATGTTGAATGTAGCGTTTATCAGCATTAATCTTCAATACTGGCTGCCAGTGGGGCTGTAAGTTATTAATTTCTGCAAGCTCCCTGACTGATGTTGTTCATACAAACTTCTATTCTCAAAGCAATATCTATATGGAAAAAACATTTCACCATGATTAAGAGAATTATTGATGAATGCTTTAATAATTAATAAAGATTAGTAATTATAAAGAGTGCTTTAATTCTTACGTTATGGATGTTCTCGATATGCCAGATAAGAGGCTTTTACATCTCATTCGTCTACTGAAAATCAAGCAAAAGATGACATTCCTATTTACTTCTACTTTTTATATCTACTTTCACATCCTAACCACCTACCCTGCTTATTTTTCTAGCCAATTTTTGAATTTCCTTTACAATAGTTTAGCTTTCTTTCTTACAAATCAGATTTACTTTTGTATCTTTTTTATTTGTATCTGTATTTTCATCATATAGTTAGCAATAAACATACATTACTGAAGGAAGTCTGTTGTTGGTTTTAAGGGATATTTGTTAGAGTGACTGTTGCTTTTTTGTTGGATGTCAAGAGGTGGGAAACTGGGAAGATATTTTTCCACTTAAATATACTCATTGTCTAGACTGAAATTTGAGTTCTGACTGACCTGGTCAAATATTAAGATCCACAGAAATTTTAAAATAGCATCAATCACATATTCCTCCTTTTTAGCCAGATAGTACACCTCTGAGTTATATATTTTAGCTTCCCAAGGGTTAATTATTTTAGCTTGGTAGTCTAATTCTGAATATCAACCCTAGGTTTAAACCCTGGAGTGTGGATCTGAGAAATTGTCTTCTGCTAATCCAACTCCCCAGAGGCATTTTAGGTGATTACAGTCATACTTGCTGTAATTTATATAATTATAGAAAATCAGATTTTTCTTGGTTGTCTTTTTTTTTTCCCATTTCTCTCCTATTGCCTGGCCTGAAATAGAAGGCAGAGATTTCGTTTATGCTGCTAGATATGTAAGTGTATGTATTTTCCCTAAGCTGTTGTTTAGACCATGGGATGTTGTGGTGATGATTTACCAAGTGACATCTTTATAAAAATATATCTGTGCTGAACTACCCATGCAGGTGTATGTGAGAGTCAAGATAAGGGAATGAAACAGCATAACATGCGTTATCGCCCCTGTAAAAGTGTGGCATATTAAAGGATACCACCACGTGGAGGCTACAGTCATTGTATGTATTGCCATAAACCAGTCCAGTGAATAGGACTGAAACATGTGGATGGCTTAACAGAGGATTAACAGTGCAGTACACAAAGCCTTCATGCTCCAGTGGAAACAAGCATTATAGGGAGAGGTTGTATTTTGTATTATGCAAGCTGATAAAGTTGAAAAGAGTACAAGCTTTCAGGCTTTGAATTGTCTCATCAAGTCAACTTAAATCCTCATATCATCACTATTTGAAAAAACCTAGTGGGTCATTTCTGAACCTTGAGTAGAGAGAAAGGCTTCAAACCTGTTTCTGAGATGAGAAGCAAGAGGATTTAAGTGTTTACAGATCCTTGCTTCCTCACATAACTCCTGGAACGGGTCATTGTGCAGGAAGGGTTGTTCGTGCCAAGGTCCTGCGGGCACTGACAGGCCATCATGACTGTGACCAGCCCCACTGGGTGGCTCCACCCCTTACCCTGCCCAGGCTGTGGCTGAGCTTCCTCTGTCATCTGGAGGAAGCTCAGCCAGATGAGGTGCTGGAGCACCTCTCCTATTAGGAAAGGCTGAGAGAGTTGGGGCTGTTCAGCCTGGAAAAGAGAAGGCTCCGGGGAGACCTTCCAGTACCTGAAAGGGGCCTGCAAGAAAGCTGGAGAGGGACTTTTTACAAAAGGATGTAGTGATAGAAGAAGTGGTAATGGCTTTAAACTGAAAGAGGGTAGATTTAGATTAAATGTGAGAAAAAAGTTCTATGAGGGTGGTGAGGCACTGGAACAGGTTGCCCAGAGAAGCTGTGGATGCCTTCTCCCTGGCAGTGTTGAAGGGTGGGTTGTATGGGGCTTTGAGCAACCTGGTCTAGTGGAAGTTGTCCCTGCCCACGGCAGGTGGGTTGGAACTGGATGATCTTTACGGTCCCTTCCAACCAAAACCATTCTATGTGTCTATGATTCTATGATTTTTCTATTTATCAGTAATTAATTAACATCATGGTGCACAAAGTAACTAACATAGCTTTAAGCCACTAGACTCCTTTGGGTTTCCTCCCATTCTACCATTCCAAAAAAGAACAGGTGAATGAGATATTTAATATATTTTTCCATCAGGAAATACTATTCCTTAGAAATTTACTTGTATTAAGAAGCAGATAATGCCCTATGTTCAGAACAATATTTATTTGTAGCAGTTCACCACCTCTTCATTTACATAAAAACTTATGATATATTTCTTGCTTTCTCCATTTTCTCCCTCCCCCCCAGCTCTATTTTTACTACAAGTTTCTATACTGTTATTAGTAGTAAAATATTATTAACCAGCTATTTAGTTACTGTCAACTGAATCTGGGCCTATAAGCTCCACTTGTCCCATTAAAAAATAGGCAGCGTGTGGCTGAAAAGCAGAAGAAAAGTAATCACTGTTAAATCATCAAGTAGGTTATTGCTTTTCTCATTCATCCCTCTCCACCTCACCCCACATATTAAAAAAAGTCTAGACAAGCAAGGTTTTCAAATCATATATTCCTTCAGCAATAATAAGCTGGTTGATGCTTAAAGCCTCTCACCAACCTTAATCCCCTAAATCCCTTGCATGCCATAGCAAATTGAAATTCAGCTGGGGCTGTCCAGCCCTGTAAAGACAAACCATCCTTCATCAAAGAGGTGTCTGTATTGATAAATTGCTCCCTTCATACACATGACACTATCTCTAAAAGTGATTTGTGTACGTTACGACAGCAGAAAAAGATGAAACGAAAAACCGTTAAGAGTAAATCAAGATGAAGAATAAAAAAGATTACTTGGAGCAGTCAAGTAGCTTTTTACAGAATCAAATTTGGGGAAGAATCATTCATTGCAGTCTCTGTAAAGCACTAGTCCTGCATACAGGCACAGCAGATATGACGTACCCTGGATGTAAAACCCACTATGGAATTGCTCAGATGTGCTTGCAAAGCTGTTGTGGCAATGGCGTTCAGGAGGGCAAAATACTGAGCAAATGGAATGAATTCTTCTGTTGTCTGATTGAAAGCAAACATATCACAAGATTAACAAGTATTTTGATTTCCACTGTTCTAGTGCAGTTGGGATGAAATCTTCAGATGCTGTTGTGGTTTATCCAATGCACAAGCTCATTTTTTTCCTAGGGAAGCACAACTCTGGCTGCTGCTGTTGCTGCTGTCTTCCAATTTAAACTTAGAATCATAGAATCATAGAATGGTAAGGGTTAGAAGGGACCTTAAAGATCACCTAGTTCCAACTCCCCTGCCATGAGAAGGGACATCTTCCACTAGACCAGGTTGCTCAGAGCTTGCCTGTCCTGAATAGCTATTCATCACTTTTTCCAGTGCTTCTAATACAACATGCTTTGAGAAAGGTTTGTTCCTGTCAGATTTTCACAGCAACTGCTGCTTAGGGTGTAGAACCTGTGCTGCTCCTAGTACTTCAGGTGTGTCTATTTTTTTGTGATTAAGAAGTCTAAATAAGCAAAAGCCAAGGGAAAGTGAACACTCAACAAAGTAGAGGATTAACAGGGATTGGACAGTATGATGGGAAAGAGACAAATAGAAGCAATATTAAGGGGTCAGTTCAGTAACACTTTTAAGAATATCTGATTAAATGTATGCAGATGATTAAATGATTTCCTAAATCAGAACTTGAAGCTTAAAACTTCATTGCACACCTCAGCTGTTTCATTGAGCATTATTAAAATCAGAAGTAACCAGGAAAATTTGCTACTTAAGAAAATGTTTTTCTTGAATGTCTGTTTTTGTTTTCACATGGGATATTTTGACCCTGAAAGTGAATTCAGGATTCCTGTGAATTTAGACATGTAGGTTGTACTTTGGTTTTATTTTGCATAATCTCCTTTTATAACGTGGTACCAAAAAAACCCAAATTGTGTTGCTATGCAAAATCGCTTGCGGCGTATTCTGGCCTCTTTAAATTGCAAGTCTAAAATAGATTTGAAGCACATCTTTATCTAAACAGAATTCAATGGAACTGAAAGGTAATAGTTTGATAGTATGGGTTTTAGCAGTATCATTCTGTATTGCAGTGCTTAGTAGGTGAATAAGTGTTTTGCAGAAATTAGGAGAAAAAATCTTGTTGAAGAATCTACTCTGTAAGTTCACAGACCCAAATCTTAAGGAACAAAAGAGTATTAACAGCTTTCCTGTGTAGAAAGCCCTCTCTTATCTCCTGCTAAAAAAGCCTCTCAGACCTCAGGCTCTGTAACGAAGAATGGTGACAAGTTACAGTGGACCAAGTTTTGCAGCTGTGTTTGAACCTATTTCCAGCCCTTCTCTCCCGCTTTCCATCCCATCAGGTTCTCACAGGATGCCATTCCAGTATTCTGTAATCTGGAAGGTACGATCAACCGTTTCTGAAACCAAACGCAGACTGCGATTCCAAGGATGCAGCAGTTACAGCTAAAATGTACTACATAGGAACAGAAATACCAGTGGGTTACCATGATCAGAGAAGAACATGAAAGGGAGAGGGTATATCTGGCCAGCAATTCCAATGCCCTTATCTCAAGCAACAGAAGTGTGATGGAAGAAAAAGGCAGAAGACATTGTCATAACAAGGCTTTTGTAGTCTAAAAGCTACTTTCAGAAGCTAATTCCTGTAGGGTGCAGTTGTATTATGGCAGTGCCCCAGTTCTTCACGTGATGACAACAGCATCCTTTTGCGCTAAAGCTCCATGTACCACAAAACTGCACAAGAAAGACAAAAAAGAGGGGTTGCTCACAACCAACATACCTTCCCAGTGGCATTGTGGGCACTTCACAAAACTGGCCACTAAAGACAGCATTTGCCTGCCTAACAAAGTTTGCTGAAGAGCAGCAATAACAAGAACAACAAAAAAAAATCCAAATGAGGAAAGAGAGATGATTCAAAAAGTAAGAACCTTTTCAGAAATATGTGGCAAGTCTATATGTATATCCCTGAAGGTAATCAGAGCAGACATGAGAATTAGGCTCATCCCTACACAAATCCTTTGTCTCTCCTTAAGGTTGGTGACTCACATCACAAAGGACCTTGACAAACAGAAGTGATTGACACTCTCCTCATTCAAAACTGATGTGCCTCAACCATTTTTCCGTGATTCAATTCTGTATGCATGATCTGAGCTCTTTTACATTGTGCCATTAAGAGAATTCAGATGGCTTTGCACACCTGATTAATTGCTTAACTAATCCAGCAGGCTTTCTTTCCACTTTGCAAATCAGAATCCCAAATAAATTCCTTTACACAGGTTGCTGCATTCAGATGTTTATTTCGAACATAATACGGATGAAGATATACAAACTAAACTGTAACTTTTATTTTCTTCTTTCTTAATTTACTACTGCTATAAAACCAAGCAAAAGAAAAACAAAGGCAGAATGGGGTGCAAGAAGGTCACCTCTCTTTCATGAAGACTTTGTGGTTGAAGGGCTTGAGACAGTATAGAAATCAGAAAGGAAGAAATGGCAGCCTATATGTATGCATGCTTGAATGGCAGAGACTGGAAATGGCTTGTTTCTTCACAGCCTTTTCACCTTTGCACAGTCTGCTCTATGTATATATATGTGTATACACATATATATTACTCTGTTAACAATTAAATGCTGCAGTTCAGATATTTCAAGTCCCTGAAAATTTTTCTTGTGATGTAGAGTTTGTGCCAAGAAAGAGTTTTCATACCTCCATCTTCTTTCACCTTTATTGTCTGCGGAATCCAGAGAATCTGCATATTTTCTGTCATTTGTATAACCTCTCATTATATTTGTATCTTTAGTTTAGAATTTATTTCTGATATTCAGCTGAGTTCAGTCCTCTCACAGGATTTCTTACAGAATTTGAGAAAATTAGTTAGCAAAGATGTTGATCCTATTGATAGATGTTGATTTATTTTGTTTCATGCATTAGTAAGCAGTCGTTTCACAGTAGCACGGGGAGATTTGTTAGGCCGAATCCTCCATGCAGGTCTGACTTGGTCTGTGACAGTCTGTAGCCTGAAGATCCTGTAATTTAAATAACGAAAAGAGATGGAGGGTGGGAGAGAAGCACGTAAAGTGTTCCCAGTTTACAAACGCAGGTAGAGGGGTGGAGGGCTGGACTCATGGCACAACCAGCTGAAGCACAGCTAAGCCAGGTGCTTCGCCACTGTCTGCTCCTTTCACAGACCACAGACAGAAATGAAGCCCCGCAGAGGCAGGGTCAGCGTACCCAAGACCTGAGTCTCTGCTACGAGTGTCCATCACTCCGCACCGATCAGACAGGGAGCCAGGGGCAGCTGTGCTCCCAGCCACAGAGGTGTCCCTGAGCAGCTGGAGGACTGAGTTCTTTAAAGTTACATGATCAGTGAAAGATGCCAATAGCTCCCCAGAGAAGGGTCCAACATAGTCCTAATTCTCACGGAAATAACATAGCTAGATGGCTTTAAAAATCAGGTACCACACCTCAACTTTCAACTATTTCTTATTGCCATAATGTTTACAGCAAAAACAATTTGCCAGGTCTTCTTTTGCCCCACTCCCCATCCCCTTGACCTTGTCTGACCTGCTTTAACACCATTGCTCTCATCTCTATCCCACCCTGCACACCCAGCCTGGAGGTGCAGCTCCAGAGCTGCTCGGGGCCCAGGCGGACAGCCGATGGTCTCCCTTGGACTGGCACCCAGGGCAGCAGCCAGCAGGAAGCGCTGAGCGGCACGCAGCCTTCATGCTTCCCAGCAGCCAAACACAGTGCCCGTGCAGCACCCGCAGCCTCTTCAGGCCCAGGTATCAACAGCTCTTTCTCATCATCAACCACCAGCGATGCCAGCCTTGTGCGGTGCAAGCGCTTTCTTGCTTGTAGGTAGAAATCCCCGCTGAGGTCTGGTATTCACAGCCACCCCCGGCACAGAACTGCCCCCGCCTTCTCTGATGTCTTGGAGTAGTAAACCGTTTGTTTAATCTCTTTGCTTTTCCCTGACTGCCAGTAATGAAATGCTGCTCTTTCTGAAATAATTTCCTGACTATTTGCTAAGATTCATCTCCGACATTTCATTAAATATGATAATTTAACTGTACAAGTACAAATGTATTTTTAATTTAGCTTACTGCAGATATTATAGATGTGGGGAAATGAATTCGCATTGCTCTAGGACAAATATATCATTCACATATGAATGCCACAAAAGAACAAATTATTAAAAATTACTGAAACTTTCACAAAGATTTATACTAAACATTTCCATTTTCAATCTCAGTCCTAGGGAAACATATAGCTTGTCACTACATCACACATGCTATTATGAAGAATGTTTGGAAGATTTCACTGGGAATCTCTATCAGCATTTCAATCTTGGATTTCATGTCAAGCAGCAAACTCTGGTTTTGGGAAAAAGGGTGAATTCAGCTGGGGTTTGTTTAGGAAAGCTTGACTTATCAAATAGGCTTTCATGAAAAGAATTCCCTGACCACTCACAGAATCACAGAACCACAGAATAGTTGGGGTTGGAAGGTACCTCTGGGGATCATCTGGTCCAACCACTCTGCCAAAGCAGGCTCACTTACAGCAGGCTGCACAGGACCGCGTCCAGGAGGATCTTGAATATCTCCAGAGAAGGAGACTCCACAACACTCTGGGCAGCCTGTTCCAGTGCTCCATCACCCTCAGAGTGAAAAAGTTCTTCCTTATGTTCAGACGGAACTTCCTATGCTTCAGTTTGTGTCCGTCGCCCCTTGTCCTGTCACTGGGCACCACTGAAAAGAGTTTGGCCCCATCCTCCTGACACCCACCCTAAAGATTAAAAGCGATATTACTTTAATGAAGATATGGCCAAAAGAGTAGAAATAAATTAAATATTGATTAATTTATCCAATGTATCTTTTATCCATAATGTTTTGTAAACCATATGTTTATAAACCGTCAGTCAAGGCTAAAAAACAGGAAAAACAGAAAAAATGAACCCCAAGTGGGTCACAAAGAGAGACTACTCAGACCCCAATATGTACTTCAGATATTTCTGAATTTTGTGAAAAGCTAGAAGTGAACTGTTTTGGGTTGGATTGCTTGGGGTTTTTTCCTGTTTCAGGACTAAATACCATTGTTTAGTTAAAGCAGAAAGTAAAAGAGTTACTATCACTATACTGTGTGTTTTAATATTAAAAGTGCACTTCTGTATTAGCAAAACTTGCAAATATTCAGTCTGGAAGAGACTGTACAGGGTATATTGTGCTAATCTGTATATAATGACGAGAAGAAGCAGGCAGTGTCTTCTGTAGATCACAATTTACCTTTTACTTATGAAACTAATGGACAGGTTGATAAATAGCATCAGATCACTTAACACTTCAAAGTCGTGCAGTGAAATTTTAAAGATTTATTTCAGTCTTTCCTGGCCTTGATGACATAGTTTCAAAATTATTTGTATCTTGAATCATTTGTATTTTTGTATAGTATAGGGAGCTCCAGATTATGGTTCCTATGCTTATATAGGAGAGCAATAGTAACAATAACACAACAGAGGAAAAATCATATGTTGAAATTAGGAGAGGAAAAATGCCTTGTTGCTGAAGTGGGGAAAAAGTATTTTATCAGGTTCTGCTTCCATGAAACATAGTATTTTCTTAATTCTATTCCATTAATTGCTTTTTTTATTGTTGTTGTACATATATTAGAAATTTATTACTATTTTTAAAATAATTTCCCTACTTTCACAAAAAGCAACTTTACCACACTACTATTTCCAGTGTTTTTTCTAAGCTTGAAACATAATACTGAAATGCAGGGTGGTGCTCCCTCTGTGACTCAGAGCTTCCAGAAATCCTCTTCACAGACTAAAGGCCATTCTTTCAGTGAAAAGCCGCTCTGCTTCGCTTACAACTGTGTGTGACAGGTGTCTCTGAAATCAATTTCAAAAATTAGTTTAAGATTTTAAGATCAGGAGTCTGAAGCCAGGCTCTATGGCATACTCACATTTAGGCACTTACATAACTCTTCTTGCTTTCACAAATTGCTCACAAAAATTACAGAAATTTGTGTAATGCTGATCATATAAACAATATGCCAAACTGCTCCACTGTATGAAGTAAAATAATGAAGGAGACAGAAACTGAGAAATATTGACAAAAGAGAAGAATGTTCTGCAATCAGCCTGTCAAATTCTTATCGTAAGTAGACAAAAGCAGTATGCCTCTTTTTCCAGATAATTATGTATCCAGCTCATAATAAAGTGAGTTTAGGGTGCCACACACATTGTCTATTTTATTTTGGTGTATATAATAGTCCATGAGGAGTCTTGAGGCAAAAGCTGATCTGAGTTCATGTCAATCTGGTTTAGCTTGTTTGAGATGAATTTGTTCAGTTCTTCATAGCTTCCCAATGGACACTTAGAAGCATCCCACAGCAGGGCACTTCATTAACTTCTGTGTGGGAGCAGCCAAAGATTAGAGCAGCTGAGACGCGACATTGCTTCAGTACTGAGGAAAGCTCACAGAGCTGGAAAACAGACCTTCTCTCAGGATGCTGAGGAACTGCATGGGGAGACACGGGATCCTTGGATGTCAAGAGCTAGCAACCTAGAAATGGTTTCCACTTCAAAACATCTGATGTCATGTCACCCAAGGCCCTCATGAAACCTGCTTCTCCTTCTTTCACTCCTGTATGCTGATGGATGGGATGGGATGGGATGGGATGGGATGGGATGGGATGGGATGGGATGGGATGGGATGGGATGCTGAGCTTGCCTCATGGATGTGGCCAGAGACCAGAAGTGCAACTCCTACCTCTGCTCCTGATCTGCTGGGTGAGCTCAAGCAAATTCCTCCACATCTTTCTGCCCATGCTTCTGTCTTGTCCACTAGGCTGCCAGCTCTCCCTAGTAAAGGACCCTGTACTTACACCAGCACAACAGAATGACATGTGGAGGGTAAGGGAGAACGACAACTCTGAAACTGAAGATCATGCAGGATATATAGTTTCAGCTGTTGCTGTGACGCAGGCATTTTTCTAAAAGTTATCAACTCTGTTTAGCAGACTGTGCTATCAGCTCTAGCATTGTAGTGATGCTAGAATAAACTTTAAAATTTTAAATGCAATGGAACAGCCTCTTGAAACGCCATCCTCATCTTCTAATGAAGAAAACACTGCAATAAAGCTACAAGAAAGTTTTCCAAAGTACGTCAGCGGCTCAGCTGTGGTCATATTGGAAGAAATGTATCTGAGAACAAAGCTATTGGAAGACCCTAGTATGCACAAAGGAGGAAAACAAAGAAAAAAGGCAATGTCAACAATGGCAAAATTGCTGAGTTCTTTCATCATTTTTCGCTTAAGTTTTCTAGATTATTTTATACTCTGTGGATCTGTAGTCCAGCTGAATTCTACCTGGGCTCTTCAAACACATTTCAAAGTCTGGCATTTGGTGTTCACAAAGCAAATTCCTGTTGAGGTTGGTCACAACTTAACTGGAAAAACACAGAGGAGAAACTTAGTAAGCAACTCAGGACTCCGTCCAACTTTGTTTTACTACATTTCTTCTCTGAGAAACAATAAATCATAAAACTGGTGTCTTGCTGGAGTGTCCTCCCAACCTTTACCTGATATGGAAAATAGATGGCGTACCCAACATTATAAAGAGATGCTTGACAGGACCTGCCATGTAGAACTGGATCTCATTGACTGTACATGAGTGTACATATCAGTTGGAATGCAAAGTGCAGTTGCACAACATTGCATTGCTCTTGTCTGTGAAGTCAAATACTAATAATATTTACAAGGATTAGAGGTAATAGCTAACAAAGACGGGATCCTTATGTTTTAACTGATCCCCCTCTTCCAGGGGATACTTGCCAGAGTCACCACTTCTGTGTGTAGCTGAGAGAATAAGCAATGTAACCAGATAGCAAATGTATAAATCAACATAAGTAAATGCTTGTGTTACATCAGTGGATGGTTCTAAATGGCAACAGGCCCTTGTTTTGCTGTTCAAAAAATTAACTGAATAAGGAAAAACCTGAATAATGATGTTGTGATAAACTAGGTTTGTGATTAGAAAGACTGTAATTCCTAGGTAGTGGGAATAGCAGATGCTTGAAGAAAGGCCAAGTTAAGGGAGTTAAGTACCAAATCTCATTGAATTTCAACTGCCGCGTTAGTTATCTAATTGTACTGCAATAAGAAAGCTGCTTTTTAAAGGGCCTACGGCATTTTTTAGGATCAGTAAATTTTGACCAAGTTACTTGGGCAATTTTTTTTCTTTTTTTTTCCCCAAGGATGGTCTTCTCAGCAGTGAAGGAGAAGTTCTTATGCCTGAAGTTTGTTATAGCCTGTGACTTGCTAGTGTTATGCTTTGTTTATTTTACAGTGCCAGTTTATTTCCACTACCAGCAAGTATTCTGCAGTCTTTGAATCTGTTCCAGGATACACGGAATAAAAGAAAGCAGAGGCTGGTTTTAAAGTTTGGTGGTTTTTTTCTTAGGATGGAGCTAGTGGAAGAATTGTCTTGATATTTGACCAAGCAAATTACGCCAGCTAGTAGGTGCTTTAATTTGTGTGCCTGAGGCTTAAACAATGCCACATCCACTTAGGGACCTGAGCTTTACTGTTCTGCTCCTGTTATAGTTAGTGATATCGAATCATGTTACTGCGGATGTGTGTCTGTAAGTCCTACTGGGTACATGTGTGCTGATGTGTATTTCTAGCATGGGGATGGGGGATGAAAAATAAATCTAAAGGTGATGAAGATGAAGTGAAATTTTTAATTTAAATAAAATGATCCATTGGTATGTGCTTGTGGACCAAATGAACAAAGGTGCCACAAGTAATCAAAAGTTTAGGGTCCAGAATCCCTACTAATCCAAAGTGATCTTGAATGCAGGATGTCAAAAGCTTTAGAACTGATAAGAGAACAGTCCTAGATCAGCATGACATGGCAAACAACCAGTTGCAGTGCTGAGCTAAGTAAGCCACACTAATATGCAGGAGACCTTATTTATTTATTTATTTATTTTAAAACAAATAACTCTCTTCAGCTTTTCCCATCAGGATATGTCCCCTAAAATGCTGTGACTTGTTTTATGGATATGCATTATGCAAGCATATACTAATGAGATAAAGGTCATCTAATTACATGTTTGTTTCAAGCATGTCATGCATGTTCTGAATACTCTCATTACCAACTGCAGCATGAAACCAGTGCATAACTTACTCCCAGTGCTCAGTCATCTTCTAAATAAGTTGTCACCACATATTCTTTTACCTACTGAGGGTAGCACTAACTGTATATGCCATCTACAGTTAATGCCCTGCCTCAATACTGCCGCTGTTCTTACTACACAACTACAGATTTGCAATGAATTGACAAAGAGCCCCACTAATAACAGGACTGGGAAATGACCAGCAAGCACCAAATTAATCAAGGCCAAGTATTTTCACTCTCCTTGTCTAAAGTGAAGATAGCGTCCTCTAGGATGTCTGTTCTCCTCTACTTGGTAGAAAATACTAAAAGAGATCTATTCTGAAGCTGTTCTCAGCAAGTGTCATGGTATTATACATGATCAAAAAAGGACAATAACAATCACAGGAATTCCCAGACTGCTGGCTGTAAAGAAGTTGGGAAATCTTTGAACAGATAAAATGCAGGACTGAATGCAGGAGATCCGAGTTCTGTTAACACCTCTGCTGCAGATTGCCTGTGTCACCATATTTAATTCAGTCACTATTTGAATGCAGATTTGTCCTGCTATAGAACAGGAATAATGGCACTTGCAGATGGAATTATTTTCAGCCACCCATCTTGGAGAAGCTATCTCATTAGGATGCTGTGAGACTCCAAGCACTGAGATTTCTAAAGTCTCTTGACATTTAAAAAACGCACAGGTGAAGCTCCTGTGAAGATCTGATTTAAATATATGTCAGGCAAAGTTTTTTTAGAGACCGTGCTGATTCTCAGCTCGTAGGCCATATGTATGACTACATTTTGTACTGGCCCTTAATAATGGTTGCAGCCACACCAGCAACAACAGCATGGTAACGATATTGGGAATAGTTTAGCTTACTCTGCACTAACATGTAAAACACTGTCAAGCTCTGAGAACTGGACGCCATAGCATTTTTCAGTTAGAGAATGCACTGTCACGCAGATATGGCTTGCATAATTTAGTTAGAAATGATCTGTTAATCCACGTGGCATCATTTCAGAAGCAGAAGCCTAATGATGATGGGAATAATGGTAACAGCAACAAGATGGTCAAAAGAGGAAGGACTTGCTTGCCAGGGAGAAATCCGCATGCGTTGCTCACAGTCAACAATATCAGCCAAAAAAATGCCAGTATTTTAATTAACTATGCCTGAAGTGGAACTGCACAATTCTCTGTCCCCAAATATCCCAGTTACCACTCAGTTAAAGCCAAAAGTATTTATAAAGACACTGTACTGACAAGCTAGTGGCACCGTGTTTCTCACCTGTGTCCTTGTCCCCTGACTGCCAGCACCACACACAGACCAGTTCACACCCAAGCTTTGGGGAACTCAGGCAGGGAGGAGAGGACAGATTCTACCAGAACTTGAACATATTGCCTGGCCACAAGTCATCATCCTATGTCAGTGATAAAGACAAATGTAGATAAGACTTATAAGATCATAAAGCAAGAGGAGTTAAAACTCTCGTAAAAAGTATATTGATAATTTCATGAAGAAATACTTGATGTTAAGCACAACTCTAGGTTTTGCATTCGCAAGCAGTGCTGGATCACCCCAGATGTAAATATATTAGAAAACAATTCTGTCTGGAAAAATGGCTGTTATACTTTGCCACAGAACCAACTGGGCTGAAAAGCAAGTAATCACCAGCTAAAGTGAAAGTTTTAAATCATCATCAAAGACTTAAACATTCAGTGATCTTGCGTTCCCTTCCTTATTTTAGAAGGACCCAAAATAAAATTCTGAGCAAAAACACCTTACTTTTGTAAACAGCCTCTGGTAAAACAGCAAAGAAGATACTTTAAATCCTATTTAACTTCCTATAGCAAGTGCCCTTCAGGTCCTGCATATCGAGTAAATAGGTAAATTGTAATGACAGAGTCATTTTTAAGGGGCACTTTTTGTGTACTTACTTTGGCACAATTTTCTCCTTGTCATTTTTTTGAAAAGCCTATTACTCCTCATTAGAGGTTTTCAGTCTTTTATTTATACAACGATACAAGCAAATACTTTCTACATATATCCTGCTCTTGCATAAGACCTGTGCAGGTTTTTTTTTAATATGTCTTTCTTTAAAGAAAAAAAAGTATTGTTAAAAAAAATCACCCAGTCTCCTCCACTGCTGCAGTAGTTGTGTTCACCCAGCTGCATGTTCCTAACAGAAACCCTGTTAAAATGTGACCTGGAACTATATATTAATTCCACTAATGGGTAGCTATGTTTTGCTGAAATAACAGTCTGACCTGAATTTGCTAAGCTGCTACTGGAGTAGCAGGTAAGCCAGCCATGGTAGCTAAAATGGAAGAATGGGGCTCAGAAGAAGATTCTACGCCAGTGTTTCTGCACTCTGCCTCATTGGCTTCAGGCAAGCTACATAAGCCCATTTCCCTCTTTTTAACCATTTTCAAACTGTTAATAGAAAATTGATGTTTAGCTTCATTACTGAGGTGATGTTAAATGTATTAGAACCCTGAAGCACTGCCTCTCAAGTAAGTCTTCACTTTGCAAAAACAAGTTTGTGACACTTTGGGGAATCTGTCTATCTACAGCTTATGAATTCTAATTTTACTGTGAAATTACACTATCATCAAACATAACAGAGAAAGTAGGATCTACCACACGCTACCTGTTCTGTATCATGTATCGACCAGACTTGAGAAAATATGACTCCTTGAACATCAGTGGTCTCCTACTGAAATGCAAACCCTGTGTAACCGTAACTGGTTGAAGTGAGGAAAGCAATCCATCCAATTTTTCTGTGAGAGGAGGAATTATAGAATACAAAACCTCATGTGGGAAACAAAAGTATTGGGTGTGAAACTCACATAGCAAGTCTGGAAGCACATGACACGTGAGAAGAAGAAAGGAATATATCCTTCTTGTAAGGAAAGATTTTTTTAAACCAAGCAGCAACTAGGTGCAGAGCAAGTTTACTCAGAGATGAAGACAGAGACTCACTGGTCCCAACAGGAAGCTATGTTGAAAAAGGGATTCAGGACTGGCCTGAATCAAAAGATCTTTTGGGAGTAACACAAGAATTGAGGCATGAAATGTGTACAGAGTTTATTGCTTCATCCAGATCTGAATTCTTCATGCTATACAGGAACAGAATAATTGGGTTTAAAATCTTATGCAACATGTCCGTGTGCATCATATCATTTACTACTGCATGTCTTTGGAGGGTTAAATTATAAATGCAGAGAGTCTGCTGTGTACACATTCCAGGGAAGAGTGTAATTACACTACTGGGGAAGTAGCACCTGTCTGGAAGACCTGAAGCAGTCAGAGCCAAGGTCTCAAATTCTGTGGCAGAATTATGTGCTGGAAATATGATGTGAAGGCAAAAGGGAATGTTTACAACATAATAACCCAGTCTAAAACATGAAGGCTGAAACAGCAGTATTCGCTTACCTAGCTACAACTTTGACAGGTTTCACATGTATGGGAAAAGTATAAATCCTCAGTCAAGAACACTTAAAGAGAAAGTTACAGAAGAAGAAATAAATTCTTGCTGTAGAAATCATAATTTGCATATTGCATCTCACCTTGATCTAGTTCCACACTGTGTTTGGTTATATTGTTCTTTTCTTTTACTGTGTCTTGTTCTATCCAAAGCATCGTAAGTAAAGAGGGAAAATACTTTCCCTCGAACAAAAAGCGAAGAAAAAAATATTTCAGAAGAAACTAAAATTATTTCCTTAGTTTAACCACCAGATCAAAGCTTTATAATTCTTCTAATTTTGTTTTAGGCTTCCACACAGATAATCTGCACTTGATACACACATGCTTTTAGCAGCCGAAGGTAACAGTGAGAGGAGTAATAGGAGCAGACTTCATAGACCTGGATTAGCTACAGCTACATTATTGCAGGTGAATTGGGGAATCAGAATCCAGCAGCACAGGTACAAAGGAGCCCACTTCCAATAACCACGGGAACAGACTATTAGTATGTAATCAATACTGTGCGTAGACAGGGGAAAGAATTCATGAGGCTGCTTTCAGGCGGAGGGGAAACATTTCCTCACATTTACTTCCCACACTGAATGTAAGGCTGATATTCTGCGCTTGTCGCATCAGACCTAATCCCCACTGGAGCACAGAGTGGTAAAGGTCCCATCTAAATAAGCACACATACATCATGATTATTCTGTTGAATTAGCCCGTCTACATTTTACAGAGTTTATGCAAGCTTTATTTTTTGTAGATGTTGTAGTAATCTGAGAGGGATCAGGTGCTAGTCTAAAGCTAAATTTTGAATAATACAGGCAGACAGTATGTAATTTGGCAGAAACCCCAGCAGTATGAGATTAATGTATTCAAACATTTTTGCCACATTTAAATTGACAGAGTGATATTACCCTGTTTCAGTGCTCTGTATCCTATAGCTGAAAAGTTTTTGGTCTGGAATTAGTGCCCTATTGTTAGATTTACTGTGGCCACAAATGTATTTAGCTAATAGCTTTTCTTCTCTGGGCTGCTGGCTCAGACCACCGCCCCAGCACATCTACACACATTGAAGTGTCTACTCTAAGGCAACTAGTGATTTTGGTGGGTTTTTTTTTCCTTGAGAGGAGCCTTTCAGTTGTCTTGGCTTACCGTGGGGGTTTGCTGAATCTGGGGTGGTGCTGATATGCCTGCTAATGTCTAAAGAGGGAGAGAAGTTTGACATAATTATAACATAAAACAATGATTTTGTGCTGTTAATCATCTTGAGCATTGCTTTGTGTAAGTAAGTGCAATCCGTTCACATAAAAGCTTAGATCCTATGCTTCTCAGCAGAGGATCAGGTGGGGCTCCAGGCTGCTACAGCTAACCCTTTAAACCATTTGAAACCAACCTGAGTAAGCCCATGCACTTCTCCGTAGCTCTAATGGTCCCCAAGGTGTTTCAAAATCATGAGTAGAAAAACGTAAATTTCCTACAAGGCTTGGAAACAGTCGTTTAGTTATTTGCTCATTATCTTTTTTTGTAAATCTTTCTTCCAGATGGCTAAGTACAGTCACTATCCCGAGAGTGTTTGTGATGTAGTTAGAACTTCTATATTTTTGATCACAAATTCATTGCTAAAAGAGACTATTTTAGTCCTGTACAACACTGGGCATATTGTCTGTGATCAAAATAGCAGGTAATAAAATAATGATGATTCAGATATGTGGAGAGAAGTCAGTTTCTACCAGAAAAAAGTCAGTAAAGCAGGAAAAAGAAAGCTGATATTTGAATTTATTAAGTCCATTCAGATTTAATGCAGAAAGATGCAGCCTTGTACTCAGACAGCTGGCAACTCTGATGGAGATGGACTGCCAGATGCAATCAGCTGCAGTGGAATCGGATCCACCAACCTGACTTTTCTTTTTCTTTGCCTTCTCCTCAGCATTTGCAAAATTTTTCAGAATCACTAAGATCTGCCATTCTTCCTCTAGATCAATGTTGGCAAAGTTTCAAGCAGTCATAACTTTACTAACAATTTATTTGAGAGCAGCACTATAGCTTTAGTTCAGTCAAGTAGTGATTTTTATTTCTAAAAGCCCATCTTGATTGAACTTCATAGCCATCTCACAGTGGGACAACTGCCAATGTCAGACACAAATTAATGTAGGACCTCAGAACATTTTAGGAAAATATTAGGACACAAACATGATTACTGTTTAATTAGTTTTCTATGGATAGGTGAATCTTCTGGAGTTCAAGATTTTGAAAAATCTACCAAGTTGACGGCTTGGCTGTGTCTTCCATGTATACTCAACACTTCCACTGAGATCACTAGTCTCCACCATTTCCTGGAGTTTCACAAGCAGGGTCCATACTACAAAGTCTTTCACCAATGACAGAAGCATGTCCACCTGTACAATCTCCAAACCTGAGGGTAGCCCAACAGCGAGAAAGAGCATTTGCCAGTTTAAGTCCCAATGAGGCTCTGGTCCTGCAGTGCATTGACCCACATTGAGAATCACTGAATTCAGTGGGTTGTCTAACAATGTCAGCATGTGCTCTCAAACCACTGCTTACAAGGGGAGAAGTTGCAGCAGAAGTGGCAATGCCCCTATAGCAACCTGTTGGCTGCACAGGAGAAAACAAATTAAATGATTGAAACCTATTTTGCAGCCATGTAATTAAACTCAGTTCTTAGATTCAAGAATATATGTATTCCACCCTTTGAACCTTTGAATTTCCTTAGCTATTTTACATGCCATATTGCCTTCATGACCATCCATTTGCTAGTAATAAATTATAAGAACATTTCAGCAAGTCTGTACCAACATTCTCCTTTTTCCTACCTCACACTAAAGAAATGTCACAACAGTCGGTGCAAATGGTCAGCACGTGACTGAGTCAGATGACAGAGTTTTGGTGTGGTTCTGGTTGCCCTCAGAATTTCTAGCTTTGCCTTCTAAGTGTGGGAGGACCCTAGTGAACTTCCTTAACTAACAGCAAGTATGTGGATATTACCAAATCAAAAACAGGGTTTCATCCTTCATTTTTAATTAGAAGCTGTAAGATTTATAAAGCTTTACTATTGTGTCCTGGGTTAAACAGATTGAAAGAACAGAGAGATTAAAGCTGAAGCCAGGAATTTGCCAATTAAGATAAGCAATTGGTAACCTTAAAGAAAAGGTAAAAGAATCAATCCCCTGCATCACCTTCTTACTGTCAATAAAGGAGACGAAACAGGAAGAGACAATTACTCTTCTCTGGGCTACAGAAGAAACAGATTGTGCAGAGCAGTTGCACTGGATGGCTCCAGCAACCACCTTTGCTACTGAGAAAAAAGATACACCCTTAAGATTTTGCCAGGGCATGCCAGCCCTAGGGTATGTTGTGAAGACTAATCATCCAGTTTGACAGGCAGCTGAGATGCTAAATCAGCTAAGAAGGATACTTATTAAGTATAATCTTAGTAATACATTTTCTTATTTCATGTATTTGTAATTTTAGTCTATTATTGCAAATGTGTATTATTTTCTAGCTAACTGTAGGTTTTTATCCTTAAACCTCTTCAAAGGATTTAAGGATCTGACAAACTACAAAGCATCACAGCTTTTTATCCCTGAAGACAGAGAGCTGAAATATTCTTTATTGTGCCCCACATCCCAATACCTTTTTCCATGGTATCCAAAGTGTGTCAGAGTGCTGAACTTCTGATTCAGCCAAGCTGAGAAAAGATGGTTGAAGGGGCATGTGAAAGAATCATTGCCAGTGGCCTGTGTAAGTTAGATAAGTTTCTTGATTCTAGTAAAGTATTCGGGAAACTGTCTAAACTTCAAGGTCCTCAGAACATCATTGAGCATAGTATATATTATAAACAGTGTAGTATGTAGCTACTTTCTGGAAAAATAATTCCAAAGCATTTTATGTTTAATAGTGTTTTGCTAATGGATGGCTTTGAACAAATGTTTTAAAGGCAATACTGAAATTACTGTATTAATGTGACAAAGTCGCTGCTGAGATTGTTTGTGATCAGAGGGCTTTTTACTTCTTCATTAGCAGTAATAACTGCAAGTAACAACGCACACATTTTTCTTAGTAACAATAATCACAGTAATGCACATTTAAGGTCTTGCCCTTACTGAGATTTGAAGCCTTGTTGTTCACACACACATTCTTGTCACGAGCTTTTTATTTTCCTCACTAACAGCTGATGGAATCAGTGTAAGAACCTCTGCTGACATGACCTTCATTAAATTATGTCCTATAATCTCCTCCACACATCTGCAGGATATTTGTACTGCTATGCTGTTGAATAGCACTAGGCAGCCTCAAGTTTCCTCACCCATTCGTCTGCCTGAAATGATATCACTATTGCATGTCAGCCTCCCGAAACATACGTCTCCATGCCTTTTGGCTCTTTCTTTCATAATGCTGATGAAGTATCTTTCTTGTGTGTGCATAGGAAAAGAAGAAAAAAGAGGAGAGAAGGTGGCAGTTCAGAGGTGCAGCACAGCTAGATACTTTTGTCTGTGTAGGGAAAGCAGAAAAGTAGAGAGCAGTGATGTGCTTGTCCTTGCTTCACTGAAGATCTCAAGGGGTCAGGTAACATGAGTCAGTGGTTCAAGCATAATTCTTATTAAATACCCTAATTCCAGCCACACAAAAAGAAATCACAAAAATTCCTTTACGTTAATTTGAGCAACAAGATTTTATCTGCATTTTTTTAATCTTAATAAGCAGTCTACTATGAAATATTCTTACTAGATTGCATTTGCCATTGAAAATGCTGTGAAGGAGATGTACAGAGATCTGGACTTACTAAGACCAGAGGTTCTCTCATATCTTCCATGAAGTCCCAATGGGCAAACTTCTCTAGTTTGTGCTAAGGTAACAAAAGAAGGGGTGACATTAGAGACTCCCAAGTGGCTTTTGTTAGTTAACTCATTGGCAGAAATTCACAGTACATATCAGCAGGAACACAGGCAGAAAGACAAAAGAAGAAGAAAGCATGCATCAGATGATTGGAGAGGCCCATCAAGGAGAGAAAAGAAAGAGAAATAATTGCTAGGAAGTTTTCTTAGTGCGTTTCCAACTTGGGCACGCATAGAGCTACTGAAGACAAAGATGACAACCAATAATAAAGCTTTGTTGGAGGGGCAGGTCTAGGTCACGGCTGCATTCATGCTGGTCAGATTTGATTGACTGTGACAAACAGTGCTGAGTAATTGCTGTAATCACTCTGGTAGGCATTGTACCTTGGCCCAGCAAAGGAATGATGCAATAGCAGCTTCAGAAGCCTGCCGCCCCTTCAATCTGACATCTCTGACAGCAGTGCATTTGTTTTAATGGGAGGGTTATTTGGAGTTGCTGCTGTTCAACAGGGGAGAGCCCAATGAGTATGCCTAAGTTGGCCAGAGATAAGGGCCTCATTAAAGCGCTCAGGAGTACTTATTTGCAGGTTGACTTGCTGTGATGATCAGTTGGTGGAAAACTATAACAACGAGAAGTGCAAAAACATGTCATAGAGCATCGGCTGCAGGTTTGTGCTTCTCTAGAGCAGCAAACAATTAGGGCGGTGTGTCATCAAAACTTTCACGTCAACAAAGCAATGCATTCACTTTAAATGAGACAAAGTCATATCTACTTAAAGCAAAGCAAAACTGGAACATTCTTCTGAAGTGCATGCTGCTTCAGGATGCCAGACTGTTTTAGAAGAGTATTGGGTGAAAAGGTCTGTGAGGAATATGTAATTTCCTCCTGCAATTCCCTGCTTTTTTTCTCCTTCATGTTTGCATACTTTGCTTATAGCAACAAGGTTGTGTGAAGTTTGCTCTCTCGTCTAAAGCAGAAGAAGCAGCCTGAGATATTTTCATCTTTTCCATCACAGGATGCCTTCAGAATGATTGTTGTGTAGAAAGGAGTGGTTTTTTTGCCTGAGTGTAGAGTGATGCTACATTTCTGAAGCTCCTCAGCCACTCTACTCTCCTAACCACTTGTTGCCTCTGGAAGTCAAGTGTGTTCAGGGTGCTCCATAACTGGGCAAGGCTGACGCAGACATTAAGTGCCGAAGATGAACTTGAGTATCTGGTTTGCTGGCTGCTACAAGACGCATCTGTCTCACAAACAGTATGTACTACATGATTTTATTGCCCACTTTCTCTGTATCAGAAGCAAACACTGCTTGCTGGGATGCACTCCCAAGTATCTCATCTGTAAACACTAAGTGAATTGTGATTGAAATATAGAGCATAGCCTTCTATTATAAGAGCTAAAATGTTTAACACATGGGTGAGTCCCCTCTGGGGGACTAACGCTTGGCAGAGCTGGCCTCCCTTAATAACATGATGCTCTCCAATGGAATGACTACAATAGATAATACTAAGTGGATGTAAGTGAAAGGCATGCTGGCAAATACTTTGTTTATTTTTACTCACTTCTCTGTGTGTGTTTGTGCGTGCACATATAGTGGTATATGCCTGTAAGGAGGTCAGGCTGCTTGACCTTCAGAAAATAGGTGGAGCTGCAAATTCAGCTGCACTTTTGTTTGCACTGCTTTAAACATTCATCCCCCTGTAATGGAGGAAATCCAGAGCTGCCCTTTAGGGCAAGTTTACAGTCGGTTTTACATCACCTAACTGCTGCCAGGCGTTGGGAGCTGTGATCCAGCTTTATATTTAAAATGCATTTTCTCTTAACTATTTGCTATTTACTTAGGTTCTCAGCATTTTACAGGAGTGTGTGGGTGTGTGCACGTGCATGCATTAGTGTAGTGTGTGCGTATGAGAAAATAAGAGGGAGACTCAGAGCATGTGAATTAGCATCAGTCGACTGAAGGAAGCTTGTGGTTTCCTCGTTGGTGACCAGTGCACGGGAAAGGAATGATGTGCTTGGGAAGGCAGCCATGTTTGCCTTCTCTCAGAAGTTTTATCCAGGAAAGATGAATTTGAACAAATTAGCACACCCTTACTAGGGCTATAAACAATTACTGGAAGTCTGGGGAATAACCTGCAGCATCATTTTAGTAATATCACAGAATGGTTTACATCTCTTTGCTGGGTTTGATTTTAATTTCCATTTCGCAGATATTCAAGGACAGGTCAGTTAAGTGGGACTTTCTCAGCAATCCTTAAAATATCTCTTTGAACTAAAGTCCATTCAGCTGGGACTTTTCTGATGGAGGAAGACAAAGGAAGAAGAAAAACCACCAAAGGCACAGACCACAGTGGAATGGAGAACACTCGGGGAAAAAGTAAAGCCCTAGAAAAGGTATTTTAAAATGTTTTGTGTTTTGTTGTTTGGATTTGTTTTTCTTTGTTTCAAAAAATGAGCTTAGCCTAGATCTTGCGCTCCATATCCCATGTAAGCAGACGTGGCAGCTTAATTAACAGTTTTCAGAAAGAAATCACTGACTTGCTGAGGAGGCAGCAAAGGCAGCACTTGAGAGTCACACATATAAAGGGACGCAGTGTTAGCCCATGCTTTCTTCAAGACTGACCTGAATGTCTTCACTAAGTTATAAGGCTGTTCAGTTAGCATGCTCTTACTGTGGCTTGGTACGGGAGTTCTTGGGCCACTGAAGCCTCTTGTGAGCTAACTACTGAAACATTGCTATCCTTGTATCCACCTCCACTTAATTTTATTTAGGGTTAGATGAGAGAACATTTGGAATACTGGAAGATTTCAAAAATTATGTAGCCTCTATTATTCACTGACGTGAAAGGGAACTTATTTTGATTTATTGGTCCAATATTTTCCTTTTGTCATACCAGTATTAATGAGTGACTCTGTTTATTTCATTGAAAGTAGGTAGTTATATCCACAGTTGGTATCTACAGATGGGGCTCCAGTGACTGATATGCACAAGCTGTGGATTTGGCCCATGTTCTCAGTGGACCAGATACATATGAAGATTCAAATCCAACTCAACAGGTATCCAGAACGGTTACAGTTTTAATTGTGGGAATTACTTGTGCAGGGACATCACACTGAAATTTGATTATAGTTGCTTCGACAAGTGTAACACTCTGTAGGAAAATCAATCCTGTTTCCGTAATGAAGAAAAACAAGTCATTTTCAAAAGGAAATATGATTATACATTCACAGCTTAGGTTGAAGAAACAGAAGGCAGCTTAATACAGTGCAGGCTTGCTCAGAGGGAATATCCACTCGCTGAGGCCAGCATAACAAGATTGGATTCCAGTTTAATGCGGTTGTGACTCAAATCCCTTTGGAGAGTTTGTTTGACAATCTGACAAAGTTATCTCAAGAAAAACAGGTTAAAAAACATAAACTTGACTTCAGTAACTGCATTTCCTCTTCAGCATGTAGAGTATTTTGCCTGGAGGCCCCTTCAGCCCGAGGCCCCATAGATAATACCACTTTGTGCCTTTACATAAAGCAAAATGTTTTAGCAGGCATTTTGCTCCAAGAAAAGGCTTGCCATGTGATCTTAATACAGGGAAATAAGGTCTTTCTGATTTCTCTATATGAAAAAGAGAGCATGAAAGAGATGAAGTGTAACTGTTGTTACTGCAAGGATGTGAGTGCATCTCCAGTAATTTCTAACTACCATTTCAGTTATATTTCAGTAGATGCCTACTTCCCTCATGATGCATTTGAGAAATTCCTGTTTAATGTTGAATCCTCATGCTTGGTGTCAAAGCAGAATGTGCTTAGCAAAAGTGAATGTGCAGCACTTCTCTTTCCGCAGATGGGAAATGGAGACCCAGAGAAATGTGCCATGTTGCCTTTGGGGCTAATCACTTAGTCACTGGCAGAGTGGAGTCACTCCCACACTATCTTGGGGCATAGTCACAGAGTTGAAACGGCAGCAATTGGAGCCTTCAAGATCTTATAACCTCTGACTGTTCATTACTGTCCTCAGTTGTCATTTACCATCTTTCAGCTGGTGGTTATCAACCCACAGTTGAGCCACCAGAACAGATTATGTAAATCCTAATAGAATCAACGCCTAATCAGGCAGGTCTTCTGAAGTCACCTACATCTCTGGTTTAGGTTGAGCTGGATGAACTGAAACATGATCATGCTGGCAGCTCTGTCATAAAATTAAGAAGTGGTCATGAAGAGTTGGGAGAGGTAACTTCTTAAACTTTTCTAGGTGCATTTACAGTAGTAAATCTGACTACACCCTTATTTCCTGAACAACAGTGCATCCCAGGTGATGAATTGCTGATTCTTGGAGACCATACTCTTCTACATCCCTGGCTGCAATCTATTCTAATGTTTCAGCTGCTGTTGCATCGTAGAAATGAACTATATCTATACACTGATAAACATGGGTACACAGAAATGTTATCTGACTAATTCTTTGTTAAGTAAAGAATGTTTTTATAATCAAGATAGATAATGTAAGCTTTGCCTGTCTATTTAACCACTCAGGGTATCACAAGAAACAATATATGGTACAATTGCATCATGTCATCTGTTAATGTGTTGCAATGATCTCAGTTTGGCTGAACTTGGAAGAGTGTACATGACCTAGCTATTTAGAGAAGCCAAGGAGATGTTTACACACTATGGCTATTTCAGTTTTAGAGCACCTAAAGCCAAATCAGAAACAAGATGACCAAAAGTGTTCATCATTGGCATTTAATTAAAAAAAAAATTGTGGAACTTTAACTTATCAGAATATATGATTTAACTATTAGCTGACCACCTTACTTCATTAGCAGATCCATCTGTAGCCTCTAGAGAATTCACCAGTCCCTTTTTCCTCATATCCTGTTCCCTGAACTTTGAAGTGATGGTCTCTTGATGTGATAAGCAGACTGAATCCATATCTTGTCCCTCTGTTTGGAAGTTTACTGATGCTTGATACTTTCCTTACCAGTGCCATTTTTTCCACCATCACACCAATCATCACCATGACCTCACTGCCGCAACCCACAACCTCACGTCTGTTAGGACATTGCACAGATGAGGATCTTATTTTCATTGAGCCCCATCACCTTGGTTTTGTTTCAAGGGTGAGCAGCTGGCCACGTCAATGCCAACAGCTGTAGCTTGCTGCCTCTCAACAGAAGTGACTCCAAGCCAGGGCCTGGCCCAGCAGATCAATAAGACATTGCATGCTCGAAGATTGCAGTGGACAGACCCTGGAAAGACAACCCCAAATAGATGCAAGCACTGTGCTCTAGTATTCTCAGAAGAAGTAAGTGTGGCTTGGGATATTTTTGGAAGCACCATATTACATGAGTGGTTGACCATGACAGCAGAATGTCCTGTCTCCAGGGTGTCAGCTGAGGAGTACAGAGAACACAAGCTTCATGAGGTCTCTGAGACCAGCTGAAGATGACCCTGGGACAGTGTTGCAGTGACCTAAGATGTGGATAAACAATCAGGACAGATCACAGGACAGAGGGAGAGGATACATACTCAGTTGAGCAAAGCTTGCTATAAATTCCTGCATGCCACACTCACATCATGAGCGGGGGCCCTTCCAAAGAGCATTCTGAACTTCAGCACTGTCTTGCTGACTTTTCAACCCCAGCTTGACTGGGACCTGAATGTTAGGAGTCAAAAGCTGCCACCTCCCAGACAGCTAAAGTCCCTTTCGTCCTCAGTGTTCAGTGAGCATTGCCGGTTGGGTGGGCACCAGAAACAGCTACAAGCAGATATTTGGTAACACCTCCTTTCACAAGTTCTCCACATATTGCTGATCTCCCACTTTTTTAAAATACAACCTTCTGCTGGTAGTCATAGCTATTCTCACAGACCCAGATTCTTCAGGGAATAGGAACCTGCAATTGCTTGGCCTTACTGTACTCAGTTTTATCAGCAGGAGAAAAGGTTTGGCAAAACGATCAGTTCTGTCCCCTGTTCCCCCTTCCCTGCTTGTGCGGCCCAGTATGAAACACCATTCCCTGGGCATCACATCTGCACGTCTCTATCATGGGCCTGCAGCAGGAAAGGGCCACTTCCAGGGGCATAGCCAGCAACAGCCCTACGTTGCCACCTACTGCATCCTGGAAACTGTGATGCCCTGGCACCGTGGTGACACGGTGACTTTCTAGGGTTGTTCCTGTGGGAATAACAGCCTCATAAGCAGGAGCTAACTTTCCTACCACAGTGCAACAGGCCATCATCCCAAACTACACTTGAGCGATGAGAATGAATGGCATATGGGATTTGTTGTACTCTGTGCTGTCTCATGGCACCAGCTGACACAAGCGCTATCTGATGTGCTGTGAATAATTCGACAGGAATGCATGCCTGTCTGCACCAAATTTGTATTGCCAGGTGATTCAGTAATGCATAAATCCAATCTTAGCAATCATCTGACCACAGCCTAAACGTTCAATGCTTGGCTCTATCATTAATCTCATGGTGTGATTTTAGAAAAGTCATTTTCCTTTCCCTGAGAATCACTTTCCTACTGCTGGAAAATGGGACATAACAGGTTCCTGTAAACCTGTACCTCTTGGGGGCTTACTGTCCCACCGCAGGATATAAGTAAATCCTGGTAGGATAGAATGAATGTTTCCAAACAAAAAGAAATAATAATAATAAAAAAAAAAAAAAAAAGATGAGAGATGTGAGAACGGAGAACAGCTGTGTTTTAAAGGTTGGTCAGAGGCTGTCTCTGAAAATAAGAAGCTTTATTTTTATTCAGAAAACCACTTTCAGGGAAATAAACTATTTCTCTGTCCATCCTGTAGATACAATTAGTCCAAAGGAGCCCTTTCTGAGGACTGTACTCTGGGGCACACAGATCAGCATCAGCATTTGCAAATGCCAGTACAGGGAGAATCTTTCTGCTTCAGTAATTAATTAGATGAAACTAAAACAATATTTGCAGTATTGTCCATCTACTCATTTTTCTGTTTTCTAATGGGTACTTTTGTCCTCTTTATTACTGGACTGAAATACTTCTGTGAGCAGTATTAGGTGATTTCACATGATGTCAACCTGTGAAACATCACAGAGTTAAAAAACAGATGTGTGGGAACAGTATGACAAAATTTATCTTTGCTCAGCTAAATCATTTATTTAAAAAAAAAAAGAGATAAAATGGCATAATATGGATCATAAGCCATTCCATACCCTACCTACTAGCTGCTCCAAAAATACAGCTTTTAACGTTCCAAAACAACAGTTATGCTAAAGTAGTGGGTAATGCTGAATAAAGTATTGCATTTACACAGCCTATTTTTCTCTCACTACCAGTGTCTGTCATATACTGCTACTGTTACTATTACCCTTCATGATTAAAGGTTTTGCCCATGTTTTGGAAGCAAAGCAGCTTTAACCTAAAGCCGTAGAAGAAACATGGCAGAAACATTATGGGCTAGATTCAATAGTGAACTTGAATGCCTCAAATCTGCCTAAAGCCTGTTTTAAGTTCATACATCCTTTTTGGTTTGTTCCTTTTGTTCTCTGTTTTTTAATGTGCATCCCTATTGTGCAAAACTGAGACTGACTGTAAGTGAATTAGTCCCTAGTTTAACAAAGCTGTTAAAGTTAAGCATGTGTTCAGGTATATGAGCAATAAATAAGCTCAACTCCAGGGACATGAAATAAGCATGCAGATACACAGCTCCCTGAATATATGCCTTGGCATGGTTGAGAAGCAGGAACTCTTCTGCATAAAGCTGATCCCAGAGCTGCTGAGAGCAGGGAGTTACAAATTAAAGCAGCCACCCATGTGCCGAAAAATCTCTCTAACACGACCCCTTGAGTTTGGATGTCACGCTTTGCCCATCACCATAGTACCTGAGCACATTTGGAAAGTTAAGTCAATCATGTTACACTAGCTTTTAAGATTAAAAATGTTTACATTTAAGTTAACAACCATGGAAATCTACTTATATTACTGTTTGGCCACAGACGGAGAGCATATTGCTTTACACGCCCACCCAAATGTTACTGATGATTTCAAAAACACCCAGGTCTAGAGAATGTGAAGAAAATGTATTATTCAAATCAAGGTTAATTTATAATGCGCTTTGATCTTCTACTAAAAAGTAACAAATTAAGAACATTATCCTATGCCTACTACAGATTTAAAAATACTAAAAATGGAGAAACACCTTTTACTCATAAAGATCTAACATCTTTTACTATTGTGCAAGATTGTTTCTTAATAAGTATCACATTTGCTAGCATTTTATCCAGCAAAGGTTTAAATGTCTGAAAGAAAAGACTTTACAGTGCATATTCTTTCTATCAATGCTGAGATAATGGTGTTACTGGTGTTGCATAAAAATCACTAAATAAGCATTAAAAGTAAGAGGAAAGGTTCTTGCCATTTCAAATGAGAAGCAGTCTGCTATGGTATTATATACGTGTCTGAATTTGAGTTACTGTTTCAGATTGCGAATTTTAGTTAATCCTTCAGGTGAAAGGAAAGGCTGGCTCTCTGTCAAATTACTGAGTCAAAAAAAAACAATTATCACCACCACCCCAAAACCCCTTTTATTTCTGAATTATGTTTAGGGCAGATATTTTCAGACAACTAACCTGATCCAGCAGTCTGTCAAAACCCCTTCTGTGAAAGGCTGATCTGCTAAAGATTTTTACTTCTTTATTACAATAAAAAACATGAATCTTTTTCTTCTGTTTAGGTTTTTTTTCCCCTATACTTGTTTGCTTTAAAAATAATGGATAAAATCCCACCCCACTTAAGCCCCTGGGAGATCTGCCAAGACATCACCCATCTAGTGCAGCTTTCACACCATAATGTAAGTATTATGTATGTTGAATTTTAAATAAAAACATCCTCTTTCCAAATGCTTTCTAGTCACTAAAATTAAACAAACTTAAAAAATGAAAACAGTCAAGGCTAAAAACCCTTTCTCTCTTAACATCTGACTTTTGCTCTTGATTCTTCCAATGTTATAATTTAAATAGTTTTTTAGTTCTCACAGGCAGGCAGGCAAGACAGGACTTGAACAGTGAACATAAAAACCCTGATTTCCTCTCACCTCTTTTAAAAAATGTCTATCAGTTAGTCTCCATATGCATAAAAAATAAAAAAGCAAAAAATCCTATTATTTTTACGGGTCACGATTAAGACTTCCATTTGTTGGCTTACTCAGTTAATTCAACTTTTAGCTAACATTTCATTTTTGAGCTCCAGATATTGACTCATTCACTGAAGTTCCTAACAAGCAGTTCCACTCTATTCTTTGGAGTAGAGGTTCTTCACTTTTTTTTAAATTGTATTTTTTTCTTTTTTCAGAGGTATTTAATGTTTGCATGCACAAATAGGTTACAGACACTGTTGAATTAGATAATATCTACTTGCAAGCACCAAATGAGAATTCGTTTTCCATCAGATGGCTAGGCATTCCAAGAGCACTGAGGCAAGGCAAATTTCAGTTGTGACATTGTAATAGGAATTCTTGTGAAGCACAAAGTGCTCAATAAACGACAAAGGTATCTCTTGAGGAACAGCTGAAAGCCATTTACACTCAGGCTTTTCTACAGCATAAAAAAAAAGCAGAATGAGACAAATCTCTTGCTGTTATTTTTATTGATTAAACTTCATGTTAAATTTGAAGTAAGTGTATTCAGTAGCAGTGTAGTCTATGCAACCCCCTGTCTAATCCAACTTACTTGAGGATAAACTCGCAGTTATAAACAACGTGTATTAATCAACTATTAGGCGTGACATACACAGTGACACAGCAGAAGAAAATTGGGGGTTGGGGGGAGATTCTTTATGCCGGAAAAAGGCTTGCTATGTTGCATGACAGGACATGCAAAATACTCTTCTATTAAATAAAATAAATAATATGCAAGAGCTAGTTAAGGAATAGCTGAAATATAAGCAAATGTGTTACAATTCTTTCTCCATCTGTTGTATACAAGGCTTTAAGAACGCAGATTCATGTCAGAACACAGACAGATATTATCAGGTATTATCATGCATGTGTTGAAAAAGTCTTATAGATGAAGGGAAGCCAGCAACTACATATAGCAGTATGAGATTGGATTTCAGAAGAGTTGGTCACCTTTTTATTAAAAGACTTTACATAAGTCCCCTCACAACTCTTTTTTTTGGTTACACAGGTACGTGCACCTTTGCCCTGCAGTGCAGCAGTACATCACTCAGTGCATCCATCGTATTGCAGCTACATTTGTCTTTCTTCTGCGAGCTCAGCTAGAGGAGGCCTATACCACAGCCTGGTGCTCTCTTAAAACACAGCTATGGACTACCTCTGTCCCTGCCATTAGTGGCCTCAGAGCCCCACTTTCAGACAGACAAACACAGCTGCGGCAAATCTGATTTCACATGATCTTTCTCCAGAAGCAGGTGAGGGACATTGGTTACTTTGCTTCAAAAAGAGCAGCTCCTGCCTTGGGAGTGTAATTCTCATATCTCTCTGTGGGTTCTTACTCTCACTGGTAGCATTCACAAGTGGCTTCCCAGCAAACACAGGGGTTCTTTCCACTCTAAAAGGTGTGTGTTGTTATTTCAATGTCACACTTCTTCACAATGTTATTCATGGCCATGTACTGTGTGCTATTTTTTGTTCTGCTTCTTGTGTGTGACCCCAGGGGAAAGGCAGGCAACTCTCTTGCTGTATGCTGTCCCGCACCTCTTCAGTGATGGCAGCTCTGAGCACTGGTGTCAAGCTCTGGCAGGAGAGTGGATTACCCATGCCTCTTTCAGAAGTTGAATGTAAACTTTTCCTGTTATGTCTGAAAGGGTCAGTTATAGTAACTGCTTCTAGATGGGCTGTTTGATCCAGATGGGGCTCTTCTGGACTGGATTTGACCATGGCCTGTGCTGTGAATTATGTTTTTCTGACTATTCAGTAGCTTAGTCCTCATCTTCTAACACCTCACTCCATTCTCCCTGGACTTTGAGCCTGACTGATGGGGAGGATGGAATGTCTCTCCTTGCAGGCCCTTGGGGTTCCCTGTAGGGAAGGAAATCTCCTGTGGATCAGGTGGTGGGCTTTGCACTGCCAGTTTAGGCTGGCAGGCTTGCCAAGCCTGAAGTTCTGACCCACAGAAGGCATTTTTGACGTATCTTATCTCCTTCTCTCTTCCTCGCTCCCCAGAAGATGTTACTGTTATTTCGGAGCAGCAGTCTCCTGTAGCTACATGCAATGCTTCCTCTGCACTGTCTTATTCATCAGACTGTGAGTCACTTGAGTTAAGGATGTGTCATTTGCAGACTTAGTCCAATGAGTAAAAGACCTGAATTTGGTCCAGACTAGCTGGATGATAAAGACAAAGGGTAACGTTACCTACTAGTTCAGCTGCCCAGCCCAAATGTACTGTGTTTAACTGAACAGTGACAAATTCAGTTGCCCTATGTAGCAGATCCCCTCATCTTTCCAAAGCATCCACCAGTCCTCCCTCAAATAATTTTATATTTATGGGGATTTGGGGTATTTACCTACAGTCACCATATAGCAAGATATAAATGGGGACAAACTGCAAGAGGAAAGACAAACTGATAGATTGTTAGACAGACTGAATCGGTTTGTAGAGTTGACAGTTATATTCATTAACTCAATCAGCCTTCCGTTAATAGTGTGGGTTTGATTGCCGTCTTGCCTACAGGTAAATCTCCGTCAAAATTACAAACATCAGTTAGTCCCCATTTTTATAAGCTATATGTGCCGGCAAAAAAAAAAAAAAAAAAAAAAAAAAAAAAAA